>Ga0209979_1000282_pt1 | contig 75721 bp, 88 predicted proteins | sample AnhtaG_FD_183114 | JGI IMG/M metagenome (GOLD analysis project Ga0209979, IMG submission 183114) | Deep subsurface microbial communities from Anholt, Denmark to uncover new lineages of life (NeLLi) - Anholt_01485 metaG (SPAdes) (version 2) | ecosystem: Environmental > Aquatic > Marine > Oceanic...
AAAGAGCACGGGTTTCTACCTTATTTTGATATTGGCGACTGTGGTCTTGACATCAAGAAGAACTTTAGTCACATCAGGAGCACCTGTTCTATTCCTGTTATTGACTACAACCAGCGAAATGAAAAGATTGATATCAAGAATTTAAGAAAAAGAGGCTATGATGAGAAAGGAACTCCTTTTGCTCCTTGCGGGGCATTATGCAGGCCCAATGGATACGATAAGGAGAAAAAAAGAGTATCCTTTATTTGTCGAAAGCAATGTTTAACCTCACCTCTGGCTGTTCCCAATCCCATCGAGGCCTGTAAGTACCTGGGCACGGAATGTGGTTGCTCTACTCATATGTCCATTAAGGCTCATCCACGTCTAGTCTGTGAGATTCCCAGGTGCTCAGATCGCTGGAAAAAGATCAGAAATCTTCGCTCAGCTTCTGAGCGCTCTAATGGAACTTGTAAATCCTCTGATTTAGACATCTTAGAATCTCCCCGCATCTATGGACTAACCATGGCTTCCATTGAGGCCACCATGGCCTGTATCACTACTCTCCTAAAGCGGGTGATGGGATTTGTTATGGGAATTACCCTTAACCTCATGAGGTATCTCAAGACCTGGGATAGAACCTACAAGAAAAAGCTGCAAACCCCTAAGATATCAGCTTTTCTCCTTTCGGTGATCCAGAGAAAAAGATCTCCTCCCTAATACCAATCCCTTCAGATAGTTCGGTAAGTCTAGTCTCTTTCTTCTCTCTCTATGAAGGGGTCTTTTTTGTTTTGTCAAAGAGCTACTGAGATAAGCAGGATTCTTCAGATACTCGTCCTTTTTTGCCCAACTTCTACTTTTTTCTTCCAGCTTACCTGTTATCTACAGATTCCTTATCCATTTTTCAAGTGGAAAAAGGGAGTTCTTAAACCACCTCTATTATACTTGTTTTTGAGGAGATCTCAAGTCAAAGTCATAACAAATTAATTTCTTTCCGAGTCCCATAAGGTCTGAAACATTTCGTTATATAAAACACATTGCGGCTCAAAATGAGAAATATAAACATGACCCATTAGTAGAAAGATTAACAGATTTTATTTCTCAGAGCGTTTACTCATCGCCTTGCCATTTTGCGTTAGAAATGATCCAAAATGCTGATGATGAAGAGTCCACGGAGATAAAGTTTTACTTTGAAAAGAATAACAAAATCATAGTCACCAATAATGGCAAGAAATTCTCGAAAAAGGATGTTAGAACAATTTGTTATGCGGGGTACAGTCTGAAGAAAAACAAAAAGGGATTCTTCGGAATAGGCTTTAAATCAGTTAAAAGGGTTACAGATACTCCCCAAATTATATCTGGCAATTTTAATTTCGTCATTCATAGGTATTATCACCCAGAACCCTGTAATGAGATTCCACAAGATATAACATTCAATCCCCGGAAAGGTGCAATTTTTGTTTTGCGTGTGAAATCGAAAAAGCAGTATAACAGTATCTTCAAGAGGTTTATGGAAGAGACTAATGAACATCTACTATTGTTTCTTGATTATATCGGGAGAATTTACATTATTGATAGGAGGAAAAAAGAAGAAAAGAATTATGTTTTGTCTTATGATCGTGAACATGGAATTTTGGAGAATTCCTATAGTGGGAGTAAATCGTTCTGGGAAGTCTTCAAGAAGCCAATCAACGTACCCAAAAGTATTCCCAGGCCTATGGGAAAAGAAAAAGTGAGAGAAACTGAGATGGCTTTAGCATTCCCGGCAGATGGAAAAGACATTCCAGATCCCCAAAGACTGTTTTGTTATCTTCCAACAAAGCGTTTTACTGGTTACCCTTTCATGGTACAGGGGGATTTTCTACCCATAATAGGAAGGAGTGATATAAACGAAGAACATCCTTGGAACGAGCATTTATTAGAGCAATTGCCAGAGTTAATCGCGGATGCCTTTGAAAATCTAAGAAACAATCCCAGTCTGAGATTGCGAATACTTTCATTTCTTCCGCTAGAAGAGGAATGTCACGATGAATTATTTAGCCGGTATATAGAAGATGTCTATAAACAATTAAAGGACAGAAGGATTGTATTCACACGAGACAAGAATTTCAAGAAACCAGTTGATTGTGTGGACCTTCCTCACGAACTTTGGGAACTTTTTGATAATGCTGATTTACGGGCAATCTACAAGGATAGCCAATTTGCGGCATCGGAGGATTATAACGAATTTGAGAGAAAGAATTTATCTTTGCTTGGGATGCAAGCGTTCGGATTGGAGAATATTATTTCATTCTTCAAGAACCGCAAGGGCATGAGCAGGAAGATTATGGATCCAGACTGGTTTGTTTCGATATATGCATACATAAATGACAATTTTGACGATTACGAGAAAGATCACTTGAGGAGTGTTCCCTTCCTTTTGTCCGAAGCCGGGGAGCTTGTTTACCCAGAAGATCCGAGAAGAATGAAAGGGCCGAGGCTGATTGCCAATCAGTACATGAACAAGGAATCTTCATTTTTCTCTAAGTTATTCAGTAAAGATGAGATAATATTCCTCCATAAGACATTTAGAATATCTAGAAGTCAGAAGAGAACAAAGAATTATGATCGTCGGCTTGACAAGGTTCACCAACTATTCGAATTCCTTGGTGTAATCGGAACGGTTGAGGCGCACCACATTATTACGCAACTAATTTTGCCAAAATTTCAGGAAGCTCAGAATGGGAAACCTCTAACTCATAAAAAGGCAGTTTTATTCGCGAATTTTATCCTTGAAAATTTGTCTTACTATCGCAAGATACACGGCAGCCGTACACGAACTGATGATTGGGAAATCTTCTGGGACATCAGGTCAAAAATCCTATTGCTTGCGGAAAAAAGAGATTCCACTGGTAAGAAAAGAAATGTCTTTTTATCACCAATAGAGGTCTATATCCGCACCAAGGGGAAAAGGCTACTCCCCGAAAAACATTTTGGGGGTTTAACAGATGTACCCTTTGTCTCAAGAAAGTATTTTTCCAAAAAGATCTTAGGTAATTTTACCAGCATACCAATCAGGGAGGCAAGAAGACGGCGTAAGATATATTCTTGGAATGATTTCTGCAGGTTGATGGGGTGTTGGGAAGTTCCCCGAGTGATACCGGTCACTCGGAATTATTGTAGATTCGATCCAAAACTAGGAGAGGATTTCCCGAATGTTGATTGGCGTGATCGTTATGATTCCACAACAGGACACGAAATTAGAGATTGGGTAATGCCGGAGTTGGCTGATACCGTTCAAAGGTATATCGATGCGAATTCTCGAGCTGAAAAAGACCGATTGAAAGCGCGATTAGTTGACATTAGAAAAAGCATCGCGAAGAATTGGAAAAAATACCAGGGGTATGAAAAAGCTAAGGTTTCATATTTTTATTCCTCGCCTCGTCGTGCTGAAGTACATTCGACTTTTTATCAACAGTTAAAAAGAAGGTGGTTTCCAACATGTACCGACGGAAGATTATTACCTCCTTCACGAATATACAAAGATACACCTGACAATAGATATTTAGCGCCTGAAGGCTTCGATTTCATAGATATGCCCGCGGGGTCGAAAGAGTTCTACAAGGACATCGGAGTGATTGAAGAGCCTGATCCCAGGGATGTGCTCGAAAGATTACAGAAGATAAAAACAAATTGGCACAAAATAGTTAAAGTTCCAGCAAACAGCTTCAAGAAAATGGCCACTTATTATAAGTTCTTAGTCGATAAATGTGAAACAAATTCCGGGTTGAAAGATTCAATAGAAAGCGTGTTTTCAAAAAACTATTTAGTATTTCTACCGACGAAAATCCGCGGTAAGAAGAAAATATGGTGGCATAGAGATCAAGTATTTGCAACAGAAACTTTAGATCCTGCCCTCAAACCGTTTTTCCAATTGTTGTTTCAGGAAGATGCGTATGGTATTGAACTAGAAGAAACTTTTGTATCACTGGGCGTCAGGACTAGGCCAGGCTTCAAAGAGTACAAAGAAACCTTTCGCCGCATTGTTAAGGAGTGGAAAAATGCTTCGGTGGAAAAACGATCGGAACTTAAGGGCAAAATTAAATATGCTATAGAAGGGTTCAGCGCCTTAGTTGAAAGCGCGGCGGTAGACAATGATGAAGAGATCAGAAGACTATTCGACGAGAATATTTTCTTGACCGATCAGAATAAGTTTTTGAGACCCAATCAAATATATTTGAAAGACGATGACGAGATTTATGAGGTATTTCAAGACGGTATTCGCACATTATTGTACGATGGTGAAATGGCGTCTATTTCAGCATCACTGATAAGGGTGGGTTTCAAATCGTTAAAGGACTACAAAGAAAAAAGAAAACCCATGTTCGTTGATAAAGAACCCATTAATGAAGACGATCTTGAGAAGATCAGAGAGTTTTGTGGAATTATCGAAGCGTTTATAGAAAGTAGATTTAGCCCATTGTACGATAGACAAAGAGAGAATATCGCCAGATCCAGAAAGCTGGAAATTTGTACAGCAAAGAATATTAAGGTTACCTACTCCTTGGACGGCAAAATACGAACAAAAAACAATGTTCCCGTTTATTTATCAAAAGATGAACTGGTGATATCGGCCGACGGAAACGATCCGTGGTCAGAAGTAATCAGAGATGACTTTTCAAAATGTTTGTCTTCAGTTTTTGGGGAATTAGGTTCTCATCTCAGACCCTTGATAAATGATTTGCATCAGAATCCAGAAGACATCAATACCGTTATACAAAAATGGGGGCTAGAAAAAGCGAGAGTATTCAAGAAATATGTCGAGGAGAAAAGCCAAATAATCAAAATGCCTTTAAGTGAAAAGAAAGAAGAAGTTGAAATCTCAGGAGAAGAGGGCGAAGAAGAACCGTTAACCCAAGTTGTTGATCTTACAAGTGTTCCAACCAAGACACCGGAACCTGGGAGGAAAGACGAGGAAGTCTTCCCGTTGGAAACAATCAAGGGTTTTGTTATAACAAACGTCAAAACGGGAGAAACGACCCCGGTGCCAATCACAAGGGGAAAGAGAAAAACTAAACTGTCCAAAAAAAAGGAAATTTCCAAAACGTATAGCCCGTTTTCATCGCAAATGACAGAAGATATGGCTGTAGAAATCGTGAAAATATTTGAAGAATCTCAAGGTCGAGGGAACATAGAAGATGTGAGAGATAATGACGAAGAGGGTTGTGATCTAGTTTCATCCGGAAGGGGAGAGACGCGCCTGATAGAAATAAAATCCGCCAAGGGAAAAAGACCGCAGATTAAACTTCAACCATCTCAATACAAGAGAGCAAAAGAGGATAAGGAGAAGTACTATATTTACAGAGTAGAAAACGTAGAGAGAGGGAAGATACCGCATATCGAAATAGTTCAGAATCCAATAGAGAATCCGAAGATCAGAATCGTACATCTGGGAGAATGTAAAATAGAAGGATGGAAAAACTCAGACAAGGTTTCAATTGACGTAAGGGTTGAAGCGCAATAGCAAAAGTAACCGTAGGGGGTCAAAAAATATTTGGACCTTCTAGAAGAAACCAAAGATTTATTTTTTTCTATGAACCGTTCCTCTTCGTATAAACCACAACTACTTTCTCAAACCCAGCTTCTTTGCATTTTCTCAAGTTTGTTTCAACATCTGACTTCCCGGTCTCTATCTCTACCGCTATTCGCTCAGGGATACCCAAAGGTAATGGGACAGTGGTAACTATCGAAGTTGATAGTCGATTTAAAGTCCCCCAGCACGAGACTTTGTGCGAGGATTTTGCTCGATACTATAGTCTACGGGACATATTCTCCCAGACTAACAGGCAAGTTACCATTGTGGACCTGAATACAGGGCAGAAAAGACCAACTTGTTTATAAGTATCCTGTCGGCGAAGTAGTGTTTAAGGATGATATTGATACGGTACACGTTCTATGTGTGAGGCCTCACGGCCGGTCAAGCTATTCAGCAGAGTAGTGCACACCTGGTGCGGTTTCAGGCTAAGATAGCTCACTCCAATTCCATGTAAAATAAACTGCTAGGCAACCAGCGCACCCGTCAATTAAATTCCCATTTAACTAGAAGATTACGGCCAATCACTGCCGGGTGACACACTCGGAAGGAGCAGAGCGAAAAGAATTTTGCGGACTGGCCCGGCGCACAGAATCTAACGACGCATGGGGCTTTCCAGAACCCCTTAGGGTCTTTGTCCATAATCTAGGAACAACACTATTGTCGACCTCCACGTATTCCTTTCTTAAATGCCAACAAATTCTGGTGTAATCGCTGCTCAAACCCTGGGTGAATATTACTGGTCGTTCGCAACGTTTCAATAAGCTGGTCTATCTTTTTCATATCCTCTGGTTTTTCTCCAATTAAATATGCTTCCTGGAAATACCTTCCGGCCTTCTCATAATCTCCAGCTTCCAAAGCAATGTCCCCCAAAACGTTAGAATAATGATCTCTTAGTTGTTTTATCTTTCCGAGCAAAGCATGAAACTTCCTTAGATAGCCCCCACGGTTAAAGAATATTGCAAAATTCCGCGCGAAATCTGAAGGAAGACTTGTGCTTCCATCTAATAATAGGACAACAGGTTTCCCGAACCCTTGCATGATCCCCATCTCCCAGAAGATATTGCACAGTGTAGGTCGTGGGATATCATTGCTTGATGTCGCGATGCCAAAGGTACACCCAAGAATATGTTTGCAAATCGAACATAGATAGTCCCCGTAATCAATGATTGTTGCACCTTCAATATATTTTAGCGAATGCTGATCCAAAGCAGACTTGATATGTTGCATGATTCCTTGTAGCTTTGGGGTGGTGTTGTTTTTGGAGGGGGACATTATGAAAACAGTTTTCGGTAGGGGAGTAATCAGCTTGTTACATTCATCAGAAGTCAGTGGGCATATTATCATCTACTATTTTTTTCTAACTCCCTTGTAAGGCCCTGAGGATTTCTTATGCCCAATTATTCTACCAGTCCGCGTGTCCATTTTTACCCACTTGTTCGTTACGGGATTCTTTGCCTGTGCTCTCTTGCTGATTGGTCCTCTCAGGCCTCCCGATTTACTTCTTTTTGCCATGAAATATCTCCTTATATCGTGTTGTATGATACATGTTTTGTTTCAGAAAGTCAACAGATCGGCACTGCGCTTAAATAGCAGTTTAATCTTATCAATTGTGCAGCAGATGAGAATAGAATCTTAGGGGTAACGTTAGAATAGCCCCTGGTTCCGGGACACACCAGGGCACTGCTTGTTTGGCAGAACTTATGCATCCCAAAGGTCCGGATATCCAGCGAACTTATCTGCTTGCTGGCTTGGTCTTCAGCGGATATCCTGACATAGATTGCACAACGCACAGTTTCGTCTTCTCCTATTCATAAAACATCCACAGCCATTGTTTCCGAAAGCCCCTTTATTCCAATGATCAAAAACGCCAGATCCTTCACAAACTTCTTGGTTATGTCCGAGAATCCTTTCTCGATAGTCTCCATGCCTTGCGGATTCCCTTGATTATGAAGAGTTTTCTCAAAAAGTACCACCTGTAAATAGCGCAGTATTTGAGCTGCATCTGCTGGTTTGTTTATCCATCTGAATACAAGATCAAATAGTCGTGGCAAATATTCTGGATCGAGTTTTATGTCGGAATCAAATAACGATCTTTGTTGCTGGCTACTCTCTACTAATTTTCTAATGTTCTGTACAATTCCCTCCCTCATTTTGAGCTCTCTATATCCACCGTAAACATACGCTCTTAGCTCCTGTTTGGCATTTTCAGGATTTGTTTGGAACACAAATCTACCCATATGTAACAGAGAAAGGCTCAAGAGACTCATTAGGTCTATGACCAACGCCTTGTGAAATCTATTATTCTCCTCCATCAGATTGTTATATTTAGGTAAGGCAGTGAGTATTGTCACTATATTCTGATAATGCTCATTTATCCAATAATCATGTTTGCGAAACCGTAATAGAGGATCCAGCTCTTTTCTCAATGTGGCTAAATTTCTTTCGTGGTATAGCCAAGAACCAGCTTGGCCTAACTTCAATTTACCTGTATCCGAATCAAGTGTCCTTTTCTCTAGGTTACATAGATTCTCTTCATTTAGGATCGTTACCCCCAATTTAGCTGAAACTCTCCGTTGGGATTCGGGAATTGAGTTTCTCGTATCTACTGCTAAGTAACCTCTGGAGCTTCCAAAAAGATCCATAACTCCCTTTAACCAAAATGCTCTCTGAATAGGACTTTTGATTACATCTTTATTAGATGTACAATCTGCAACTATGTAGTCAAAGACAAAATCCGGCGAAATTCTAATCCCTAGGACATCAAGATCAGTCAGTTCCAGGGGGATCCCTCGCGTACTGCCATATTCAGCCAGCTTTACTTCCAATCGAGTGTAATACCCTAGCGACCACAAGATATTACTCAACCGTATCTTTAGCGCAAAATCTTTGTTCACAACTTCCCTCCTCGTGCCAAATCCAGTACTTCATTCAGAATATGCTTTTGCGTTTCCCGTGAGAATTTAGCTGGTTTTCTAAGTTTGGGTAAAACCCTTAGTGATTCCTCGTAGGAACCTGAGCATAATAACACACTCTGTAGTTTTTCTTCAATTCCTTTTCCTGATACGGCTTCTCCAATCAGAAGCAAGTCTTTAGCCAGTTTTATTGCTTTGATATTTTCCTCTGTGTCTATCAATCGAAAATACCATCTTTCTGAATCTGTTTTATCAGGGAAAACCTTTCCTATTCCCCTGACAACCAAAATGGCATATTGCTTTCTAATTTCAGAGTGAGAACCGATCGTGTGTGGTGCCTGCAGGAGTCTATCGAGAATAATACCAGGATACTTGATTTTTGTGATTAATCCGAAATGCTCCCCGTATCTAATGCAAGCTAACACAGCCATAGCCTTTTCCAAGATTACTTTTTCCTCAATAGGAATCCCTACATACGGGGTAAATGCAAAATTCTTTTCTCCTCTGAAAGAATTCACTTTTGGGGCGAGCAATACACCCCTCTTTATTAGTTCAAACAATATCTCATCTTCCGCTGAGAGAGCCTCTTTTCCACCTTTAAATAAACCATCAGACAAAGGATAACCTTGGTACTCCCGGATTTTTCCAAAGGCACTCAATAGACTCTCGGCTCCATATTGTTTCAATAGTCTATACATTGCATCTACTTTTTCAGGATTCTCGACCCAATAGAGAGGAGAATATAGAATCCTCTCGTCTGCTTCGTGTGATTCGTAGTCTCCTATGAACTTTCCACTTCTCCCAACATCCAATACAAGTTTAAATAATCTACTCTCAAGCCCAAGTTTGTTCTTCAGATCCTCCTCACCAATGGGACACAAAGCTAGCGTATCAGTGACCGCTATCGCTGCATCTTCAATTTCAGAATGCCTTGTATCCTTGTAATATTGTCCTATCTCGCTATATATGTCCTTGAAATAGGGAACAGATTCTTCGACCCCCAATATATTAGACCCCTTTTTCCTAACTCTCACCCACGCTACCTCGCTAAGAACGTCAAGAACATTGGGTAACATAATGGCGTCAATTCCAAACTGACTTGAGACATACTCCAGTTTCTTATAATCATCGATTACATCAGTTCCCCGTATATGGATTGCAAGTCTCTCCGCCATTCCCAATAGTCTAATATTCTTTGTTTCCGCACCAAGAGCACCTAAATCCACGTCTTGTACGCTGGTTTGTATATCCTGACATCTAATACCTATCTTCAGCGGATCAATCTCTTCCCTTCGGTTCATTCTTTTGTCCTTTTCGCGTCTTCTACTTTACTATGCCCCATCTAAGGCTTAGAAGAAGTCTATGTAGGGTAGCGCGTTTGTAGCATGGGAGAGTTCGAGAGAAAACGCAAAATCCTATCGAGCTAGACCTATCATATAAGCATCTTTCCATCTAGTCAAGCTAAAAAGCTAGTTCCTGTGTAGTGTGCGGGGTTAAAGAGGCTAATATTAAATATCAATTTGGCCTAACATATACGTTCAACCTACCCGCCGTGGAAACCAAGCACGAGCCTGAGCTTCGCACGTGCCTTATGGTTATGCATGCATTCTAGCGGCTGTCTCAACCTCAAGGCCATACAGTCTAGATTGGTCTGCCTTGCGGAATTGGGGACAAAGCCACACCCACGACGACGGTTGGGGGGTTATCCACTGCATGGATCCATTCGGTCCCCTGTCACATGGTCGTTGGCACCTTTCCAAGTACATCATAACCCTGATTTACAGCAAATCGCGGAAGGTACTTGACACTGCCGTGAGGATGTCTATAATCAATACCAGGGGGCGAAGATGTGGGTCTCGATCAGGGACGTTCTCGCAAAGACCAAAATATCCTACTGGCAGTTCGTACGGTACCGCCGGGAAGACCTCCTCCCGGGACCGGTTCGGGTCGAAAAACTCAAAGGAAAGGGGAGCATCTCGTTCTATCCGGACTGGATCATCGGGCGAATCCAGGATATTCAGAGGCTGCGAAAGAAAGGAAGAACTCTGCGCCAAGTGAAAGAGGCCACTAACTGGAAAGTCCAAGAAAAGCTCTCAGCAATCATTAGGGCAGAACTGGAGACGGAGGAATGCCAAAGGGTTGATCTTTCCGAGTTCCAATACCTGTCCCCGGAACAGGTATTCAAGGAGATAACTAGAACCGCAGCCGCCGGGTATTCCGGTCATCTCGTGAAAGGGTACAGGGTGAGAGTCAAAGAAGAAGGGACGAGATACCAATGGATCATCACCATGGATATGTCGAAAGTGGATCTCGGAGGCATATCCCGGATGGAGAAAGCTAAGGAAAGGAAGAGGAAACATGTTCACTAAGGATCGTCTACTACGACTTGCCATGATCTCCGAGGATCTCTTTGACTACTCCCTTACCACAGCTCTTATTCCGTCACCCGACAAAATCGTGTGGCTCAATCCACCTCCCGAGAAAGACATCTTCCCCGACTACGTCCTAAGCAATCTCATCCACTTGGGACATCTTGAGGCCTTCGGATTTTCTGCTCCCTGGGAGCTTCAAAGATTTCTCCTTGGGGTGGAGGGTGCAATAAGGTACGAGGTCGATCTGAAGAAGCTTTGTGGAGACATCTTCTATCATGATGTGAACGCTAGTAACAAGCGGGGACTAGGAGAGAGGCTCTGTAAGAATGTAGAGAAGCTTCTCCCCTCCCAGAGGATCGTGGGAGCGACCTTCAGAAACGAGGTGGTGGAGGGGAAAGATTTCCTCATATTGTCTCGGGCTGTTCTACAGCCCCGGGAAGGGTTGTTCGGGGTCGAGCTCAAGTTTAGCAGACCAGAGGACTATCAGCGAAGACTCACCGAAGTCTACAAGATCATTACAAGAGGTGCTCCCAAATGAATGAATCGGACGGTTTAGAGAAAGACGAGAAGAGGAAAACGAGGGTGGCAGCCTATGCTCGCGTCTCCACCTCCGAGCAAGAAAAGAGACACACAATCCAGATTCAGGTGGAGGAACTCACCCAAACCATCAAAGAAAGAGGTTGGGAGCTTGTCGACAGGTATGTAGATGACGGCTACAGTGGTGAGCTTCTGGAGCGACCAGATATTGATCGGCTTTTGGCTGAGATAGAAGAGAAGACAATCGATGTTGTCCTGGTAACTGAACCCGATCGTTTAGCCCGTCAATTCGTGGTCCAGAAGCTCCTCGAGAGCGAAATAGAAGAAAGAAACGCCTGTGTCGAGTACCTTTCGATGCCACCTGCGAAGACCGATGATGAGCAGCTTGGGGTCGATGTTCGCGGGCTGGTGAGTGCCTGGCATAGAGGATATATCAAGCGAAAAACCAACGCGGGCAAAATAGAAAAAGCAAAGAATGGCTTCGTTGTTGGAGGAAAGGCCCCGTATGGATTCCGCTATGTTGCGAGGACCCGCAAGACGCAGAGCCATTATGAGCCAATCGAAGATGAGCTCCGCTGGGTAAGAGAAATGTTCAACTGGTGCGCGCGGGAGAGCCTCAGTGTGGATGCAATCGCCCTGAGGCTTATAGATCGCAAAGTCCCCACCCAATCGGGTAATCGAATCTGGAGGGGAAGTACCGTACATCACATACTCACCAATGAGACCTATGCGGGGGTTGCCCACTACCTCAAGCACCGATCCATCCCACCCAAGAATCGGGAGAAATCAGTAGGTTACAGAAGATTCAAGAATACCAGTCGGGAGCTAAGACCCAAGGATAAGTGGATTCCGATTCCCCTCGATCTCGTCATTGATCGAGAAACTTTCATCGACCGGGAAACCTGGGATCGCGCGCAACTACAGCTCAAACGAAATGCGCGAAGTTCATCTCGCAATACTCGCCATCCATACCTTCTGAGGGGAAGAACGTTCTGCGGACTGTGTGAGCTTCCCTGCTACGGATCGGTGTCTAAATCCAGTCTTCGCTATCAGTGCAGTAATCGCCACTACAGATCCCCTCTTCCGAAGACCTGTTTCGCTAAGTCAGTGAGCGCTTCTGCCCTAGACTCTGTAGTCTGGGAGACTGTTTCCCAGGCAGTCGCGAACCACGACGTCTTTCTTCCCCAATTGAGAGAACTGCAGGATGATGAAGCTAAGAGAGTAGACTACCAGAGGGAAGAGCTGGAGAGACTGAAAAACAGATTGTAGAGGCTTGACAAGGCTGAGGAACGTGCAGCTGAACTGTATGCAAGAGACGAGGGAATGGGCTTCAAGCAATACAAGGATCACGTTGACAAGATAAGGAATGAGAAAGAGACACTGAGAAAAGAGAAGAAAGAACTGCAAAGAAGAATAAGGAAAACAGTGGACTGGGAGCACAGTAAGAAGAACATCAAGTTTCTCGACGCTTACATTAAGTCCAAAGTAGAAAAGCTCAGTTTCGAAGATAAACAAAGGATAATAGATCTGCTCGTTGACAGAGTGATTATCAACGGAGACCACGTAAGGATTGAAGGAGCTATTCCCCCAATGGAGACTGCCAATGCTAATTCTTCCAAGGATGTTGTCATTGCGTCCAACTCATCTCCATGTGAGGTGCAAAGTCATACAAATTGGTGCAAATTGGTGAGGTAAGAAAATCAACTGAAAGGTTTGTCTAGATTAGGTTTGCCGCTTCTGGACTCGCTTTCGGAATTTGCGTTTTTTGGATTATCATTGCCATGTCTAGTGTTTCTGCTATTCAGGTAAGTTGTCAAAGCCCTGGCTGTCTCTACTGTAATAACCCAGTCGGCTTCCTTATCCTTTTCCCGAGGCCTTCATTTGGCTTTTCTGGAATTCAAGCACCGTCAAGTTCACGTTGACTATTCTGGGACCGGAGGAATAGAAACTTTCGAGGTAACATCATTTCTTTTAGCATTGAAAATCTTATCCCTTATCCTAGCCGGCCACCTAGACCTTTAACCTTTTGTTTTCCGTATCTCCCTCCCTGCAATACTTTTCCTCAATTCCCATCCGCTCTTTTAGTTTTGCAATTTCTTCCCAGGTTAGCACAACGGGATTTGCTTTTGATTCGAGCTTCTCTCAGTTAGGGGCCCCTTCTATTAATTTGTCATAAAATTTGTCAAATAATAATTGAGCCACAAAACCCCCAAGAATAACAACAAGTATCCCCCAATTGAAGCTACCAACTGTAATTCTTCCCATTATCCAACCTGTGGATAAACCCATCCCGAAAGCAATGACAGTACCCATGGCTGACGAGTAAGCCCTTCCTAAACGGTCAAGCTGGATTTTGGTTTTTATGTCAGTTATTTCCGAGCTCCCTCCTAATCACTTTCTAATGAAACTAACTACACTTGCACCAGCCATCGCTGTTACAGCTATAACAATCAACATCCATTTCGGCTCTAACCAGATAGCCCCAATTAACGCGGCCACTATAATAGCGACTCCCATATCCGTCTTTTCTTTATGATTTACTAGATGATTTTGTTTGAAATTCACTTTCTCTGGGTTTGACCTGACCCACTCCACCTCCTTTTTTCTCACGAAACTCCAAATTTCCTGACATTTGTTCACTCGGTCGACATCCAATGCTTATCAGAGCATAGATTCCTCCCAACAACAATCCATTAATTATTAACTGCAAAACTAGAGTCAGCATTTTCTCTGTCCTTTAGAAAACGAAAATCACCTCCACTGAAGAGAAGGGGATTATCCTTTCCCCTTCTCTTCTTTTTCGATCCCTTTTTACCTCACAGAATTGACCTATGTTTTCTTCCTTTCCTCCCAGGTTGCCAGGGGAAGTTTTATTTCCCTTCCGGGGAGAGCCGCCTCTGCTGGCCATACCGTCCATAACCTTTCATCCTGCCACTGCTCCGAGATGACTCGAGCTCTAATATTCTGTCCGGTAGAATCAAATTTAACCCCAAAACCAGTCACTGTGGTTCTATCTCGAATATCTATCTCAAAAGCAGCTTTCCGAATAGATTCTGGGTCCACTGAACCTGCCTTTTGAAGAACTTCCCACAGCACCATAGTTCCCATGTAGTTTATTGATGGATAAACTGAGGTAACCTTATGTCCGAAAATCTTTTCATATTTTTCCATGAATTCGTTCACTCCGGGAGCATACTCAGGACTCACTGTATCTGGCGGCGGACAGAAGGAGGTATCTATCAACCCGTTAGCATCGCTTCCCACACCTTTTACAAAGTCATTCATGCTCAATCCTCCACCGGTACCTATGAATGCCTTCACGTTGAAGTCCAGTTCTCTGCTTTGACGTCGGAACAGTATTGCATCCGTGAGATATTGAGTTGCTATGATCACATCCGGATTAACATTTTTCAGTCGCATTATTAAAGAGGACAAATCAACGGCTTTAGCACTATAGAATTCTGTAGCTACAACATTCAAGCCTGCTTTTTTGCATTCTTCTATGACAGCTTCTCCGGTGGTAGTACCATAGAGTGAATCCTCAAATACTCCTGCTATTCTTAAGTTCTCCGGCTTTACTCCTATTTGCGGACAGGCTGCTTCTATTACTACCTTTACCGCCCATCCAGCATATGCCGCAGACGTGGGACACATTCTAAAAAGATACTTAAATCCTCTTGCGGTAATAGTAGGAGAAACTGCTCCTAATTCCCAATAAATTTTCCCATACTTCTCCGCCACTGCACTCGCAGCATAGGAGCGAGAACTTGAATATGTTCCAAGAATCACATCTACCCCTTCCCTGGTAATAAGTCTCTCAGCCTCGGTCATCGCTTTTTTCGGGTCAACCGCATCTCCCTTAACAAACACTATCTCTTTCCCAAAAATTCCTCCCCTTTCATTTTGCACAATCCTGGCTACCTCTGCTCCCTGAAAACTATCAATACCCAGTCTTGCCAGGTCTCCACTAAAAGGGAACAAAGCTCCTATTTTCAACTCTTCTTTAGCATTTGAAACTTGAAAACCCATTATTAAAGAGACTGCGAATAGACAAACAAACAACACCGTTAATTTCCTAATCGGTTTTCGACTCATTCTTTACTCCTTTTTTAAATATTATTCATTTTTCTGTGCAAAGTTCCCAAAAGAGAAATCAATCTTTCGATACTTTTTCTCTTTGGAAAGCTTTCCTTTATTTCCCAACTAATGGTCATATTTGTTCTCCCCCCTCCTTTCCGACCTCATTTTTAGCTCTTCCCTTCCAAAAATCTAACTTCACTATTAGTTATTAGCAAAAATTTTCTGTCAGGTGATCCCACCAAGAACTCTGAAAATTTTTAGTTTTCTCGGCAACTCTTTACTCACCTCCCTTCGGCTTTTCATCAATCAGGGGCAATTTCACCACCCTCGATAGACTATCTTCTAATTCCCATTTCCTTCTTTAAATTTTCATCTTAAAAAAATTTATTTATGTAACGAAGCTAAAAACTCGCGGTAAACGCACTCAGCAATTTTTAAGTGCTCAACAGGAACATGTTCTTCCGGAGTATGGACTACGCTCTCTGAGGCTGGGCCAAACCCAACTGTAGCTATAGAGTAATCATTTACGAGATAACTTGAATCACATGTAAAAAGCCAGTTTCTGAGTTTCGGCTCTTTTTTAGTAACTTTTAGTATAGCTTTTTTCATAAGCCGCACATAGTTATTTTGAGGAGACAGAAGAGTTGGACGCATACCTGCAGAAATAATCTTTAATTTAGCTTTAAATTTAGGCTCTTTCTGCTTTAATTCTTTTATTAAAGATAAAAGCTCCTTTTCTCTATCTTGAGGACTCTCCCCTGGAAAATATCGGCTATCAAATGTTAAACAGCAATAATCTGGAATAATACTTAATCGCCCTGGGCTACATTTTATATTCGTTACCGCACAAGTAGCCTTACCTAAGAAGGGATGAACTTTGGATTCTAACTTATCTATATAACCATCCAAGGCATTTAAGAAATCACGCATATAAAAAATGGCATTAATTCCTTGAGAAGGATTGCTTCCATGGGCTGTTTTGCCAAAAGTCTCCAGTTCAAATTGTACCCATCCTCGAAAGCCTAAACAGATATCTAAATTAGTTGCTTCTCCAGAGACAGCAACATCAGGTTTTATATCCAGATGGTCCATAGCAAATTTAGTTCCTTTTCCTCTTGCAGGCTCCTCTTCTACTACCGCATGAAAAATAACATTGGGTGGATTATCGATAGTTTTCAGTTGACTAATCGTAGCAATCATCGCTGCATCTGCTCCTTTCATATCAGCTGAACCACGCCCATAAACAACTTCACCCGTTACTCCAAATTTACTTCCATCAACTATTTTTCCAGAATAAGGTTCTTTCATTTCTCCTGGGTCCACAGTGTCCATATGGCCGTTGAATAAAACTGTTGGGCGCTTTTCGTCAAAGATAATTTTACCCACTAGATTGCCTACCTCATCAATTTCTACAGAATCAAAAAAAGGCTCTATTGTCTCCTTTATAAATTCCGCTATTCTACTCTCATTTCCTGTAATACTGGGAATTTTCACCAATTCTTGAGTTAATCTGACTACATCTATACCCAATTTTACAATCTCCTTTCCTTCTCCAGGTCAGCTACACCCTGGGAAGTAATTCGGGATACCTGCAACTGGAGGATAAAACAGTCAACAATATTTTTGGAAATATTACCAAAAATATGTCCTGATAATATTTTATTTCATAGTTTTAGATAAATCAACCTTTGTAATAACTATTTCTCAATTTCTTTTTTCTTTAATTTTAAAAATTTTATAGGAATTTTCTCGGAGAATCTTCTTAGCTACCTTCAAGGCTTCCTCTTCACTAAAATATTTCTCTTTTATCTTTTTTGTTAGGGTCATAGTTATATTATCTCTGGCCATACGAGAGTGAGCATAGGCTCCTTCCACTATTATGTAATCTCCTCCAAAGCCAAGAATTTTATTTACCGGAATCATCTCAAGCCACTCATCTAAAGTCCGCCTTGCCACATAGGGAGAAACTATATATAGCCAGCACATATCCGCATAAACATTTGGGAAATTTTTAGCTAAAGTTGCTACTTCGCTGGTATAGGGATACCCCCCGTGAAAGATATCGAATACGGCCTGGTTGTATTCAATAAACAAATTTACCAATTGAGTAGGGTCGGAATTGGTGATAATATTGCCATTTCCTTCTTGAAGCCCAGTATGAATTTGAATAGGTAACTGATAAGCTATAGCTTTTTGAATAAGTTGATGGACAATGAAATCTTGCAAAGGTTTTGCCTCTTTCCAAGAAAGCCCCTCCCCTAAATCCTGAAATATTTTATTAAAAAGTTTTTCTGCTTCGTATTGGCTTATCTTATCAAATCTCAATGTTCTTACATAAGCTAAAATAACTTTTACCGCTACTATTTTTTCTTTTTTTACCTTTTTCTCAAAAGAATAATCTAAAACCTGAAGAAAGTCATTTAAAGAATGGATAGAAGAATTGTATTGCTCTTCTAAATTTCTTATTTCATTTAAGCTACGTATAGCGACAAATTCATCAAATTTACTCACCGGTACAAAAAGATTTTTGTCTAATTGGGGAATCTCTCTATTTATTGCAGGTATTACTCTGTGCAACATTCTTTCAGGACGTGAAGCCTCTCTTTGCAGTAATCCAGAACCTAAATAATCCAGAAGCGAAACATCTATATTGGCCATTTTTTTTAATACGTGTTCATACCAACCCGGCTTATTTGAGGCAGCAATTTTTTCGGAAAGATGTTTCCAGGTTCTTTCATTAAGGTCTTCAACCCCAAAAATATCGTTAACGGCTATTAGTAAACTCTTGCTATAAGCAGTATTCTTGATATTTTCCCAATAAGGACTGAATTTTCTCCATTTTTCTTCTAATGGGTAGTTGGGGCAACGAATCTCTTCTAACGTCTTGGCAGGCATTCCTGAAGATACAAGATCCGAGCAAGCATAATGAGGGAAGAGATAAGAAAAGTCTAACTTCGAAGAAAGACGTTCTTTCTCCAGCATAAAATGTTCATGGGTATCCACTATAGGGATTTTTTCTATCTCTGATCTCAGTCTAAAAAAAAGGTCTTCTCTCATTTTTTTCCTCTACGAAAAGCTCAAGATTACCTCCTCTAATATATCTATCCCTCGGTCTAATTCTTCTCTTGCAATAGTCAAAGGAGGCATCAATCTTATAGTACTCCCTACGCAGGTGATAATAAGTAATCCTTTTTCTCTGACTCCTGCAACAATCTTTTTCATAATATCTGGAGCGGGCTCTTTACTCTTCTTATCCTTTACAAGTTCGACACCAATCATCAATCCCTTCCCTCGAACATCGCCCACAATACTTGAGCGTTCTTGGAGGTCTTTAAGTCTTCTCATCATATGTGTTCCCAATTCTTCCACTTGTTTCAACAGTTTTCCGTTATCTTCGGAAAGAATATCTAATACAGCAAGAGCTGCTGCACAGGAAACAGGATGTCCTCCAAAAGTTGTTCCATGGGCTCCTGGCTCCCATTTATCCATAATCTCCCTTTTAGCTATGATAGCGCTTAAAGGAAAACCACCAGCCATCGATTTTGCCAATGTTATCACATCAGGATTAACTCCCCAATGTTCAACAGCAAACATTTTACCCGCCCTTCCATAACCAGTTTGCACCTCATCCGCAATAAATAATAGATTATTCTCCTCGCAGATTTTCTTCAACCCGGGAAGATACTCTGGGGGAGGAACCATATAGCCTCCTTCTCCTATAATAGGTTCGATAATTACTGCTGCTACATCTTCTGGAGGTAGGACATATTTAAACAAATTTCTCACATATTTCAAACACTCCATATTACAACCGGGATAGTTTTGTCCAAAAGGACATCTATAACAATATGCATATGGAGCATAGGCACCTCCTGCCAGGATGGGAGCTAAATGCTTCCTGAAGCCTGCTTTGCTAAAAGTTACTCCTAAACCTGCGGTGGCGCGCCCATGAAAAGAGTGCTCAAAACCTAAAACAATAAGCTTTCTTGTGGCATATCTAACTAACTTAAGAGCACCTTCCACAGCTTCGGAACCACTACACATCAAAAAGACTTTGCTTTCTCCCATTATTGGCTCAGCAAGTTTAGATAATCTTTCACACAAAGTAGCAAGTTTTTCGTAATATACTACATGAGGATGAAGCTGGATAAATTTACCCATCTGCTCTTTTGCTGCTTCTATAACTCTGGAATTCCTATGTCCAAAGTTCGTTGAGGAACAGCTGGAATTAAAGTCAATATACTCCTTCCCGTTCACATCGGTAATGATTGAGCCTTCAGCTTTATCAACTACCACAGGGTTATAGCGATACTCAGCAGGAGAAACATACTGAGCATCCTTCTTCAATAACTCCTCTTGTAAGTCCATTTTTTCCTCCTAATTTTATAGTTAGCATATGTCAAAAATATTTTAGTATTTTTCTCCTGAATTCTTTAACTCTCAAGTCTCGGACAATCAACCTCTCTAATTTTAAATCCAATCCAATCCTTTCCTCACCCTTAACTACTGCTTTCATCAAATTCTTCCTTTTATTAAAAATACTTTAAAATTTAAAAACTTTATTAAACTCTTCCTGGGGTACATCGAAAACTGTATTGTGAGGAGGAAACTTCTCCTCCAAAAAGAAATCGGGCAGTCTATCGTCAGCTTCTGTAAATCCAGCTCTTCGATTGAATTCTCTTTCTATTTTCAATGTCTCTCGTCCCATATCCAGTACATCTTCAGAGTTTATCTTCAAACCTAATTTTGCACTCAGCAAATCAGCAATTATACCCATAGTCTTAACAACCGGGCCAACGAAGAAACAGAGACCAGAGACATCGATGCTTGTAGCGATGATTTGAAGTTCCTGAGAGAGTTTAATCTTATCTACAGGACTAAGAATGTCCAGATTTAAACCGGGAGTTATTCCCGGCCTTCCTGGAAGAGCATTACCGGCAGTATGATCTGCCCCCATAGGAGATGTGGCATAGGTAACTCCTGTTCCTTTTAAAGCCCTCGGATCATAAGCAGGGAGCCCTTGTCTTTTTGCTACAGGAACCCTCCTCACTCCAAAAACCTTCCCTGTAATATAAGCCCCTTGGCCAATTACTCTGCCTAAAACTGTTCCTTGGCCAACTTCTTCCAGCAATTTAATAGCTCTCTTTCCATCTCCAAAGAGCAATAACCCTCCTTCCATAACTACACCAAGGGTTGCTCCCATTTCAATTGTATCAAGGCCATAGTCATTGCAAAGAAAATTAAGTTTAGCTATAGTATCCCAATCATCAATTTCACAATTTGGTCCCAACATAACAATGGATTCATACTGGAGGGTGGATGTTAAGTAATTTCCTTCCTCATCATTATAGACGTTAGCACAGCGAATTGGACACCCAACCATACAGGCGTCGGTAGGTTTTCCTCCTCTTTGAGTGATAATCTCGTATAATTTTTCATGGTTTATTATCTTATAACCCTCAAATTGTCCCCGACTGAAGTTTCTAGTCGGCATGCAACCAACAAGGTGAGAGGTCTCAAGGGTAATAGACGTTCCGTATTTAGTAAGAGCTTTCTTAGTTTCGGTTAGCTCCCGGGTTAACTTTCTGGAAATCTCTTTAAATAAATCCGCATTATGATAACAGATTTTTTCACTTGCTCTCTTTTCATCTATTATGATTGCTTTTATTCTCTTCGAGCCTAAAACAGCACCCAAGCCTCCCCTGGCTGCCTGACGGGAGGGCTTATTGTCTCTATCGCTAATAGCTATGGAAGCTCCTGACATAAGCATCTCTCCGGCCTGGCCAATAGAAATCATCGAGATTTGCTTGCCATAAGAGTTTTGAATCTTTTCCGCCAGATTGTAGTTTCCCAGGCCCTTTAGCTCATTAGCAGGTAGTATCTTTATTCCATCTTTACTAAGTCTTAAGATGTACCATTTATCGCCAGTCGGTTTCCCTTCGATAATTAAGGCTCCTATCCCTAGTTTCGCCAGCATTCGCCCCACTGTCCCGCCAGAGTTGGCTTCTTTGATACCTCCAGTCAAAGGGCTCTTTCCCCCAATAGATAAACGGCCAGAGCAGGGAGCAGAAGTACCCCCCAATAACCCTGGAGCAAACACAATCTTATTTTTGGCTTCCAAAGAATTGCAAGTTGCCTCCACTTCATCCAAAGTGATCCTCGAGGTTAAGGCCCGTCCCCCTAGCATCTTGTACTTTGGGGGTACATTTGCTTCTGATACTTCTAATTTGCTCATATTGACTCTTATGATTTTCTCCACTTCTCTTCCCTCTTTCTTCTTAGATTTTGAAAATGCTGACGAGTTGTCAACATTCACTGCTTTCTTAGTTTTAAGAGTATATTTTTGCTCAGAATACCTTTTTTCTCTCCCCCTCCTTCCCACAAGGTCGAATACTTTTCCTTCATAAATACACAAGATAGTCAGGGAGCTTTGCTCCCCGACTAATATGGAACTCTCAATTTTCTAACACTAAACAAAATCAGATACTAAATAGTTACATCGCTTTTAACCAATAACATTCTTTATCAAATTTAGCATATTTTCCCCAAGGATTCCACGAATTTCTCCTTTAGAGTAGCCTCTACTTATTAGACCTGCTGTTAAGTTTGGTAATTTTGAAACACTATCTAGATCCTGAACATATTTTCCTAATTTTTCCTGATCATATAGTTCCAGTCGTTTTTCCTCTTCGGAAAAAAGTTCAGGCGCATAATCAATCCAATCAGGACCTAAACAAAGATGATCAATTCCAATTAAATCATTTAAATAATCGACATGATCAAGAAGTTTTGACAATGTAGCTCTTTCTTGAGCAACAAATTCAGAAAAAAAATTCAGCCCTATTAAACCGTCTTCATCAGCTATCCATTTTATTAACTCATCTGAAAGATTTCTTGGATGGCTAACCAACGCGCGACAATTCGAATGAGAATCTACGACAGGATCCCTAGAGATTTTCAATACATCTTTTCTACTTTCATCAGATAGGTGGGAAATATCGATCAACATTCCAAAATCATTCATATATTTTACAACTTCCCGGCCGAAAGCAGTCAAACCAGCATTACTAGAACATGGATCTCCCACCATATTTCGCCAATTCCAGCAAAGCCCTATTAAACGAACACCAAGATGATAGAACGCATCAACTAACAAAATATCATCAAGAATTGGTTCTGCTCCTTCCATTCCAAATATTAGGGAAATTTGATCCTTTTGATATGCTCTTTGAAGCTCATCAGAAGATTTTACAATTTTGAAATCATTAGTAATTTGTATTTCCTTGCGTATAACTTCAATAAGATTCAACATTTCCCTTAAAGGATTTCCTTCCGTAATTTTTGTAACAAATGTTGAAAGTATTATTGCATTCACTCCACCTTCCCTAATCCTAGGGAGGTGATATTTTATTAGAGAATTTGTTATCCCCTGTCTCCAATTGCTTAATATATGTTTATTTATATCACTGTGACAATCTATTACAAAGGTATTGCGGTGAAATTCTAAAGCAGTTTTATAATCATCCTCTGACATATCTAAAGTAATTGGTATTTCCACATTTTCTCCTCGTATAATATTCACTATAAAGTGAATATATATTTGACTATCAGATATTCTACCATTCTAATTCATTTTATCCAATTTTAAGGGTTCACTCCAATTTTTGATAAGTGTATTAATATCTCTTATTTTCTAATTTTAAATTAAGTTCTGGAATGTCCATGTTTTCAAGCTCTTTTTTCAATTTTTCTCTATCTTTCAACTCTAATGGTAACAATGGTTTTCTTGCTCCACCCATATTCTCCCACCCAGTTAATTGCAAAGCTTCCTTTATGACAACATTGTACGGGCCAATTGAAAAAATTAAGTCAGCAAGAGGATATAATTGCAGTTGAAGCGAATATGCGTGATCAATATTTTGAGATTTAAATGACTCAAATAATTCAACCATGGTACCTGGAACCAAGTTCGAAATTGTGTTGATGCTCCCTTGTCCACCCATAAGTAGTGTGGGAAGAAAGTACTTTGAATACCCAGTCAATACAGTAAAATCATCCCTTGTTTGCCTTATTATGTCAATGGTATGCCAAAATTCATTGTGCGAATCTTTGATGCCTTCAATATAACCATTTTCGGCCAATTTTACAACAGTTTTTACTTCCATATCAATGCCAACCTTGGGTAAATTATAGACCATATGTGGTATCGCTGTATTTTGTGAGATTTCCTTATGATAATTATAAAGGCCTTCCTGCCCTGGTGAAGGGTAATGGGGATTTGAAGCAACTGTAACAGCTACCCGGGATGCTTCAGCTATTTTTGCAAGTTTCACGCTTTCACTGAGATTAAGATAATCTATACCAGCAAGGATGGGTATTTTGTTGTTTGCGGTATCTACTGCAACTTCAAAAAGGTGTTTACGTTCTTCCAAAGACAGTAAAGAATATTCGCCAGTACCTCCTCCAACAAATATGCCATGGACGCCTGCTTCTATCAAATATTCTATGAATTCTCGAAAAAGCTCATAATTGATACTTCCATTCTTCTTGAAAGGTGTTACAATGGGAGGTATTATACCTTGTAACTTCAACTTAATTCTCCTTTCTCGCTTCTGATCCTTTCCATTGTGGGCTTAAATTCCTCCATTCCCAATTTTTCAAGTGTTTTATTGGTAGGACCCAATCTGTCAAATCCTCTAATCTGGTAATAGGTGTCAATAGCGCTTCTTAAATCTTCATCAGGTATTTTTTGACCACTTATAGGACCTTCCGTAAATGAGTGGTATTTCATTCGTTTTGGGAGATCATCGTCCGATTTACTATAACCAGCGATAGCAGCCCCAATTTTAAGAAGATTGTATCCTCTCTCGCCTATTAATAGCATTTCTTCAGTATCAATAGACAATCCTGTGGCTGAATTCAACATATCTCTGATTATGTGCATATTATAGTATTTACCAACTCTATTGCATACAATTACGCACAATATAGCAGAATTAATGAATGACATAAGGTCATCGAATATCTTTACGTATTTCGGTTTATCCTTAAGATTTGTTGCTGGGATTCCTTTTTTGATTCCTAATTCCGGTGCTGCATTTTCTATACAAACCAAAGGATCCTGAAACCCTTCTAAATGAGTAGCACCTCGGGGAGATGTCGCATAATCAATCCCTAATCCTTTTTTACCTCTGGGTTCATGCATAGGTACTTCCTGCCCTTTAATTTGCATAGCAAAGTCTGTATCGAACTCTTTCTCTAATTTCATAACCCCATTTGCTAGACGCTTACCAATTCCTTTTTTATACGCTATTTGCTCTATTAAATTTATTAATCCTTTGGTCTTTCCCCAACTTATATCAAGATCGAGAATCCCTTTTTCAACAGCCTCCATTGTATAAGCCAATGTGACGCCAGTACCAATAGTATCCAACCCTAATGCATTGCATTTTTGATTTGCTAGTGCAACAAACTTAAGATCATCTATTAGCAAATTAGACCCAAATGCGGCAATTGTCTCATATTCAGGCCCCCCATAATCTCTGACCACTTTTTCGTTCTCAAATTCGGTTTCAACTATTCTCTTGCAACGAATTGAGCAAGGACGGCAGGCCTCGCGTCCCACTAGTATTGTGTCATACATTATTTCTCCCTTTAATTTATCGGCTCCATTGAAGATTCCTTTCTGAAAATTCTTGGTAGGCAATATACTCATTGCATTTAAAGATCCAACATCTAAAGCTGTACCATATTTCCCCATTAATTTAGTTATCTCATCATTTTGAAGATTTTCCACGAATTTTTTTCTCGCTTCCTTGAAGGTTTCCTTGTTATACAGACTTTTTTGAGTATGACCTTTAACAACTACTGCTTTGAGATTTTTTGCTCCCATAACCGCTCCAAATCCAGGTCTTGCAGCAGCATCTCTTCTATCAAAAATAATCGATGAAAATGAAACTAAATTTTCACCTGCAGGACCTATAATGGCAGTGCTTATTTTATTACCATACTTTTCTCTCAACATGCCATCTACTTTGCCGGTCTCCATCCCCCAAATTTCTGAAGCGTCCTGAAGCTCTGGTCTTCCCTCAATTATGCTTAAGTATACAGGCGATTTAGAACTTTTCCTAAAAATGATCCCATCATATCCTGTTTTGCCAAATTTCCCACCAAAATTACCCCCAGCAAATGAATCACTAATTGACTTCGTTTTCGGCGAAATAGCAAGAACTGCTATACGGCTAGAGCCTGGTATATCTAACCCTTGGAATGGTCCAGTCGCAAATATGAGGATATTTTTGGATCCTAGAGAATCTTCATTACCCTCAAGTTCCTGCAATAAAATTCGAGCCCCGATTCCACGGCCCCCTATATATTTTTTATACCACTCATTTGGGATATTGTACTCCGTAATTTTGCGATTTTCCAAATCAACATCTAAATACTTGCCAAATACAGCTTTCATTTAGAGCCTCCTTTTAAATTTAAATAAATAGGATATATTCTTGCTGATACAGCTGTATCAATAACTCTGACTATATATTTTTCTGAATATATTTATTCTATTTGAGAGGGTATAAGCATCTTGGTGATCAAATCGCTACATTCTAAATCAGATGCTGAATCCTCAAAGTTCACTTTTCCTTGGTACAATGTTACGATATAATCGGCTACATCTAGAATCAGATCAAGATTGTGAGATATAAGAAGAATTCCCATACCTTGATTTCGTAGATTGACAATTATATGCTTAATTTTTCTCACTGCTTCAACAGATAACATCGTAGTTGGTTCGTCAAATATTAAAATCTTAGGATTGAAAAGAAGGACTCGAGTAATACACACAGCTTGACGCTCTCCTCCAGAAAGTAGCTTTACAGGTTTTTTCACATTGATTCTAAAATTTAGCCGTTCTAACACTTCTTCAGCTTCCTGGTACATTTTTTTCTTATCAAGTACCCTTAAAAAAATCAGGTATTTCCTACAAATTTCTCTTCCTAAAAAAATATTTGCAGCTACGCTTTGTTCCTCCCCAACTGTAAGATTTTGCTGAAAAGATTCTATACCCAATTCTCGAGCTTTTCTCGGGGAATTAATAACTTGCTTTTTTCCACAAATGCAAATCTGGCCTGATGTTGGTTCAATAATTCCCGAAATCATTTTAACAATGGTAGATTTCCCTGCTCCATTATCGCCAATTAATCCAACTACCTCTCCAGAGTGTATTTTAAAGCTGATATTTTTCACTGCCCAAACGAAACCATATCTTTTCGATACATCTTTTATTTCGACAAGGAGTGTCTTATTTATTTCTTTAAGTTGCTCGCTCACCATTTTATCCCTCTCCAAAAACATTTACATTTTTTTTTGAGATTCTATTTAACGTCTTACGTAGTCTCTATTTACGTAGTCTCTATTTGAAGCTTCCTTACAATACGCCCTCTTAAGCTATCTATGAATATTGCAACAATAACTAAAAAGCCATTAAAAACCTTAACGTAAGCTGCTTGAACATTCGAAAGATTTAATCCCGAGGTTAGTATTCCTAAAAGTATTACCCCACCTAAAACACCGAAAATTGATCCTTTTCCTCCACGGAGACTCACACCACCAATAATTGCAGCTGCAAAGGCCTCGAATACCATCCCCTCCGCCATACGTGGAACAGATGCTCCAACAAATCCTGTAAGAAGTAAACCTGCCCAAGAAGAGAGTAATCCGCTAATCAAAAACACTATAAATATAACCCGACGAGTATTTACTCCACTTACACTTGCTGCATCGAGATTGTCTCCTGTGAACAGGATATGTGTACCAAATGGAGTGTGATTTACAAGAAAATAAATTACTCCAAAAAGAAACAGAAAAACAACAATGGATACTGGAAATCCCCAAATACTTCCACCCCCTAAATAGAGATATTGGCTTGGTAGCCTATATATAGAACTGGGGTAAACAGCTATACTTGCGCCTGTCAGACAGATCATTGCAGCTAGTGTTTGAAGAAATGGATTGATTTTTAAATACCCTATTGAAAATCCATTAATACCTCCTAATACTAAACCCAGAAAAGTTATTATTAATAAACCTACGAACCAAGGAGTCCCTGGAAACCATAGACCAAGCACTGCAGCCGCTACTGTTGCAGAGAATCCAGCAATTGCACTTATTGATAAATCGAAATTTCCAGAAAGCAAACACAGAGATTCAGCTAATACGAGTAATCCTAAACCCGATGAATGGTAAAAAATGAAAATAATATTTCGGCTGCTTAGAAATATTGTAGGATATAAAGAGTAGAAAAAAAGAGCAAAAATGACAACAATAAACCATATCAAATTATTAACAAGTGTTATAACTAAATTTTCATGGGAATGAACAAAATTTTTTAAAAACTTCCTCACGGAATACCTTCCTCTATTTATTTTATTCTGTTTATTCTGTGAAAAATATGTTCTATGAGATATATCTAAAAACTTGGAATAAATCTTATAAAAAAAATTAGTAGTCCCCATACTAAAATCTCAGACACAATTTGAAAATGTTGGAAGAAATATTGTTATAGATTTCGGTACTATTCGTAGATCCTTGATTTATTTAAGATAATAATCTTAAGTTGAATCTATAGTTTTGGAATAAACTACATATTTATCAAGGCTTTCCCAATCAATGTCAATGCCCAAACCCGGGCCTTTGGGAGGCTCCACTTTTCCTTCTTTTACTCTTATATTTAACCCTTTGTTAACACCAAGATTTATATACTCATCTCGACCTTCCATATGCGGGACTTCAACATACGGGCAGTTAGATGTCGCTGCAGCTACGTGTAGATTATCAGCAAGGGATAATAAATGATTAAAAGTATGTGGAATGAATAATTTTCCATTTTCTTCTGCATATTGAGCGATACGGTGGGCCTGATCAATACCCCCAGCAATATTTGCATCAGAACGTATTATGTCAAGAGCGTTTGAGTCAATAAGGTTCTTTATTCTATAAAACCCAAAGTGAGTACCAGCTCCAGCAATATAAAGCTTTTTTAATCTTTTTTTAATTCGAAGATAACCTGGAATGTTATCGATATCTATGGGATCACCCAAACTGTACGCCCCTAATTGATCCATTTTCTCAGCAACAAATTTTGCTGTATGCTCATCATAAAAAGCGCAAGCTTGGAGCATTACATCGAGTTTGAGACCGGTGTTTATTATCGCTTCTATATTTCTTAAATCCTGGGAATAATTTCCACATGTAAATATCTTTACACCACGATACCCTTCTGAATAAGCTTCTTCAGTCTTTTCTGCATAATCTTCCGGAGTGGCACTCATTCCTAATCCGAGCGTTTTATAAATTTTTAATTTCTTCTTCCTTCCGCCTATAAGTTCATAAATAGGTTTTCCAACAGCCTTACCTTTTATATCCCAAATTGCATTATTCATAACTCCTATGGCCATGCTGGGTATATAATTATGTGGAACAAACCTTTCAAATTTGTATTCTTTCCACAATTCAGAAAGAATTGTGAATGGATCTTTTCCAATATAGTGTCGAGAAATTAGTTCAAGGAAATCGGCAAATCCTCTACTAGATGGAGTCAAAAGACAATGATGCCCCTTTATTCCATCAGCAGTAACTCTAACCCAAGTTCCATAGTCCACTTTAGGGAATCTATAGCCCATAGCAAAATCTAAATCCTTAAGTTCATGATCTTTTGGCTCAAGAATTCTTATTTCTATTTTTTCAATTTTCATTATCATTCCTCCTCCGGCACTATAGCAGCTCTAGTAACCGTTCTCTTTTTTGATTCAATAATGGCTTCTTCAACTTGATTTAATCCATAAGTCTTATCAGCAGCCAGTTTTTCAAAAGGAAAATTAGATATATTTCTCCCAAGAAACTGCAATGCTCCGTGCAAATACTGGGGTGGGTAAGCATTAACTCCTATGACAGTAATATTAGAAAGATTTATAGAAGAAGGGTCAAATTCTACTGTATGCCCTGGAGAAATATTGCCTATCTCGGCATAACGCCCCCCCTTTCTTAAGAAACCGATACCTTCAATAAAGGCTTCTGGGACGCCACCGGTGACTTCCATTGCTGCGTGAGCACCTACTCCTCCAGTGAGTTCTTTCACTTTATTGATACGATCCTCTTTCGACTTATATTCTTTCATATCTATTACATGATCTGCTCTAAACGCTCGAGCCAGACCAATCCTTTTTTCAATGCCTTCTACTACTATAACGTCGGCTCCACGTTTTTTGGCAACCGCTATAGCATTCAGTCCAAGACCTCCCGCACCTTGAATCACAATCACTTCATCTGATTTAAGATCAAGTTTATCCATACCAAAGATTACCTGTGAAAGAGCACAGTTGGCCGAAGCAGCTACTGAATCTGGAACATTCTCTGGTACCTTATAAAACAGTTGATTCGGCTCAATGTAGTAATGTGTAGCAAACGTTCCGGTAAAGTACGGAAACTCATCGGGAGATTTTAGCCATATATTGATTAAGGAAGAACATGCATTTTCCATCCCTGCACGACAAGCGTAACACTTTCCACAAGCTTTGGAATACGCTGGAGCAACTCGATCTCCAACTTCTACAGTTTCACCAGCCCAATCGGTTTCAACATCCTTACCTAGCTTGTAAATTTGGCCTGTTCCCTCATGTCCCCATACTACTCCCCTTTCTGGTATCCAGTCTACCCCTTCCCAATGGTGTAACTCAGAGCCACATACATTTGCTCTAGTGATTCTAAGTATTACCGCACCGTGTTCAACCTCAGGTAATTCTTTTTCTGATATATATATTCTATGTCGACCCAAAAGCACTACTCTTTTTCCAACCTCTAACATTTTAATTCCTCCATTAGTCTAGTCAAATTGTCGGAATATTAAAGATTATTAATGACACTGTTCATTTTTCTGTAGAAAGTTCCCAAAGAAAAATTAATCTTTCAACACTTTTCTTTTTTTTTAGGAAAATCTTCCTTTGTTCCAGTGTTCCAGCTAACGGCCTACTCGATTCCCACCTTTCCCCTTGGCCTTATTTTTAGCTTTTTTCTTTTGTACCAAAACTTTCTATAATGTTGTTGTCAAGCGATTTCCAATAGAAAAAAGTTGTAAAATAACAACAACAATCTTTCTCATTTCAACAACATTTACGGTGAGTATCCCGCCCCTTTTTTTGTGTTCCTTGACTATTATTAAGCAGGGAGCAAAGCTCCCTGCTTAATATGGAACTCCAGATTTTTCCAATAGAGACGTGTTCCTAACAATTAGTTTAATTTTCCTTATTCTTGTTCTTCTGCCATTATATTTCCCCATAACTTTGGATTGTCGGCAGTTTCGGGTGTAATTAAGAAACCCGCAGTCTGAACATAAGGATGCCCAAAGGAAGTTCTAATTACAGCCGGAGACCACATTGCGCCCTCTTCTTCAATAATTTCACCCTCAGAAGGAATCACACCAGATCCTTTTCTTATGTACTCAACTAAGAGATCGCCAGTTAAGGGAACATAATCCGTGGTAGGTTGATCCAAGACTACATCAATCCATCCTTCTTTAACTAATTTGTTAAGTCTTGGACCACCATCGATTCCCACAATGATGATATGTCCTTTTTCGCCAATTTTTTTGGCTAAACCTAGAGATTTGAGTGCTTTAAAACCTCCAATAGTCAAAGGTTGGCCTAGACCGTATATACCATCTATTTCACGTGCTTGCAAAAAATCTCGAGCCATCTGTAGAGCTTTGCCTTCATGAGATTGCGCGGGTTTTCTTATCACATTAATGTTTTCATATTGGTCCATTACTTTTTTAAAACCTTTTGCTCTAAGGGTTGTAACCTCCATACCAAGTACAGTGTCTAGCTCCAGTATAGTTCCTTTGGGTACCCCGTTTTTTTCGATTAATTTTTCTACCATAACCTCCCCCGCTTGTTTCGCGATCTTTTCATTACCAAAAGCAACAAAAAACGCTATATCTGGATGATTAGCATCGACATCTACAGTAGCTACCGGTATGCCAGCTTTAATTGCTCTATCTACAGCAGGAACTACACCAGCGGAATCAACGCACTGCAGGATGATACCGTCCACACCTCTTTCTATGAAACTATCTATTATCTTTGACTGTGTTACTACGTTATCTTCTGCAACTCGTGTGATCAATTCAACGTCATCCCGATTTTTCCCCCATTCTTCACCTGCTTGAGTAAATGCCTGCCACCAAGCACATCCAAGAGAGCGCGAGGCAAAACCAATTGTCAAAATTTCCTCTCCCTTCGCTTCTTTTGGAGTACCAGAAAATAGTGTCAGGACAAGAATGGAACTCACTAAAGTAACAAAAATTCGTGTTAAATCATTTTTCATTTTCATATTAATTATCCCTTTGTTTATTTTTTTGTAGAAGTTCCCAAAGAGAAATTAATCTTTCAACACTTTTTTTTCTCTTGGAAAAGCTCTCTTTTATTCCAGCGTAACGGCCTACCTACTTCTCACCCTCTTCCCGGCCTTATTTTTAGCTCCTCTAACTTTCTTATAAACATCTATTTTTCCTCTCAAGCAAAGGAGCCTGCGGACCAGACCGTCAGGGCACGGGATTGTCCGCGGACCTGTGCTACCTTGTCCCTGATATTCCCATAAGCTCCTTTGGCAAAATAATAAAAAACGATAGGCAATGCAGAAAAGAGTCACCTATCCTATCGAAGCTATGTCTTTCAAAAGAGACAGCTAGTTCATCCTCGAAAGAGCAAGCCATACGCCCCTTCCACAATTTTAGTTTCTTAACTATTTTTTGGTTTTGTATCTTTCTATTTCCTCTTCTAAAGTAGGGATTAGAATTAACCTGGCAATTTCGGTTCTGGACCTTCTTTTGAAATATGGAGAATTTGGCATCTTCATTAATTGGTCTATCATCTTCTTTATATCACCATCCTTAATGGTATCATAGTAAAGGATCATGCTATCTTTCATTTATTTTTCCCGTTAGTTTATTTAATTTACATCACTTTAATTAGTTTAGAGCAACTTTAATGCCAAATTTTCTCGAGACACAAAAAAAACCACCCGGTGTATCCCGGGTGGCTGCATAATAAAGGCTGTTGCTGATATATTTAACTTTTTCTTTTTAGATCCCCTGTCCTTTCAATTGGGGAACTTCTCCCCAGTGATGGGGAAGTGTTCCCCAAGCTTTCAGATATTCCGTATTTTTTCATTTTGGAAAGGGAAGCCTCTTACGGTCTATCCCAAGAGTACCGCGGTCTTCTCCCTTAAAATAGCCCATACAAGTTCGCTTAAACCTGGGGTCATTTACCTTCTCAATTTGACAGGGACAATCCCTAGAGTATGGTGAATTGGATGGCTATTAAGTTCCTTTGAGAGAAAAAGCCACAAAAATTTTGACTCTAAGGGAACCATTGGTGGAAATCTCAGTTTCTTTCAAAGATTGGGAATGGATCGCTTACTGCCTTCACCGGCTTGCCGCCAAAGAGCTTCCCCGCAAGAAAAGCGAGCGGCACCGGGCAGAAAAGCTTGGGGATCTGATTGCTGACGCCGTCGCCCAGCAACGAAGTCAACGGCAAGAAGGACAGCACAAATGGGATAGGGGGAGGTTAAAAGAACTTCTCGAGAAGGGAAAGACTGTCGAGCAAATAGCCGAGATCGAGGGCGTTGACCCGCAAAAGCTTAGGAAGACTTTAAAAAGACTGAATTTGCTGAAACTTGGAAAGCTTGTCGATAATTAATTTTCTCTCCTGCCTAATTACTTGTCTTTAGAAGCTGCTCAATTAAGAGTGCTTTGTAACAGAGTTTTTTTTACTCTCGTTGAGGGTACCTTTTAGTTTGACCTTGTCTTTCTCATTTTAGTTTGCTTTTCTTTGGATTAGCTCCCATTCTTAAGTTCGGCCATTTCTCGCTTCTTATCTTATGTTCATTTTGATATAAATCCTGGAGAAAAAAATCTCTGAACAGCAGGCATTACCTTATTCTCACTAGCTATCAACTACAAGCAAATTCTTTGCAACCATTTTATCTCATTAAAGTCACTGTCTAGCATGGGTCTAGCTACACTGCACCTTCGACAAGCTGCCTCTCTTTCTCGGTTATCCCATACAATTGGTAGACGTTCTCGTTGATTTTCTGGCCTGTTTTTTCTATTTCCCCTTCTATATCTTTCTTTTTGTGAGCAAAAACCGGATCATTAACTTGCTTGTTCAGAGTTAACATTTTGTCAACAAGGTCTTCAAGCTCCTGTTGTATATCTACATCTGGAACCTTAATCGGTAATATGTCAAGAGCGGGAATCGTAACTTGCCATCCAACCCAAGTTTTTGAATAAACCCAATTCATTAGCGAAGAGTTGAGTAATGCCAAAAGATACTTCAAGGTGACTTTATATTCGGTTTGTCTGGGGACGAGAATATAAAGGGTATTCAAACCATAGAACTGTTCATCGTCGTAGGTGGCTACTAACTTAAGACTTTTCCTTTGGAGGAGGAGTTTTTCTGGTGCTAGAAATAATCTCTCCTCTCGGGGTCTATGCAGATGTTTCCCATATTTCAAATATCTATTCTCTGCCTTTAATGAATAGTTGATTTGGTATCTGGCAATATCCCTGCCATCCAGGATCCTTTCATAGTCTTTGCCTAGTTTGCTATTAGCAAAGACCTTACTTTTAGCCAAACCAGAGTAGATAATGCCTTGCTGTGCCTCCAGTAACTTTCCGAGTGGTATCGTTTGAGAATGTACTTTCTTGTAAACTGGCTGCAAGTCAGGAGTTAAGAAGATAAAAAACATTCTATATTGGTTGCTTAGAAATAGGTCTTGGTTGATATTGTATGTTGGCACTTGGGTAATTGAGGAACTGTCTCCATGGAGTGTAACTTGTACTTGGTTGTCTCGTCGCTTTTTCGGGTCGTTTTCCTTTTGTAGTATTATGACGATGACATCAACAGATGCAGTGAAGGTATCTCTCGGCATTGTCGCTATTTTCAAGATCTTAGAATACGCAAGAATATATTCTCTTATTGGTTGATATTCTACATGCGTGAGCAGGCCCTCAGGGACAACAAATCCTACTCTACCTCCCGCCGGAATTAGGTCTATAGCTCTCTCTAGAAAGATAGTAAAGGTATTGAACCTACCCGTTGCGCACTGATAATTTTTCTGAAGATATTTTTTTGTTTTGTTGTCGATGCCCCACACTGTGATATAAGGAGGATTTGCCACTACAATGTGAAAAGGAACGTTTCTTAATAACTTAACTTGTGAGAGCTTTTTATTAGTTCCTGTCACGTTTTTAAGAGGACTCTCTTTTTGGTAAATCTCCAAGTCGAAGGAATTTTCTAATTTTTCCAAAGCGTCTCCCTCTATAACGTTGATATCGCCTGTTGGGTGCTCCAGATCCTTTAGTAATAAGTTCATCACTGTTAGCTGAGTAGCGAAAGGATTTATATCAATTCCGTAAAGGTTGTTTTTGAGAATCTCATTATGGATCACTTCATCGGCCCAACCATCCTGTTCATACTTAGTTCTCAATCTATCGTATGCTTTCATTAAGAACCCACCGGAGCCGCAAGCAGGGTCAAGAATCTTTATCTTCTGCACTGGTTTCTCTTTTAATACCACGTCTAAAGTGTTGTCTAGGATATAGTTGACAACAAAATCGGGAGTGTAGAACTGCCCTAGCTGTTTCCTTTCTTCTCTCGTTATATGCTGCTCATAAGCTCTACCAAGTATGTCTTTGGTGATTTTCCCAAAATCGTACTCGCCCAGTTCATCCAAAACAAAGTTAATAGTCTCCTCATTCCATTTGATGTCTTCAAAACTTATGTCATCAAACAAAGGAGCTTTATACAATCCCTCAAATTTATCTGCTATTTCCCTAAAGGCTATATCTAATAGGTTGCTTGGTTTTTCTACCATTTGTCTCCATTTAGCCAAAGCATCCTTGCATAACTTAGCCTTTATGTGCTTCTTATCTTCGCAGATTCTTAAGAATAAGACTCTGTTAATGAGGGTATAGGCCCCTTCCTTGCAGAGCTTTTCAATTAACAGAGGATCTTTTAGGTCCATTTTGACCCTTTCTGCCCAACTATCTATGGTTTCTTTGAACTTCTCATCGGCTTGATATCTTCCCTTAAACTGGCCGAAGAGGTCCTTAAACAATTTCTCTTTACATTCTGCCAGATCTTTTATGAGGATTTTAGCTGTTACACTCTCTCTAACCTTCTCTGCTTCTTTTGTTATTTTCTCAGCGGTTCGAAGACTCTCTCTTGATGCTAGATGAGAGAGTGTGGAAAAACTTTGGGGAAGATTCTCCAGAGAAGTAGAAAAAAGAATTCGGTCTTCCGATGGCACCCCGGTCATATAGGACTTATAAAGCCTTGTTTCAACGCCATTCGTTAGGACTATCCAATCCACGCCTTTTTTAAAAGCATAGTCTAGTGCTTGATCAACATGACGATCCAAAGATTCAGTTAAATCCTTCGTTTCGACAATGAGTTTCGGTTTATTCGTGAACATCAAAGCTATGTCTGCTCTTCTATTTCTGATATGATGTTCAAAATCCATATCTTTTACTTTGTCATAGCCCAAGAGTTCAAATAAAGGAATGACCAATTTTATCTTGACGTTTTCCTCCACTTTTTCAGTGCCTCTACGGACGTATTTGTCTATGTCCAGTCGTGCTAGCGTCTTTATTTGGTCTTGGATGGATGACTTCATTTTATTTTTCCTTCTTGTTAACTTGATCCGTGGTTACTCGGTAGGCAATTTCATATCAAAACCGTCTCTCGGGTACTTCCAGATAGTCCTTTCCAATTTTCTCGCTACCACAAACCTTTACACTCCCCGCACCAATAGCAGTATCTTCCCATCTTTATTTCTTGCCAAATCTTCTCTCTTTAAGAATAAGTTGTCTTGATTAACTTTAGCATAAAAAGAAGAAAAAGGGAAAAAGTAGTGTTGGCTCCATGTGAAAAACTGATTATCAGTAAATTTGTTCTTGTGCCATAATGTCTATCCAGTTCGGCCATTTCTCGTCTTTTATCTTATATCAGCTTTGCTATAATTCTAACCTTAGAAGCTCTTCAAAGACAGGCATTAATAGTGACCTGGCGGCAAGAATTTACTGCTAAATCATTCTTTCTGCGGGAGAATTGTCTATGAGCACTAGCCTTGGTTCAGGTTGTTTTCGTTTTTTTGCGGTTCCTAGGCTTGGGGATCGTAGCTATTTCTGCCTCAATCTCTCGAGAAATTGTAGCAAGGCTTTAGTAATCCATGCTGAGAGCATTTCCCTTAGCATTTCTTTTCGCCTGGGCCCTCGCGATCCTTGATGATTCTTTCAAGGTCCTTTAGCTCTACTCGCAAGCTCCCTCGATAGATAGTGATGGTAATGTCACTCTCTTTGATGTATTGCCGCAGGGTGGGGACCGGAATTTTGAATCTTCTGCTGGCCTGTCTTAAGTTGAGTAACATTTTATTTCCTCCCCAGAATCCTTTTCTGCCGCTTGCTGAGTCTGGCTTCTAGGAGAAGAGGACGCTTCGCTATCCCTCGTATCGTTTTGACATTTACTTTTTCTCTATTGTTGGTATCCGGTCCTCTGGTCCCACATCCCACCATTTCTCAGGCTTCTCAATTTCATACACGGCCCAAGGATAGATAGCCACACAAACAAACCCGTGAATTGGGCAATTAGTGCGAGGGGAGCCTTTCGGACAGATACAAACATCATCCTTGTCAGGTATGAATTCAGCAAAACCAATATAGATTTGGTAATTCATGTCTTTGTGTGGCCCGTGGACTTCCCACTCTCCATCAAGGTCAGGTTTGAGTCCCCGACGGCATAGTCTCTGCTTAATGGAATTTAGAATTTCGGTATCTGTACTGAAATCAAGTGTTCCCATGACTAGCCCTCCTTTTTATTTAAATAGAAAGGAGGAAGCCTTTTGATCTCTATGGAGATTGAGACTTCCCCCTCAAGTCTTGACTTTGGACTGATTTTGATTAGAATCAACATTGTGTGTCTTTTTGGAGCGACAAAGTTTCTCGGATTTGGGATTTTGCCGCTCCAACTTTTTTTTTGGAGAATCCATTTCATTCTATTTCTTCTTTCGTGAAAGTCAAATCAGTAGGGCATTTATACCATTTTTGATATAATTCAACCTGCCATATTCAGCGTTGCTTTTCTCTCGAAGATATGCCTGGCTGACCGGTTACAAATTATGATCCATATCGCCTTCCTTCCACTAGTCCTTTATTGGTGGAAAACTCAGAAAATCAAGTAAAAAGATGATGATAAACGCAACAAGCGAGACCGGGATAAAGAATCTAGTTATCGGGATAGTTGACAAGGAAAAGAACAAGGTATATGCTAAAGTATCATTATTCAACAAAGATGAAAAGAACCTCTCCGGCAACCAACTTCTGGCAATTCTCAATGAAATCTGCAAGAAAAAAAGCTACTATCATCACTGATGAGTTCAGAAAATACAATATTCTCAAGAGAAAACTGAAACGTCTACATGGTAGTCAATCACACCAAGGAATTTTTCAATAACCTTGTACACATCAACAATCTCGAATCATTCTGGGCGATTCTCAAGCGCGGCATTTACGGGATTTACCATCATGTGTCCGTGAAATACCTGCAAAACTATGTAAATGAGTTTTGTTTTTAGGTTTAATAATCGGGATACTGGAGATATGTTTTATTTAGTACTGCGGCAGGCGGTAAAAAGGTTGGAATTGTAGAGAGAAAAGAGTCCTGGATATTATAAGGGGTCGCTGGGAGGTCTTAAGAAATGAGCGAAGAAACAAGAAAGATGAAAGTTTGGCCTTGGATCATCAGTGGAATTGGCATCTTTATTATTGGATTTGTCCTGGGTCATTTGTTTTGGGGGATATATTCGGCCACTGATGACTATAAACTTTTTAGAGACCTACTTGGATTCATTCTATCTTTCATGGGAGTAACTGCAGCCGTGCTGGGCATAGTGGTGCATCGGCTAATCTCTTTAGCTTTGGATCGGAAAATGGACGCAAAGATAAAAGGTGTCAACGTCAGAGTGGAAGCTGAGTTAAGCCGCCTTATCTGTGTATTCTATATTAGGCTCAGTCACGTCTATTGGAAACGCTACGAGCCTGAAGGTTTCCGGGTGGACCAGGACATTCCGAAGTCTGAGGAAGGCAACCGAGAAATGGCAATAGCGCAATCTGAGCTCGCTTTGAAACGAGCTGAGCGTTTAGACCCGAAAAAATTTGAGAATCATGTGTGTGCGGCTAAGAACAATTTAGCGTATCACCTTGCCATGAGGAAGTGGCCTGATGATGCTAGGAAAGCCATTCCATTAGCAAAGTACGCTTACAGAAGGGCCTCAAAGTATGATTTCAAAATTACGTGTCGTTGGGTTGAAACCTATGGATTTGTGCTCATAAGACTGGGAACCGCACAACAGAAAAAGGAGGGACTCGAGATTATTAGAAAACTCTTAGGACGCAAAGACCTAGATAGCACTTTCCGGGAAGGCATGAAAAAAAAATATGGAAAATTCTTGCGATAACTCTGTTAGAATTCAACTTCGGTTGGTTCTGATAGCACAACATTCTCCCTGCGTATTTTTTACCGTCTCAATCTTAGAGACCTAGATATATTATTAGTACATACATTCTTTTTGTCAAGTGCCTGTTATTTATCTACTTTACCTATATTATCGGTATTGTTCTGTCAAATCTCTATCTTTTTGCGGCCAACAACGCCAATTGCAGTATATATGTCAAGGGATGATTCCGATTTTGATTGACTATTAACAAATCTCTCTCACCCCAGACTGACCAATAGTTTGGGGTTTTTGGTGGAAGAGTTACCATTTGATACTCTCTATCCACTCCTTCCTTTCCCCTTCATCATTGCTTTGAGCGTTGCTCTCATTCTTTCATCATTGTTGTCTCGGCAATCTTCCTTAAGTTCTGGTAAGTTCTAGGGCCTATTTTTACAATGTGGCCTATCCGTACCTTGGTACTCCAGCTTCTAAACTCCCAGCATGGGAGTTTTTTCCCGGGAGGAATTCCTCCGCAAATTTCTGCGTTGGCTGGAGATTCCCAGAGTGAAAATTTCCCAGTAACCTCAACCATCGCTTTAAATATCTTTTTCCCTCGTTGTCAGAATATATTTATGGATACAATTCTTTGGTACTGCTTCTTTCAGAACACTGATTTTCCTCTCCAGTTTCCTCGCCTTTAGTTTTAGTTTTAGGTATTTTTTTTGCAGCTCGCAGGGACCGTAAATACTCCCCGTAAGTACACATTCCGGCTTTTGTTTTGGATGGCTGCATCCATCGAACTGTTCGTAGAACTTGGAGTTAATGTTGATGAACATTTTCCCTCCTTTTTTCCCTGGCGAGCTGGGTGGAAGCGAACATTTCTCCTGCAAAGGGCGGTCAGGGAAAGGATTATCCAGAAGGACACAAGTTTTCCTTTTATCGTTTTCACCATGCATATATCTTCCACAATGCCAATCCAAAATATACGCCAAACAATAGAGCTTGGGCATATATCTTAAAATAAATATCCACTACCATCCAGCTAAAGTTCGTGAAGGTCCATATGAAGAAGCATATACGTATTTTCTTAATGTTAAGAATTGTTCTTATGAGTGATAAAGCTGCAAGTACATAGGATAGCCACATTATTTATGCCTCATTAAATTGATATCACTTTCAACCTCATCTCCCCAAACATCCCATCCCTCTCTTTTTGTTCTGGCAAATAGGTCTATTCGGGGTTCTCCAAAACTGGCTACTTTCTCATAGAACACGTCAGGTTTTCTTGAATGTATATTGGAATATTCTGCAAGAATCGTGGGTATAGCCTTACGCTTTGGATACATCTCAAGTTTACCCCGATAACCAAATAAGATAAACTCTGTACGATGATGAAAACCAAATAAACATAATCCATTTTTCTTATCCCAAGTCAGAGTACGTTGGTATCGAAAGCCCCATCCTTCTAGTATTCCAAATGAGATTGGCAAGTATTTTTGAATTGTCCAAAGGAAACATACCGAATTGGACTTGGCGATACTATCAATTGGTAGACTTTTGATTTGGTTAATGCTCATTGTGTCATAGTCCAAATTAGCTTTTTGGTTAGGTCTGACTCTACGAATTATTTTCTTTACTGGCCATGGCGGGTCAACAACGATAAGCTTATATTTTTTCATCGGTTCTTCTAAATGGAGGTGGGAGGCCTCCGCACTCGTATAAGAGTATCAACTTTGGAGGTATTCCTCCTTCGTATCAACCTCTCCTCCAGGATGACGGCAATCTCCATATCTATCATAAAACTTACAGTCGATATTGATCATAGTCATTGGAGACAGCATCTTTCTTTTATCATAAGTTGCTCGTGACGGCGGGCTACATATTCTATACTTCGATACCATCCTTCCGGGATTCCGAAATTCCGAATCGCAGAGATTATTTTAGCTTCCTTTAGCCTTTCCACTTCGCCATAGTTAAGGAAAAAATGTTTTCTACCCCTTCTATCTTCGTGCACTTTTCCCGTATTATTTCTAATGGCCAGCCTTTTAATTAATCTGCTTGCCTCTGTATAACGCTTCCCCCATACCTGACCATCGAATATCTCCAGAATTACATCTTTTAATGGATATTGGCTGCCGACATATCTTGCCCGAATCTCGTCATAATCTCGATGCCGCCTCACAATGTCATAGATCCCCAGATACCCAGGTTCGAAGAGTCCGTCGTCTAAGCTGAGTAGACGTGCAATTTCTCTATTTCTCCAACGGTTGACCTTGTCTTCCTTTGCCCAAAATTCCGTTGTTCTGGACTCTGGAATATGATCAGGGTTCCTGATGTGTCCCACCTCGTGCAAGAAAGTATTTAGAAGCCCCCGCCAGTATCCATAATGAGTCAGATCAGAGTTAAACTGAATACTCCGCAGGAATAAAACAATACGTTTTTCTTCAGGCCAAGCACACCCTCGCATTTCAGAAAATCCATTAGTCTTTGCCCATTTTGGCCTCTTGTAATATACTTCCAGAGACTTGAGGCCATAGTAGCTGGCCAAGTCTATCAGCGTTTGTGGAATTAGCTTTGGATTCTTTACAAGCAATGTCGCCTCCTCTTCATATCAGTTACTCTTGGATCACCGAGAGTGCATCTCCCCATACGATCCGCCCCAATGGCAACTTAGTAATCGCCCTCACCTCCTTTTTTTGCCGGTAGTGAAGAGTACCGCATCCTTTGAAAGTGGGGTAGGACTCGCGAATCGAAGCTCTTGGGTCCTCTGGCCTTATCGAAGAAACAAAGTTTAGCTAGGCTACGCCCGGGTTCCGAGGGCCATAAGAAGAAAAAAAGGCTCGAAGAGCGAAAAGAGGCGCAGGAAATTTCAAAGGTTTCATTTGTGGACTCCGGGGCGCTGGGAGCGGAATTCGGGGCTCGGGAGGAGGAGAGAGGGAGGCCGAAATGAGTGAATACCCGATACCTTCCTGTCTCTTTTTTTGGCGAATTTCGCGTTTTCGAAAGACGGAAAAATTCCGAATTTCTCCCGCCACCAGCCATTTCCAGAGAACCTGTTTCTCACCCATTTCAAAATAGCCCTGAATTCCCGTGATTCGCTCCAATTCCACTTCTTCGAAAACCTCGAATTTCTTTGGAAAACCGCCTAAAATCGGCAATATTCAGCAAAAATCAGGCTAAAAGCTGATTTTCTATCCTTTTTTTAATTTGAGGCCTTAGGCCCGGTTGCTGCCCTCCTTGCAACAGCCACTTTTGCCTAATCCCTTCTCGGCACCCCTACGTACCGTATTCCTGAACTTGGATTTGACCTTCGACTATCTCGACCCGCTCCTCGACGGCATCGATGGAGTCGGCCTTCTCTTCCACCTCCTTGAGTTTGTCCTCGATCTCCTGCAATCGGGCCTCGACGTGATCAATGTCGATCTCTCGCATCTTGTCCTTTAAATCTTTTTGCTTTTTTTCCAGCACTTCAACCCGCTCTTCCAAGCTCTGGTTTTTTTGCTCATTACCCACTTTTTCCTCCTCTTTTACTTTAGATTTTTTTTGCGGTACCCATGCGGTCGGGTTTGCCAGACCTTGCCCTTACCTCCCGTGCAAGCGGCCAAGGAGCTCGCGGAATCCAGCCTGGTTGAGTCTATTGTTTCTCGAGTGCATTTATTCTTTACCCCGAACCGTAATTTATTTTTTCCGGGTCATTTATCCTAGTTCGCTTATTGCTCGGTCGTGGGACCACTTCTTTCCGCAAACTAAGCACAGACGATCGCTGAAGGTGAAAAACATTATGCTTCTAAAGGTCTTTTTGAAAATAGGATTGCGTGCGTTTATTATCCAAGGGCACCCACAGGCAGGGCATTTCTCATCGGCTGCAAGTGGAACGTTTAGGCTGTCTTCTTTAGCTCGCTTGAGCAGATACTCCAGAATTAGTTTTATCTTTTCCTCGAGCAATTTTTTTTCTCGTTGATACCAGCTCCCGTGTTCTCTGCCAGGCCCGTCACGGCCCAGGCCCTCTATCCACTCTTCCATCTTGTCTATCATCCCCAACCAGAATGAGAGATGCAGAAATAAATCCTCGCTTGACCCAGCGATCCGAAGGCAGAGTTTCCCTTCCTCATTTCTTAACGCGGTGAACAATAGTACTTCTTCCATCTTTCTCCTCCATTTTATCTTTTCTCTGGCCCTGCCCATTCCAGCGGGTTCCGATCCCTGCGGACTCGGACCCTGAGGATAGGGCCACTACCACCTCTTTTCTAGTGGATGGCTCTTCTATCTTGGGCTGTAGGAAGTAATGTAATTTTCATGATACCCCCCCTTTTTTTTGCCTAATTGCTTCCACCCGCTCTTGGTCGTATCGCGCAGCGACTCCTCAGGTTTTCTCCATGCTACTGCATCCATTTTAACCCTCCTGTTTATTCCCTGCTATTCACGATAGAATTGTGCAAATCCGAGAATTACCACTCGCTATAAATTTGCATTTTGAAAGTTTTGACGATTTCGGCCATTTGGCCTTTTTCGCCAATTTTTTTAATAACATCTCTAACTGTTTCCCATGGACAATTTAGCTCTTCTGCAATTTTCTCTTGAGTATTCCAAGCTCGAAGATATAATTCTAAGATTTTTTCATCTCGTTGTTTTTTCAATTCCTCTCGCTTATTTTTAGTCCAATATTCTATCTGATGGTATTCTCTCTCTCTTCTGTTACCACTTTTCCTACCTGTTTGGTAACAAATTGGTAACTGTCTAAAAAACTAGATCCGCCCCAATATTGACTTTCAATTGACTTTCAAAAATTGTTGTTCCTTCCGTTCCCACTCGTGGTAACAGCTGAAAGCCATATCTGTCATAGTTCTTCGCCATTTTTTCCGATTTGTTACCATTTCTGGGCAGGAGCATATAGCCTCTATAAATATATATGATCATGGGAAATACCTCCTATATATATAGATAGTATACAGATATAGTAACAAAGAAGAGAAAAGCGACTCTAAGCCATACCAGTTCAAATTTTCGGCTGTTACCATAAAAAGTAACAACTGGTAACACTTTCAGGGCACAATTCCTAGAACCCAGTGTTGAAGCGAATCTAGCTATTCCTAATCTGTTACCTTCTTGTTACCATTTTCTTTCTCATTCTGATAGTAATCTTCTCCCAAATCAATTCTCAAGAGATCATCCACCTCCAGATGCCTCATTTTAGAGGGGTCAAGAACATATGCCTTTCTTGGAACATCAAACCGCACGCCGATATTGTGGTCCAAATAATACGGCGAGCCCTGAAGGAGCCTCGTGAAACCTTTATAGTCCATCACTTCGCCATCCCACGATCTCTCCCGCGCCCATTTCTTGAACTCTGGATAAATGCCGGATATGTGCAGGTTCAATCTCTCGTTCCCATCTTTGGAATCTACTCTGAAATGGGTGTTGTTTAATATAGTGGCCCCCGCCATGATAGAGAAGGCTTCAATAGTAGTGTCCACGACGGTCTTGTTGCTCTCCTTGAGGATATTCCTCTTCTGAGTCTCATCGATTATGTCAAAGGCATCCTTGTGGATTTTCTTATAACCCCGACTCTCGAGATACCGCGAGAACAGGGCTAGTCCCACCCGAGCGTGGGCGGTGTTCTCCCCCAATCTCCCCATGAGCTCTCTATCAACACTCTCCAGTTGCTCTTGCCACAGGTCTTTTATCTCTCTGTCCGTCAGCTTCAGGGTCCAAATCAGAAAGTCCTTTCCTAATGCCCCCAAGGGAACCTTCTTTAACTTCTTGAACGCCAGCGTTTTATCCTTGCCCTCGATCTTCTTTTTGCTGAAATAAACTTCCACGATGCGGTCCTGAATCGCAAGCTCCGGGGTCTTCATCTCGCCCGAAATGACCACCGGCGCCGAGTATGTCCACCGCGTCAGCCCCAGATTGGCCTTGCCCCGGGTGAATCCCCTCTGGTTGTATACCGATGTCATCATCGAGGAGATTATTTTCTGCTGCCTATCGTTGATCTTCCCTATTTTATACTCGTCATAAATCACCGGGGCGAGGGAGGATGAGCAAATAACCTTCGCGAAACTGAACTCGGTCGGCACGTTTATATCCTCTATTGTCATTTGTATCCCGAAGAGCCGTTTTATCAGCACGGCGAGGGTCTGGGACTTCCCTGCCCCCTTCTCTCCCCAACCGATCAACATCGGATTCTGCTTTTCGCCTGGAGTGACGGCAATAATCCTCTCTTTCACGAAGCAGGCGAAGCACCAGGCGGTCAGAGGGTAGATGACATCCGGTGCATTGAAATGAAACATGCAGCTCAGGATTTCATCCAGGTCGCTCTTGTTCAAGTCGGGCTGCCCCAAGAGGTTCACTTTGTATGGATCGTCTGCCAGATAAACGATATCATCTCTCTGCCCCTTCGCATCCCAAGCCAGCTTCTCTTCCGCATAGATCCACCGTTTTTTGATCCGGTGCAGGCCAGTTCTTATGACCCCTTGTTTTCGGGGGGCATCTTTGCTGGCACAAATTCCGCCAATGTTCTGGATATCATCATCTGACCCTATATACTCCAGATCAAGAAAGGAGAGCGAGTTCTTGAACCTTGGTTTTGAACTCCAACTATCGGGCGGAATTTGGATATTGGGATGTTTTATACCCTGGCATGTTCTAACTTCGGCCCTTAAGAATTCTTTCCCCTCGAATTCTATCCTTTCTTTTGGGATGATAAGGAAATTAGAAATGGGTATGTCGATGGGGATATCGCCTTTCCACTTTGTCTTTTGATATTTGCCATCCAACTCGAAAACTGGCCGACGATATGGGTGAGTGGCTTCCTCCTCCTTAGGAGGGACAACATACAGAGGCGTTTCTTCAACTAATTTCTCCACATCCTCGACGCTGGCACCTACTTTCAGGCGATAGTCGGTATAGTCCTTTGCCTCTTTGGTACCCGGCAGCGGGAGTTCGACGATGGTCACTGAGGCCGCGACCCCGACCAGAGCCCGGGCAGTATTCTCGGCTCCCAATTTTCCCTCGCTATCCATATCATAGATAATGATGACATGTCTTCCCCTGAAGTGCTCGGTCCATTCAGGCTTCCATGTCCCGGCTCCGACGGTTCCGGTCACCGCCAAAAATCCGTCTTGTGAACCCAGGAGCCGGTCCCATTCCCCCTCAAAAATCGTGACTGTCTCATCCGGCCTTGCCAACATCTCCCTGAGCCCATAGATGCGACCCTCGCCATAGGTGAACTCCACCTTGCCATCTTTTTCTGTATGGTAGCTCAATATTTTCGGTTTTTTGCCCCGGCTATATCGCCGGATATTACCCAGGACCCCCTTCTCATCATACACGGGAATGGTGATTCTCTCGCCGTCGAAGCCAATCTTGTATTTTTTGATGGTGTCAGGGGAAAGCCCTTTTTTCTCCTGTATCCAAAGAAGGGTTTTCTTGGTCTTCAAAAGATTGGCAAGATATTTCTCTGGGAGAGAGGGGTCAAGCGGCGGGCGGGAGGAGATGGGTTTATCATTCTTTGGGGGATTCTTTGGCTTGGGATTCGGGTCCATTGAAATTCCGGCGAAATCCTCCAAAATCTTGATTGCTTCAAGGATATCGACTTTATCCATTCTTTCAATAAATTGTAAGACGCTCCCACTCTCACTGCAGCCAAAGCATTTCCACAAGCCACTCTCAATGTTCGCCGAAAAAGAGGGAACCTTGTCACTGTGAGATGGAAGTGGGCAGAGGGCGGTGAGCTCATTTCCGCTTCTCTTTGCTTTCTGCAGACGCGAGCGATAGAACGCCTCGAAATCCACTTGGGCCAAAAGTTCTTGGATTCGATCCCGCATCTTGAGCCACCCTGTTTTCAGATTTTTTAAGGCATCGCAACAAATGAATTCGGTTCTCCAAAGCAGTTTCTGAATCGATGTTCGGCCTTTTCGACCTTTTTCATATCAAAAATCTGCCAATTTTTTTTGCTGGAAATTAATCACTTATTCAACATCACCTCCCGAAGTTCTTTTTTTTCCGCCAGCGTTTTTTCGACTTCCTTTTTTTAATTTTTGTCGTACGTGTGGGAAAGACTTCTCGGAGCCTTTTTTTAGGTTGGACCTTGTGCGGCCTCTTAGGCTAGTCAGCTAGAAGCATTACCACTAATTCTTAAACCATGTAGCTACTTCCCTAGTACACTTGACATTTTCCCCTCCTGTGATATACTTAATAATAGAAAGAGAGAGGAATAAGCCTAGGGCAACTTTTTCCTCATAACATTCGCCCTCAAGGGGGGTTTTTCGTTCATTCCTCCTCCTTGCAAATCTTGAGAGCCGGGATCCCCTCCGGCTCTCTTCATTTTATGGCATGAACTGCGTTCCAGTGTAAACAATGATTCCCGTGAATATGCTGATAGTAAGAGCCCCACCGACTGTTCTTATGGCTTTCATCTCTTCGCCGATATTCTCGATGCTTTTCATTCGCTCACCGACGATGCCCCTTTGATCGTTAAAATAAGCTGCCGCAATAACCATCAGCTCCTTCACGCTAACTTTACTCAAACCTTCCTTTTGCAGTTTCCCGCTCTAATCTCATCCACGATTTTTCTACTAAATAGCTCCCCTTTTCTCATTTTCCTCCAGCTCCCTTTCCAGCTTCCTGTGCCTGCCTTGAAAGAGGATTTCCCTCGCTTTTTGTATGAGCTCAGGTGTATAGATCACTAGGACGCTTTTCCCTACTTGGATTTTTTCTGGGTTGAGTTCTCCCACCTTCTCCCAGTACAAAAGGTGATTGGCAGTAACGTTGATCTTTTTTGCGGCTGATCGCCTGGTTAGAGTCTCCATTTTTCCTCCTCAAGCTTAATTTTATCACTAACTAAATCTTTTGTCAAGCTTCTGATCCCGAATTTTTATTCTCTCTAGTGCCAGAGAATTCCTCCAAAAGCGCTTTGCACAAAGTTTGGGCATTTAGATCCTGCTTTCTCAGCGGGGAGGAGCGATACCCCGCCCCCGCTTGGCCATGGCCTTGTCCCTCAAGGGCCGAACCGAGGTGGGTGGCCTATAAACCACCGTCATATAGCGTTACTCCGTTCCTCTTTTCACTTTTCTCATCTCCTCCTAATAACTAAAAGTTTTTTCTCCCATGAATAGTAGAATTGAGCATCGTTAGGGATTTCCCAAAATTCTCTTGCTAAACTGTTATAAACCCATTCCTTTTTACAGCCTGGACAAACAAAACGATATTCGTGATAAGTTTTATCTACTCCCTCTTCCCAAACCAGTCTAGGGTACAGGTGCATTGGATTTCGTATATAAGGTTTCCTGTTCTTCTTGGGTACCTCTGCCCATCTCGTCTCTATTAGTTTGGTCTGACAATCAGGGCATTCTTTCTTGAGCTTGGGGGGCACTTTGTAATTTATCTCCTTTGTTCACCTCCTCTAAGCTTAAAGATTTTTCAACAAGTCAGCTTTTCTTTATGAGCTAGTCTTCATGAGCTAGTACTGAGAACTTTGTGCAATACCCCGAGAAAATAGAGTTTAATCGACCTTTTTTTGGCCATTAGTTATTTTCTCTTCCTCCAAATATCCATCCCGTCTTAGTCCTTCCTCGAAATAATGTAACCCCAAATTAGATTTATTCGTACGTCTATCTCCACACGCCCTATCTGCTGCCATAGCAGTGTCAGAGCTAAATTCGAAACTACATTTGCCACCGCTTGGTATCCTTGCAATAATCTCATGAAGTTCCTTCATCGATTTCTGGGGGTATGTCTTTGCACTCTTGATAATTCCCAAAGCGGCTTCTTTTTCAAGAGGAATCACATAGGCGGCAACCTCAAATATTTTCTCGGAAGGATAGCTAGGGACGAGCTGTCTAGAAATCGCAACTGCTTTATCATAGGAGAGCTTTCCTCCTGCAGTCACTACAGTAAATTCGCTTAGAAGCTCCTTTATTTTTCTCGATCGGTCTATGGGTTTCTTCATTAGCTCGATAATTTCGGCGGGCAATTTGGACATTGACAGGTAGTCGTACACAGTTTTTTCTGCAAAGCCGATCTCCTCCATGATCATTTTTACAATTTCTGATTTCCTCCCTTCAAGTTTTAGTTCTTCGTACATCTCCCCAATCCTCGATGTATATCGCCACGCCGGGATGTCATTCCTGTGTTTGTTCTCAGTTATGGATCTTCCCATCGCTCTAAAGTTGTTCATTTCCTTTTTGATGCAGGGAACCGTGGTGAGTCCTGCTTCTTTGGCAGCATGGTACCTACGCGAACCATAGACTATGCCATATTTCTTCTCACTATTTGGGCCGGCCGGTCTGACAAGCAATGCAGAGCTAATTCCATTTTTCTTTATATCTCTTACAAGATCTTGATCTCTGTCCCATTCGCCGCCCCGTACGTTTGCTGGATCTATTTCCAAGTCTTCTACATTGATAAAAACTATTTCTTCGGCCATTTGGAATTTCCTTTTTTTCTCAGCGGGGAGGAAAAGAGCGCTTGGACCTCCCCCACTGGCTATAGCTTTATATTTTAAAGGGCCAAGCTCCCGGTATTTTCAGTTTATCGACTTCTTTTTTTCGGCGGGATTTCGCGGGTTTTTTGACAGCGATTCCTCAAAGGAGTTCAGTTTTAGCGTTAGCGCCTTGAGATTTCCCTCTTTATCCCTCACGGGAACAACCCCCGCAGCTTCGAAACCCTTCTCTGTAATTCCTGCAGCTAGCAGCATCAACTCTTTCGCAATATTGAGTCCCCGACCGATGCCCAAATGGTGTTTCCACTGTTCTTCTGGCTCTTGCAGAACTTTCCGTCCCTCCGCAACCTTTGCTATCAGTCCCTCGGTCAATAAGTCCTCCTTTCCGGATTTGGAGAGCTCCACTGTCACCTTGCCATTTTTGTCAGGGGTGGTTGCTAGAACTTGCTTTCCCTCTTCAACCAGAAAAATTTGGTGGATTTCTGCTAGGGAGCAGCCTAATCTCCGGAGGTGTTTGATTTGTATCAGTTTCGCCAGAGTATGATCTGGATACAATGCCTCAACGCGTCCAGATCCCTTGGATTTCAAAGTTGAGCGGCCAATTAAACCACAGTGTCGGTAATAGCGGATCATTGCATCAGGGTCCTTTTTCCCAAGGCTCACGCCTTTTTTGCTCAATTCTTCGATCAGGCGGTTTTTTGAAATCATCTTTCACCTCATTTTTAATGATATTCACAACTATAGCCTACAATTGTAGGAAGTCAACCCCCCCCACCGTCCCCCAATATCGATAAAACCGAGTAACCAAGCTACTTTTGGCCTTCTCAAGCCAATTTTTTCTTGGTCCTTAGCAGGGAAGAGGAGGGAACAACTTGCTGGAACCTTTTCCTTAATGTCTTTCCCGAGTTCCCTGCCTCCCTCCCGCTAATGCCTACTTCCTTCGCGGCAAGGTCCCGGGCTTGACCTTCAAGAGCTTCGGGCAACTTTGCCTTAACCTTCCTTGGCAGCCAAGTCTCGGGCTTTGCCCTTGATCAATTTGGGCAAGGGTCGAGCCCGTTCAGCAAAAGTTTGCTTAACGGGAATTTTGTCACCTTTTTTGGCAGCAAGGTCCCGGGCTTTGCCTTTTCCACCCTCCGCCAAGTTGGCGGAGGGTCTACCTGTGAGCATCCTTTTTCCCGTTCCGCGAACTTTGCGGAACGGGGTCTTTCTTTTTCACCCTGCGCAAACTTTGCACCGCCATAACCTCGTCTATGACGGACTTCTATTTTTCTCGAGCCTCACCTTTCTCACTTGGTGCAAACTTTGCACCACGTTCGAGATCAGTCCTTGTACCCCGGCGCTTTCTCGCTTCTTCTGTTTCCCTTTCTTTTAGTGCTTCAGCAATATCAGCTGCCTCTGTAGGCGTAAAATTTTTCCTTAAGCGGTTTATCTTGTGGAAACTTTTCCCTAAGATATCCCCGCTTGTGACGGGCTTGGCCAAAACCGCTTCAGCAAACTTTTGCTTAACCGGTTTGCCTAAGTGTTAGGTCCCGGGCTTTGCCTAAAAGGTCAGCAAACTTTTGCTTACCTTTTTTGCCTCTATCCTTAGATAGTTTTTGTCTCTCCCTGGCAGCAAGGTCCCGGGCTTGGCCTTCTACTCTAGGTTTTGGCTGTGCAAACTTTTGCACAGCCATACCTCGCTTATGACGGGTTTCTTTCGAGATTGTGTAACGTTGGTCAAGGATATAAGTATATCCGACTTCGGATTTATTTATATTTTTCTGAGATCTTCTGGTCCTCAAAATCTGGGACGCTGCACCACCTGGAAAATTCTCATCGCTATTCATACGGGTTTCAACCTATCTGAGAAATTCGCCTATTTTTGCCCCGTTTTTCAGTTGAAGGAGTGTCGCAGATCTCCTTAGGAGTTATCCACAAAATTTCTCCGCAAACTCGCTTACCTTCCAAACTCCCTCCCCATCCTGCTTTCTCTGAAATTCTACTTGACAGCGAGGAGGCCATTTTACATAAAAGATAGCAACCCAAGTTTTAGGACCTTACAGGGAAATGCGGAAAGGATCGAAAAATGAAAGGAAGGCGGGTGGTGCGTAGTTACAGTCTTCAAGAGAAAAAGGAGGCTCTTCGGCAGCTGGCACTGAATGGGAACCTTTCAAAAACCGCGCAGGCTACCGGTATTCCCATCCCGACTCTCTACCGCTGGAGGGATGAAGAGTCGCAAGACTCCATGGATCCCCAAGCGAAGAACTTGGAGAAATTTGTCAAAAACGCGTGGAAGAATATCCATTCCCTCAACAGCCCCAAATTCGTCAAGGACCTTAAGGTCCAGGCTCTGAAGAAGGGGCACTTGAAAGAGGTTTTCACTTCCATTTCCATTCTGGTGGACAAGATGACTATTCTAGCCCGGCTCCAGGTGCAGAGTTCCAAAAAAGCCAAGTCGGACGAACTTCTGAAGAATCTCACCCTGGAAGAGATTGACAACCTGATCGCCGAGGAGGAGAAGAAAGAGCGAGAGCGGAAGGCTGGTGGGGATAAAGGGGAAGTTTAATTCTATTCTTAATTTTGGTCTGACGAGTCTCCTTTTTCCTCGTCCTGTTCTTCGGGTTCCTGCTCCCCTAGCAGTTCCCTTCTTTCCTCCGGACTCAGCCACAGATACGCCCACACGGCAAGCAACTCCTCGACAAAATGCCCCCACATTTTGCACCTCTGAACGTTAGTTTATCTGAAAAAAGTTTTTTTGTCTCGTGCTGATTCTTTTTGCCCTGATTTTGGACTCCCGCCCTCTGAATTCTTCCCCCATTTCACAGCCATATTCGGGTGAAATTCGAGACCTTGGATCCACAGCATAGGGTTCTCTCTCTATCTTCTTTTAACTTGACTTTTTTTCGCCTATTTCCACTCCGTAAGGCTCCTGGAGTTCCTTCTCAAGCTCCATTACTCTTTCCTTCATAAGTTTCTGGTATTGCTCCTCGTAGCTCGGTTTTTTTGGCCTCTTGGGAATTTCGATGGGCTCTTCGAGAGAGCCGAAAAGCATAAGAAGAGCAATGATAGCGGCAATAAACGAAATAGCGATTAGAGAGTCTTTTCCAGATTTAGTCATCTTTTTCTCTCTCCCTTTCGTCAGGATACCATTCCCAACATTTATCACACATATCTTTCTTTCCGTCCGTCGGTGCTCCACAGATTTTACACTCCTTCATTTTTGTCTCGCTCCTTTCCTTTTCGTTGGATCTTGAATTATTGCGAGGGGCCTCTAGCGGCTTGCACCCGTCAAATACAGCCAATCCTCTTTGTCCAGTCTTGGCGTCCCGGGAACCACTTTATCTGCCAGAGCCAATTTCTTCTCCATTAGCAACTGCCATCTTTCGTCAATAGTTCCCGTCGTTATGAGGGAAATCATGGTACAGGCTTCTTTTTGACCCGGCCGATGAATCCGATCCTCGGCCTGCTTCAAAATTCCGCCGCTCAGGAATGCCTTGTCGACGAAAATTCCGATTTTAGCTTGGCTCAGATCGATGCCGAGGCTTCCCGACTGGATTTGAAGCACGAACACCTTCGCTTTTGCCGCTTGGAATTCGTCAATCGCCTTCAGGCGATCCTTGTCTTTTGTCTGGCCCATCAGGCGAACCGCACTATATTTTTCCTCATATCGTTTGAAGAGCAGTTGAACCAAAGGAACCCAGCGGCAAAAAATCACGATCCCGGAATCAGCATAATCTTCAAGGATTTCATCGATCTCGGCAATTTTGCTGGATTTAAACCATTTCGGCCGTCCGAGCTCATGGCCCATGATGAACCCATCGGCGATCTGGCTCAGGCGAATATTCTTGGTAAGAAGTTGACCGGCGTTCACCTTGATCTCTTCTCCATTCATATTCTCAATCCAAGTAAATAATTGCTCTCTCATTTCTTCATAAGCCTTTTTCTGGGCCGGGTCGGTCATTTCGCAGAATAAGTCTTCGTAGACTTTTTCCGGCAAATCGAGAATTTGCTCCTTCATCCTCCGAATGCTGACGCTCTGAATTTTGCTTCTTAGTTCTTTAAGATTGCGATATCCATCGGTAACTTGGTCATTACCGTAGCTGCCTTTGATTAGATAGCGGTCAATAAATCCCCGATAATTACTGCCGAGTAAACCGGGGCTAACAACATTCATTGGTCCCCAAATGTCTTCTGGTTTATTATAAACGGGCGTTCCCGTCAATGCGAGGGCAAAAAGGGCCTGCACATTTTTCACAACTTTCGAAATCTGGGCTTGAGGGTTCTTCACCTTTTGGACTTCGTCCAAAATCAGCATACCTGCTCCATCGTTTCCAGAATTTAGGATCCCGATTTCTTTTAACCTCGGAAAATCCACCCTAAATGTTTCGTAGGAGAAAATCAGAAAGAGAATATCTTCTCTTTTATACCGCTTGTAGAGCTGACGGCGCTTGGCCAACGTGCCATTAACCACCAGGCATTTCTCATCGGTGAATTTCTCAATCTGCCGGCCCCAAACGCTCTCCTTGCAGGATTTCGGGGCCAGGATGATACACTTCTTAATCTCACCCCGGTTTTTCCTCCAGACCGCCATGGCGATTGCGATGAGCGATTTGCCCAGGCCCATATCGTCGAAACAGGCGCATTTATCGAACTCTTGGCAGAACCGGACTCCGACCCGCTGGTGCGGCCATAGGGTAACTTTAAGGAAGCTTTCATCGACGTTGCAATCTTTGAGTTTTTTGATTTTCTGGACTTTTGTCTGAAAAGAATCGAGGAGTTTGAGACGGGTGGAAATCTGCGGTTCTGTGGCGATTTTGCCGAATTCTCTTTGGATATTATCCACCACGCTATGGCTAAGGGGAAACAGCCAGCGCTTTACCTCTTTCGACCATCGACAGTCGCCCACGGCTTTCACCCGTTCGCGGTCCCTGTAGCTGGCTTTTAAAGCCAATGTCTCATCGTTAAATAACTCTAGGTAAACACCCACGGGCTATTTTCCTCCTATTTCTTTTCGCTCGAAAACTAGATCTTCCCGTCTCCAGCCGTTTTCAATATAATATTGACTACACTTCCTTACATCCCCTGTGTAGCCCAGTCTATAGAGATCGTTATTTATTCGGTCGATCCCCGTCACCTTGTAGTAAAATTTCTTCGTCATTTACTCCCTCCCTTCTTATAAATTCCGCTAATGTTCTTTCCCTTACCAAGTATTAACCTTTTGATACAACGGCAGCCGCTCAATTATCCTGCTCATAATGCAATAGATGAGATTGTGCAGTCTTTCGCAGCACCCGAGAAGGTTTGTCTCCTTTTCATCGTTGGAGATAAGGTTATAGTGCAGTCCCTTCAACGATTTAAGCAGCTCAAGGTCATTTCCATAGGGCAGGATCCCTTTGTCAAAATCGGGTATGGCTAGAGACCTGGGATCATCCGGGTATTGTCTATTCCAGGTGGTAATATTTGCCCGCCTTAAGTCGGCCACAAAGCTTTTTATCACTTCATCCATCCCGCCAGGCTCATTCCAGCCTTTCGGGTATCCGAAGACATGGGCAATATCTCTTCCCATTAGCTTCAAGCTCTGGTAAGTCCTCAAGAATTTTTCCTCCTCATACAGGATTACGCTCACTTGAGCCTCCTTTGCCCGGATAGGCTCCGGGCGGGCCGTATTACTCTGCTCAACGATTTCCGTTTACCGCTTGTCCCACTTTCGTCTTTTCAACTCAATTCCGCTCTCCTAGCCGCGGCTAGTCCTCAAACCTTATGGCTCCTCAGCTTCGTGGGTATTCTGCAGGAATTTCCGTCTTTTTATCTCCTCTATCAGTTTCTTGGTCCTATCAACTAGCCTTCCCCAGGAAACAAAATTATCAGTCATCGCTATCAGGAGCCGGCACCTTCGTTTCTCCAAGTCCTCCACCAGATCAAGAAGATCCATTTCCCTTATGTCCTCTTCTCTGCTATTATTACCATTGGAGGGGTGGGACATTCGGTTCACCTCCTTCCTTCGGGGAGTGGATCTCTTGCCGAGTGATGCTCCCCGTTGCTTTTGTATTTCCGTGCACTTCTTTGAGAAACTGCCCTCTTAAGGCAGATTAGTAGCCTGTTTCAGGCGTTCCCAACCGTTCCCTTGGGAACGCTTAGGGTTCGAGTTGTCATAGATCGGGTTTCTTAATATTCTCCAGGTGCTTGATCTGGACCAGATTCCGCTGTTTTTGGTAGGAATCTTCTCTTCATTTAGTTTGTCGGCTATCCCCTGATAAGTGAGTCCGTCTCTTCTTAGCTTTTTTATTAGCTTTACGATCTCGAGCTCTTTCGTGTTGGGCTTGATATACCCATCTTCCTCGTCAAACCCGAAGGGAGTAGGCGAGTAGGTCTGGAGCCTGCTTTTCTTATACTGCAGAGCCTCTTTGGTTCTCTCTGAGATTAAGTCTCTCTCCATCTGCGCCATGGCCGCGGTGATGGTTAAGAAAAATTTGCCTTGAGCGGTAGAGGTATCTACCTTCTCAGTGATGGAATGAAATTGAATGCTATTAGGTTTGAAGACTTCTTCAACCAGGGCAAGAAGGTCGAAAGTATGCCTGGTCAAGCGGTCCATTTTGTAGACAATTAAATGGCTAATTAATCTTTTTTGGCACAGAGTTATAATCTTCTGTATTCCCTCCCGGTTGAGGTCCTTCCCTGATTTTCCCTCATCCCTTACCACTTCCACTAGTCCTAAATTATGAAGATCGGCATATTTCCTGATCTTGTCTTCCTGGACCTCAAGGGATATCCCTTCTTTTGCCTGCTCCTGAGTGGAAACCCTGATATAGCCGACTGCTGTCATTTTTTGTTTTACCCTTCCTGTTCCCGTTTTAGTAAGGCCTCTGCTACTTTTCGGGCTTTATCCTCGTCTTTGAAGTAGATGAGGAATTTCCCATTCTTATGAGCTCGGGTCTTTTCGATGTTGGGATCTTGAACCTCGTGAGTAATGTAGGGCTCATTTTTCCAGTAGGCGGTTGACAGCTTGGAATCGGTTACTATGGCAGGATCGGCACCGTCCAGGGCTATCTTGATAAGTTTTTCTATGGCTGCCAGACATTTGAATTTATCAGAGTAAAAGCTTTCCATGTAGAGACGGAGGATGAGTTTTCGCCCTTGTTGAATATCCTCAAGCTTTGGCTCTCTTCTCCCGCCGGGACCCAGAGGGTAGGTAGGAGCTGGCGGGCCTGACTGGTTATTTCCTCACGGCTAAGGATCTCCCGGCGGACAATGTACCTCAAACGGATGTGCTCAGTGATGAAGCCGAGGTTAAAACCGAGCTCGCCGGATTTCTTATTGAGTTCTTCCTTGAGCAGGCGCAGGTTAATGGGAACGTTGGGGCAGTACTCGGCATTGAGTTTGTTAACCACAAAGTTGAGGAGATCGTCCCTGACCTTGGCCACTAGTGCCTGGAGCTCATACCCTTTGTTGAATGGCCCGAGGTAGTCCTCGGTGATCCCCTGCTCCTCGTTGAAGCCTTTGTTTATTTGCCCTAGCGTTGCGATGAACGCCTTAACCTCTTGGTACTTCTCTTCAACACCGTCTAGATTTGCTCGTCTCATCTTTTTTTGCTCCTTTCTTGTCTTCTTGCCGAGGACTCTTGGCGGATCTCGGCCTTAAATAAAAGTAGATTTGTTTTCCACTCACTCCAGGCTGCACATTTCGCCTCGGCAAAACCAGAGGAATGACAGCCTTGCGTATCCAGCGGGCAGTTTATGCAGGGGTTCATTTCTTTCCCCTTTTTTATTTTAGCCAATCAATTCCTATCTTTTGACAAGCTTCTTCGATGTCTTTTCCATATTGAATTGTATGTCTGATTATTCCTTGCTCTTCATAATCTATAGAATACCAAATATCTGTTCCTAGTCCCAGTTTTTCGCTTCTGGTTATTACTTCCGCATTAATGAGCCTTTTCATCTTTTCTCCTTTTATCAAAAATGTTATTATTTAGTGAGTTTTGACATTTTTATTTGGTTCTTTACTTCTTTCCACTGTAGCTTGTCTTTACTTAGCCTGTAGTATTTTTTCTTTACATAGCTGCAATAATTACAGTAGAATAATTGCATATATGTTCCCGGTGGCAAAGAAGGAACGAATTTGGGCCGCGGTAATTGTTTTCGGCATTGCGGACATTTATTTAACTCTCGAATTGTCTTTAAGTAACCACGATAACTCATCTCTTTGCTCCTTTTTCAGATGGCAAGGGCTCTGATTAATTCGTCCTTGTGCTCTTTGGCGTAAGAGTCCAAGGCGTGCCATCTCTTACAGTCCCCGAGTTCATTTTTTCCCTTCTTAGTGGGATAGCCGAACCGTCCGGTAGTGATGTAGGCTATCCGCACTTTTCCGCTTTTGGCCCTGATGATAAACAGTCTTTTCATCTCTTCTGCTCCTTTTCAAAGGCGAATAAAAACTTAGCTAATTCTACTGACATGCTATCAGGAACATAGCTAAGCTCTCGAATTCTCTTTTTGCCCCAACGAAACAAGTCTTTAGTTTTTTGTTGCCAGTATTCAGGATAATATTCTTCCCTGATTTTTTTTGCCTCTGGGATATTGCTCTCCAGGAATTTTGTTATTTCCTCGCTTCTCATCTCTTTTGCTCCTTTCCTCCTCATAGAATATACCCGCAGGCACTACACTGAAAATACTGGGTAGGTGGATACTTAGTTTTGACAGTCACTAAGCGGGTTTTGCATTTGGGACAGAGGTATTTGGTGATTCTGTGAGTTAGTCCTTTTCCTAAAACTTGTTTAGGTGTAAATCTTAGGCTCATCTCCCCTGCTCCTCCTTAATTCCTTTCATTTTCTGCCAGTCTCTGAGTGAAACAACCTTGCCACCACAATAGGCACAAGGCTGATCAAGCGTAGTGAATGTTGTGCCCTGATTGCAACTAATGCAAACAACTGTTTCTCTTTTGCTCATCCCTTCCCTTCTTTTTGTTTGCTGAACTTCTTTAGCATGCTTGGTGCAGAAAAGCTGATTTCCCACCCAGACAAGGTTTTCAATTCCCCGGACTTGGCAACGATTCCGGCCAAGCCAGCCCCAGCTACATTGAGCTTGAGCATTTAGGATATCTAGACCCTTCTTCATCTTCCTTACTCCTCGTTTTTCGTGGCTTCCTCAATGGCTGTCCTCATTACTTCTGTCCAGTACTCAAAACCGGCCTCAAGGCCTCTTTGGACTGTGTAGAGTTCTGTTTGAGTAAGTTCCCGGCCTACCTGTTCCTTGGCCATCTCTTGAGCGTCTCCCTCTAGCAAACACCAGAGGATTTGCTCCCCATACTGGTTTTTGGTAAACATCTTTGCTCCTCCTTTTGGTTTCCTTAATAGTGGTTACCTTTTAACATATTGTTGACTTATTGTAACTTCACCTTTGCTGTGCCAATACGCATCTGTACCTGTCGCCAGCCTTTTAATCAATTGCAGGATCGATTTCTTAGACTTACCAGTCTCAAAGTGCAGAAAACCTTTCGAGTCAATGAAGTTTACTCGTATTTTCATTTTCTTTTCACTTCTTTCAATGTCCTTGCCCGGAAGCTCTACGAAGCCTCCAAGCAAAAGCACTATTTCTGCTGTTTCTTCTGATTAACTTCCCAATAATCGTGGCCTTGGCAATACTTCTTATTCCCCTCTGTATTCTCCTTGAGTAGCTTGCCGCAAATCTTGCATCTCATTTTTTTCTCCTTATTTATCCCCTTTCATTCCTTTATTACTTCACTGAGAGGACAGGGTTTGAAGAATTTATCCCGCTCCACAGGAAGATTCCAAGGCCCCCGTAGCTCTTCCAGCTCCCTCAGGGAAAAAGTGCCAAATTCGTTCTCCAATCCCTCCACATACCCGAAGAATATATCCTCAGAATCGAACTCAACGGCATACCACGTCCAATGACTGTCGGGCGTGAAGAACTTCACTTGCACAGTGGGATCTTTCTCGTTAGCTATTGACCCCAGAGCGGGAAGCCTTCTCCTTATTTCCTTGGTAAGTAGTTTCATTTTCTTTTCACCCCCTTTGCTCTATCTTAGTGTTTCTCGGCTATCTCAAAAAAGTGTGAACTCTTCTCTTTTTCCTCTGTAGCCGCATCCTTTGCACAGAAATTTTCTTTCCTTAAACCTGTATTCTACCGTCATATAGCCGCACTTTGGACATTTAAATCCCCGTTTAGGCTTGCCGAGGGAAAGGCTCTCGAATTCTTCCCTTGTTCCCTCGTAACCGCAGTGCCGGCAAACCACCGTCCCAGTTTTGGCCAGAGGTCTGGCGCTCTGAGAGCCGCAGTCTGGACACCTCAATATTTTAGCATTCATCCTTTTACTCCCTTAATATTCAAATCATACTTCCCGAAGTTCAAATAAGCCGAAGAAGTCAAAAAATGACTTTTTCCTTCTTTTTCGATTCCTTTGTTGATAATTTTCGTTATACCGCAATTGTTCCTTACCCACCAATCATCATAGATATCGTCATAAAGGCTAATGGCCTTTTTGGACAAATCTTTCTGCTTAATCAGCTTCAGTTTGCCTCTGTCCAGTTGATAGATTCTATGCTCGGCCCGGATATCCCTAATTTTTGTCAGCCCCAATCTTTTTAGTAATGTCTCTGAGTTGGTAAAACAGTAAACCTCGCTATTATGTCCGAAGTAAATTGTGGTATTGCCAAATATATGCAGGGTTTTGGTAGGTATATGCAGGCCGAAGCACCGGAAGAAGCCGTCTATCTTTTTGATAGCTTGGTCAATGTCCAGGGAGTCAGCCAGTCTCCAAATGATCTCAGAGTCAGTTTGCCCCGCTCTTTTGAGCTTATATTTTTTGGCGAGCTCGTCGTCGTTCCATAGCCACCCATTATGTACACCCACCCATTCCTTAGTGTAGAAGGGATGGCTGTTGCATAGCTTATGGGGTGAGCCCTTTGTCGCCGCCCGGGTATGCACAAGAGCCAGCCCCCTGAACTCCTGCCGCCTGAGCAGCCTTATTATCTCCCGCGGTCTGCCCACTCTCCTGGTTATCAGTCCCTCGGTACCGTTGTATACCCCAGCTGAGTCCTCCCCTAGTGCCTCTAACAGTACCACAGAGCCAATGACGTACTTTTTGATATTGCCGTTGCCCTTTCTCTTAGAATAGAATGCCGCAATTCCACACATGCTGATTCCTTTCTTTCTTCCTTCTTCTTTGTTAAAAGTCAAAAATTGACTTTATCGTTTTTTGCCCTTTCGATTAGGATAGCTCTTGCCCAGGGATCAAACCTGAGTCTTTTCAATAGCCTCACCGCCTGGTTTTGAAGCTCCTTCCTGTTGCTGTACCCCTCGATTTGTCTGCTGACTTTAGTGCAATTCTGCTGCTTTGCCCTCTCAATCAGAGCCACTGCCAAGTGACAATATCCTGTTGCCAGTAAAGGGTTAAGCGTCCCGTTAAAGAACCTAAACTCAATCGTTTCGAGAGAGTACAAATTTTGGAAGTTTACCAGGTGGTACCGGCCCCGCTCGCTCAAAATATCCCCTTTATCTCGTTTCTTGCCGCTCTTATTGCTCTTTCCCGCCTCAGGATAATTCCTCAGTCCGTGGCAATACTCAGTTCCCCTGTGGCTCCCGAAATCACCTCGCCCAATCAGCAGCAGAGCTTCTTGATAGGTGATACAGAGCTTTTCGAGCTCAATCAAAGTCTTGTCCGTCCACTCGCCCCCGTCACTGACGTGGACATGTAGCCCACAGGAAGGATTTACTTCCCCGCCCCTCTCCCTAATGTAGCTGATTAGACTGGAGAGTCGGTATAGCTTGCCGGGGAACTCAAGCGGAGGGGTAGTAAACTCACAGGAAGGGAGCCCCTCATTACAGTCATGACTGCCGGTTAAGCTGCAAAAAGTCTCACTATCTTTGTTCCGATACTCGCAGTCATAAGAGTCGCCGTGCAAGCTGCCGTCGCTTTTTGCACAGAAACCGTAGCGCTCATAATTTCTTTGCCAGTAGCTGTCTTTCCCTATTATCCTGTGACATTGACCTACGCTCTCGATCTCTACGCCGACCTTGTACATGCTTTTTCACCTCCCTTGCTCTATCTTAGCTTTTCTCGGTTATCTCGAAGCCTAGTCTTTGCAAAATGCTATAAGCATCCTGGGAGGTAAAACCGGCCCTAGACAAGTTTAGAACCTCGCCTATTACCTGTTTAACCGGAAATTGTCTCCTCCCAATCTCCACAAAATATTTAACCTTACCTTCTACTAGCGGGGAAATAGCCCTTAGCTTTGCTTCTATATCCTCTCTGGTGATGTCGTAGGTTTTGCCCCTCAGTATTACTCTCACTTGGTGTCACCTCCTCCTTCTCCTTCTCCTTCTAGTCTATACTAAAAAATCAAACTGTCAAGTCCCCCTGAAAAATCTCTAGCCCCAGAACCGGGAGACCCAGTCCTGGTGTACCCAGTCCCGCTGTATCCGGCTGGAGGTATCGGAGCACCCGCCCCGGAGGATCGGAGCACCGCCCCCGCAATATGTCAAATATCAGAGCCATAGAGCCCCTAAACTGAGCCTATCTGTCCTCAAGATAGGCTATCCTACCTTGACAAATAGCGGGTTTGAGCGCTTAGCCCCGCTGTACCTGGCTGGAGGAATCCGAGCACCTGATCCGGAGTCTCGGAGCACTTGACCCCGGAGTCTCGGAGCACTTGACCCCGGAGTCTCGGAGCACTTGACCCCGGAGTCTCGGAGCACTTGACCCCAGAGTCTCGGAGCACCTGACCCCAAAGTCTCGGAAGTATCTGACCCCGGATGCCAGAAACTAGGCAGCCGGGATCCGCAATAAAGTCAATTTCTGACTTTTAACTGAACCATGGGACCGCCAGAAGAGAAATATCCCCCAAACCCGCATCAAAAAGCAGATCGAGAGGCCAAATATTTAAATTCACTGGCGGAAAAAAAATTTTATACGGTATCCCTCCCCAATTATTTCCCAAAAATCCCGAAATCCGAGCCTCCCGCTCCGAACCCCTTCTTCCGAGCCCCCCGCTCCAATCCCTCCTCCAGGCCCCTTAACCCATTCCCAAAAACTGGCCAACTTCTCTTCCAGCCAAACACCCCTATTTTTTTTTAGAAAAATCTCCCCCGATTTCCCTCACTAACCCCAAGCCTCTTTGATTAAGGCCCTTAGGGAACTTCGGATAGTGCCTCTAGAAATAAAATATTTTCTCCAAACTAATGGCTGCACAATCTAAGCCAAATTTAAGGTGGATATAGCTAACACCGAGACTAAAAACCCCCTGGGAGAGTTATCCGGAACCTAAAAGGGGAGGACTTAGGGAGTGAAGCTCGCATTTTCCGATGACGAGGAGGGACTCCGAGAGCAGCCATCGAGTAGATACTTTTAGAGAGTCTCGCGGCAGAGCTGCCAGGTCCATTTCCCTTATAGCCTCATCGACCAGAAATCCTGCCGGGTTGAGACCGCAAACTACAATATAGCCAACTGCCAATAGGAAAAGCGTGCCAAAATCGCCCATGGACCCCGCAAGCTCTCTCAAATCAAACTCAAAGGACTCGATCTTCACGGCTTACGCCTTTTTGAAAATGCACCAATAGCAACCTCTGGGAGTACGATAAAGTAAAGTCTGTAGTTGTCAACCTACCATGACCAGCAAGGTCTGGAGGGTTCTGGTGGGCATTTCTCTTTGTGTTATGGGGTGCTGATAAAATGGGGACTTTAGTTTGGAGGAAGGTAGTAAATGTCTTACTTTTATACAGAAGACGACAAAACCGTTCATGTCTTATGGTGGCATGAGGGTCTTCTTGAGTTATTTAGCTTTAGGTCCTACTGCTACTTTTCCGCATTTCGGGCAGGTCTTTCTTTCCCATTCCTCCATGTAAAATTCCTTCCCACAGTTTGAGCATTTTACCTTTATTTTGGCTATTGTATGCCTCCTCTCTAAAGTTAGGTTTTCTTCCCTCATTCGACAGTCGTTTCAGCTTCTTCAGTATCCCCGCAAGGCAAGGATGACTAGACCCGTAATACCGGCGATAGTAGAGGCAATCCCGGCATCCACAACACGACGGTTGTCAAAAGCGACTCCCACTCCTGTTCCTGTAGCACCCACGATGATCATACCCTCGAATAGGTGTTTAAGCCGATGCGGGTCCCACCATTTAGACAATTCATAGATTGAATCTTCGGACATCTCTTACTCCTCCTGCTATTATGTTTTCTATACTTCTATGTCGAAACAGCGCTTTTTCTCGAGCTTTGGTTTTATCTCCGCCCAATGTTTTCTTAGAATCTCCCCATAATCGGCGAATTCACCTTTACTTTCTTTTTCCTTTACCTCTTTCCAGGTTTTCTTCATTACTACCTTCCTTGCACCGATTTGCCCACAAACTCGAATTTTTTCAGTCATGATTAATCACCTCCATTAGTTATAATACACTAATAGAAAATTTTGTCAACCCCTTTCTGTTTTTGGGCCAAACGCCTTGGCACGGTGTTATTGCAAAAACTTCTCTAACCCTGTATAATTCTACATTACAGAAATTAGCACCTTAAAAATCTTACCTTTGGTTCCTACCTGTAAGCCAATCCAATTCCCTGAAAAAATAAAATTGTTGGAGGTGATGTATGAGAAAGATATGTGATAACCCGCTATATTTTGTGGTTAGTTTGAAGGAAGTGATAAAGTACGGACTTTCTCCATTTCGTATTTGTTCGGCTTCTACTGCCACTCTTTCCCCTGCACTTTGGCTATCTTTGGCATAGCCTCCATACGCTGACTTTGCCAAATCCTTATTTTGTTCTGCTTCCTTTTGGGTCATTTCTTCCTCCATTCCTTCCTAACAGCCATTCCAAGAACTACCAGCAGGCGACAATTAGTAGATAATTTATTAAGACTTCATTCCCAAAGAGATGCTATGAGTAATACCTAAATTACCGTAACAAGATAATCAAGGGGAAAGGTTTTCCCCTTGATTATCTTGAGAAAAGCAATGGTCTTAAGTATTACTTTTGTTTCCCCCAAGGCGGGCTTTTTTTGCCGAGAATTCAGCGATGTTTCGCGTAGTTGGTACTATATTGCCATCACCTCAGGCTCCGAAAGGGGGCGAGGGCATACAGCCTTCCAACTCTTTCCTTTTGATTGATGCAAGCGGCTATGGCCTCCTCGACAAGACTTCCTAGAATCTCAGTTGTATTGCTAAGAGAAACAACGCCATTTAAAACCTGTTCGTGAATCTCGGAAGTCATTCTGGGTTTTGTGATTGCCTTTATGACAGCTGTTCTTCGCCGAGACCTTTTCAACCATTCCAATAAATCACCTCTTTTCATCACAATAGAGATAAAAAAGGGGAGCATAAATACTTTACACTGAATTAATGTAGAAGAATCAGATCCGCCTTCGCCATTGAATTTTGACCCCCCTTAGCCCTTTTCAGATAGGTGCCAATGATCCCATGTTGAGGTAACACCACAAGAGCTGGTAAATCTAGAAAGGTGGGTCTCACTCCCCAACTTATGTCGGTACTAGCCATAGGACCCTTCACAGGAAGATAATGTGAATACTAATGCGTTGGAGCGTGCGTTTATGAGCACGTCTTCTCAAGAACTACTCTATTCATTTCCACTACTTACATAAAAGTGATAGGAGAAATTAGAGACAGAAGACATGGAGGCTCTCTTTCCGAGGAGGCTGATGGAAAAAAGATACCGAGAGGCTACACGGTAGGGAAACCTCTGAGTCCTTTTGCAGAGTGGAGCACCATGGCAGGTCTATACAAAACGTGGGCGAAAGAAAAATATAATCAGATGGGTCTTGGGGTGGGGATTACCTTGAACCAAAAACTATTGTTAAGAATCTCTTCTCTAGAAAGCATTTGTACGATTAGGCTCTAATCATCTTGCCACAATTCCCTGAGGACCGCAATGTACCACCACAAGGTCTTATGTCTAACCGCTAAAGCATCAGAGTAGCTAACTGCCATGGTAGCTTTACTTGTTCCCCCTTTGGAGTCCAAAATAGCAATTTTCCCTACTTTTTAGCTCGTTGCTTCCAATTAACTTAAATGAAGTGAACCGCAAAGCCCATGTCATATGAACCTACGCCCCACTTTAGTCTGGCTGCCACAGATGATGAAGCATGCACGACCCAGGCAAATCGAATCTATAGGAATAATTTCTCTATCTGATTACTCATTCTTTCAATGTTTGACCGAGCCTTTTTCAGATTCTCGTTTGCTTGTTTGTAGTTCACCGCGATTTGGTCAATTTCTTCTTGGGAAGGGATAGGAACTTCTATCTCCTTCAGGTCAGGATGATTTATACCCTCACTAATACCGCCGGTTTGCTTTTGGAGGATCAGGTCTTTACCTAACGTAGAATTGAGATAAGCAGCGACATAATAGGGATTCATCCGCACCGTTCTGCCAGAGGATAGTGCAAGATCCTTCTTAAGCCGAAGTCTAATAATCTCGGAGCTTAAAACAGCATGCACCTCATCTTCTGCAACCACTGCGGCTCTGCCAGTCGTCCCCTTTCGTGTTACAAGTAAGTCGTTTACTCGTAACTTCGGTATGGATGACAAGTCGTACTTGGTTGGGTCGATTTTTTCTGCTCCACTAAGGGCTATCTCATTCTCTTTGACATCTCCTACTCGTATATAGGGGAGTCCATCCTTGACGTAATGTCTTTTGCCATCTTTGCTAATAGCGCTTAGGTCTTTACCATTCGCAATACCATCCTTCCGAACGATCAGTGAGCCAAGAGGGAGATAGTCTTTTCGCGTTACAAGAGTACGTATTTTCATATACTTGGGATGATAGAATTCAGCATTTATTCTGCCAACGAGTTCACTGCGCTTGACCCAAAATCCAACTTTAGGTTTCCCAGTAACGAATTCCTTGGCTACGTCCGAGAGGTCAGAATCTACTTTTGGCCGGCTATACTCGTCAAGTAGAATGTTACCAGACGAATCTCTCTGGTAAATAAGGTTGCCAGATTTGTCTTTACCGGGTTTTTCAGAGACCGCCATGAAGATCTTGTAGTCTTTCGAGATACTAGCCTTTGGCATCCTCTTTAAGACAACCAAACTTGTCTTTTGTGAAGTAAATGGAACGAATGTTAATTTGTGGAGAGCTATCACCGCAAGGACTTTAGCGTTTTCCAAAACGTAGTTGCGAACATACTGCTTTTCACGTTCGTCCAGGTCACCTTTTGGTAAAACTATTGCAATCAGCCCGCTCTTTTCAGATTCACTAGAAACTTTCGCAAGCTTCAACACTCGCTCTAAAAACAATATGTCTTTGCGCTGAAAAGACAGTTCCTTGCCATTCTTTTTGCCAAGATCGAACTGGTGAGCAATATGAAGGAGACTAAGATCCCCCGCAAAGGGTGGATTAGTCAACACTGCATCAAAAGTTCCGTCCTCGATTCTTTCAGCGACTTCTCCTTTCCATTCATAGGACTTAATGCTGCATGGTACACTATATATGTGAGCTCTGCCATCACCCCATATGGCCATGTACGCCTTAGCTACACGTACAAGACGGTCATCATAGTCGACTCCAAAAACCTTCCCTTGCGCGAAACCTAGTTTCTCTGCTAATGCATCCAAGTCGCTAGCCCATTCCTTATTTAGTTTCTTCCAGACACGCTCCATGCTGTAAATCAAAAAGCCGCCACTTCCACAGGCTGGGTCAACTACTCTCATCTCTTCATCAATCTGAAGCATCTCTACAGCAGCACGGACAACTGGGCGGGGTGTAAAGTATTGTCCCTTATCACCCTTCATCTTTGGATTGACCAGAGTTTCAAAGCCTACACCAAGGACATCCATATCTGTCTCGGTTAGAAGGTAATTCTGGAGCAACAGCACCACCCACTTAAGGACTTGTCCGTTGAGTACGATCTCTTCCTTCTTCTGAAAGACGTCCGAATAGAGTTTCTTTGCTCCATCAAATAGTTCATCCATTCTCTTTTTCACGGTTGAGCCGGGCTCTTTAACACCGGCGCGAAACTGTGACGGGGACTTAGGTTGTTTTAGGTTCTTTTTTTCGTCGTAAATCTTGGCAAAAATAACCTTGAACAGCTCATCAAATACATCAACGCCCCCTTGATGCGCTAATATGTATTGCTCAGCAGCGCGGAAATCAGATACAAGGTCTCTGGCGGGAGCAAGCTCTTCGCGTAACTTCGTTGCACCAATATTATCGATCGTTTCGCTTGAGTTAATCAATCGACCAAGGGGCTCGTACGACTGTGGCTCTCCATGATACCAGAATGAAATATCATTCCCGTTTGTCCACACGCCAAACTCGGCCCCTGTAGCTTCGAGATAACTGTGAAGTTGGTCAATACCTGCTTTTTTTAGAGGGCTCTTTGTCTCTACAATAACGGTTTTTCTTATTTTCTTACGGCCCTCATAGATCACTACATCAGCCCTTTTCGTCATTGAGCCCATCCGAATTGGTACCTCAACATCAATTTGTTTTGGTTCGAATCCATGTCGTTCTATAAGAACATGCTCGTACCATTGTCTTACGGGCTCCTCTGGAGATTTTGTCAATGTTTTGAGCTTCTTTCCAGTTACAAAATCTAGTACCCGCCCTTCACTATCAAGGGCTATTTCTACGTGGCCAAGCCCCAGTTTTACAGTTTTCATAGTAGCTTCTTTGCTCAACCTATCAACATTCCTTCTCACAAATTCTTAGAACAGTAAAGATGAATGTCAGCTATCCAAGATAGCCAATTCCATACGATTACTTAAGTCTGTCAAAGGAGATCAGCATTACTAAGAAAATCTGTTGGATCCTGCGTGTCAGTTATTGCTGTTTGCTCGGCTGCCTTCCGAATGCTGTCCCCTCTCAGCCTATTCTTGATGTTCTTGCCTACCTAATCGACATGTACTCTGAGCAGAGATCCGTTTTCCTGTTACAGCCTCATACAGGATCTAGACAGGCGTGCCAGCGTCGAACCAGATACACTGTGTTACATAAAGAGCAGCTATTCTCTCCATTCTTTGTCTATTATCTTACCATTAAATGGAAGAAAATCATCGAGGATCTTTTTGACAGGCGACAAAGAAAATTCTGCTCCAAGCACCAGCTTTTTGTATAGAAGATAGAGCAACGAATCTACTGGCAGAAAAAAAATACCTCTTTTTACTTCCCTCTTAGAACTCTTGGCAATAAACGCGCAGTAGATATTCTCTTCATCTCTTATTTTCGTTTCATCTTCCAAATACTTCCTGATTGCTCTCTCATCCTGCGATGTAGGAACGAAATCGTCTGTGTTTTTACAATCGTAAACTATGGCATAATCACGGGCAAAAACAGCTATTCCATCTGCGTATTCGCCAGGAAGTTTATATCCCTTCTGAGTAACCTTGAAACCCAAAGCATTAAGCAAGGCAGCAACTCTATCCTCAAACTCATCATTACTTAACAACACATCTCTTACTTGCAAAATGTACTTTCCTATATAATCTTCCCATTGGATTATTTCTTCTTCTACCTTTGTTAACTTGCTCCATTTTTCAGGCGGTTGTTCACCAAGATTTTGCAAGATTTCAATGAGGTCTTCATATTTCATTGCAGAATATAGTTTTCTCTTGGCAGATGGAAGCTTACCTTCTAGTTTCCGGCTTTCTGTTTTAGACTTGGCGATAGTCTCAAACTTGAAATAAGGCTGCCGAGTATTAATGTCATATCTCATGCCTGAGATTGCCAAATAGACAAAGGGGCACGAACAAAAATCGTTGCCTTTCTGTTTGATATATCTTCCTATTCCTGGCAAAGGACAGCTTTTAGACAAGTTATCCCACCCCTCGAGATCTGTATACTTATACTTAGGATACGGAGCTTCCTTATCGAATTCCCAATAATCGTTACTCCATCTGGTGGCCAAAATCAAGACTTCTTTCATCTTCTAGGTCTCCTCACCTCGATAAACTATGCCCTTTTCGAGTATCACAGTTTGTCGATGCAAAGACATTTGCGGTTGAAGGCACAGCCTGGGAAGATTGAAACATCTAGATAGTCCACTTTGAGTCTCAGGCCTGTTGTTATTATAATAGCAAGAAACAGAGATTTGTTAACTTCGTTAAGGGAAAGTCCTTAGGAACGATAGCGGACCCTAGCAGGAGGGCCGCTTTCGTCATTCATCCCCAAGATCCAAAACAACCGGAATATGGTCAGACGCCTCAAGTATGTTGGGAAACTCTTCTGGATAGATATGGTCTAACTCAAGAAATTCATCATTTGCACCTTCTGTGAGAAAGAAATAATCAAATTGAATCACGCCATATTTCTTACTTTTTTCCGTCCATAACTCACCATTCATATCCACATCCCTATGTTCTAGGGTGCCGCTATGAATCGCTACTTGGGTCCCATCTCCCAGTGTAATTGGCTTGACCATTTTCCCCATCAAATCTTCCACACCTGCAGCTTCTTCTTGATCATCCCGACCTGGTGCATCATTGAAGTCACCACATATGACGATGTTAGCACTGGGATCTTTCTCTAGTTTTTTCTTTATTATTTCCCTAAGCCTGTTTCCCTGCTTATCTCTCTTGAGAGCTGATTCACCTAATTTTCGTTCTATCTTGGATTTGAGATGAACAAGGATGAGTGCAAATTCATAGTCACCTCTCTTAATATCTGCAATTACAATTCCTCTTGAGCTAAATGACCTGGGTTCAGCCAGATCAACTGAATTAACTTCCAGATCCTTTTTCACCATTAACCCAAGTGGGATTCCAAAGGTTCTTGAATCGTAAGCTCGGAAACTCCAGCATCTGTATTCTCCCTCTAAGAATCGCTCATTGAAGAATAGGAGCTCAGCCAGGCTTGCGCATTCTAATATTCCAATAACGTCTGGTTTCTCTCTGTTAATGACGCCAGCAACGATTTCAAGTTTTTCGAGATCGTCTCGGTCCAGTTCACCCTCCTCATTTGCCATACTACCAGGTTCACCATCAAATCTCAGCCAGAAATCTTTGATGTTGTAGTTCATGATTCTTACGTCGGCAGAGGCTGAAAGGGAAGACAAGGCCACAACAACTAACACAGTTCCCACAAGAACACTCTTTCTTTTGCGAAACCGTTTCATTAGTTCTTCCGTAGCCTAACGTACCTCCATCCTTTACTTCCGTTACTTTCAATATCCAGCGAGAGTGGCTGAGTCTTGACTCCCTGGAGTATTTGGACGTTTTTCCGATTGGCGTCATAAGTGGATAGAAATCGAACTCTGAGGTAGTCCAGCGCTATGTGAAACACCAGATGGTAACTGTTCATGTCAATTCTTTGCCTTTTTTTCTCCTTTGTTCTTGGATTCGTAGGATTCGTATAAAGTCAAGCCTGATGTACCTGACATCAATACCAGCATAATCAGTAGCGCCGGCCAGAACCTTGAGGAACATTGGAGCCACTTGATTGCTATCGCTCCGACCACTCCATACAGTACACTGAGCAAATTGCCGACCAGTACCGGATAATAACGATGTCGACTATCCATAGGATCTTTGGGAAGTGTCCATCTTGCAGCCATTTTGACTACCAGCCACACTCCAATAAACTCAGGTCTTCCGATAAGCCAAGATGCAGTGTACGCTGGGCGTTCTATGTATCCACATATCCTAGGAAACCACGTGAATGGCCGTATTTGATCATGCGAGAGGGAAGGGTATATTCCTTTAACGTGTTCGTTTACCCTTCTATGCATTTGAATGATGAGAGGTTTCACTAACCAACCGCCTACCAATGCTGAAAATCCGAATCCTATCCCATACCAGAACCAGGACTTTGAAACCGAAAAGGGAGGGAGTCGCCTTGGCGACAGCCACCACAAAAGCACGACTGTAAGAACTACAAAACCGGAAAGAATAACTCCGCTCCATGGAAGTACCTTTTCCGACATACCCTCCTTCCATTTTCGCGCCTTCTGTTTTTCCATTTTTCAATTATCCTTTAGTCGTTCTACTGAACTTCTACCCCCCGGTTCTAAGAGCTCACCACTCTCTGTGAGCTGTCCGGATTCGGATAAGTTGTGGCACCTCCTAGGACTGATGATATGTCCCGGTTCATATGCATTGACTAAATAAGGAGATACGCCCGATTTGACCTTTATTTCTCTTTTCACGGCAATAACTGTTAGATTAAGTCATCCAGTTTGTCCAAAATATAGTCTACCTTAATTCTCCCATAGAACTCTTCCTTAACCTCCTTGAACCCTCTATCCTTAGTGTCAACATCAAGTTCTCTTATCATTTCCACTACTTCATCAAAATAGAAATTGTTCAGCAAAGCTCTCTTCAGTTTTTGCTCATACTCATGAATTTCTGAACCTACATTCTCGTCGGGAAATGTTTCTGAATCCTGTATATGAAACCCTTTGCTATCAAACAAGAGCGCTCCCACAGCAGGTTCTTTCTTTACTTCGCTTTTGACTTCTGCAAATACTTCCTCGACATCTTTATTGATGAATGGGAAGCAAATGAATAGTTTTTTTGCTACCTTCTCTTTTTTGGCTCTTAGTAGTTGGTTAATGCCTTTGCTGGGACTATTTGAAATCGCCTCCGTTTCCGAATGCTCTACCTCCACTAGGAGTATCTCTTTACTGATAGAATGCCCAGAACGTATACCCGAAGTTGAAACCTTTCCCAACCATCTTAAACAAGCCAACTCACCTATATGACATCCTTTGTCAATAAACCCATGTTCCCTCAGTTTATCTGCAACTGGTGATTTCCAAGCAACTACATCGTCTACCCCTGGTTCATCTCCTTCTTTTCCATAAGTACGAGGATGACTTTGAACAATATAGTCTTTCGCCCTAAAATAAAGGACAGCAATAAGCTCCCCTAATTCCTCGGTAGAAATGATCATACTGCTACGCGGAGGGAACTCTCTGTTATTTTGTTGTAGACAAATCTTGGTATCGTCGCTAAATTCTCTTGAGAATTCTCTTATTGCCGTATTGTTTCCGGCCCGATAGTACGCGGGATTATACGCAAATACAAAGCCCCCGGGGAATCCTTCAAACATGTTCTCTATATCCTTGGTGAGTTCTTCCTTCGAAACCTCAAATGGGTCCTCAAATAGAAGACTTGAAAAAGAAAACTTTCCCTCTTGTTTGAGGAGACTATCGGAGAAAATTAGCTTAACTCTGTTACTGGAAGGTATTACTTTTTCGCCATCAAATTTGAACAGAGAATTACTGCTTATCAGATTCAAATCTCTGAAGACCTTGGTCAGCGTGATTATTTCTTGTTTCATTTTCATCCCTCTCCCTTCCGAAAAATCCCCCTATCCCACAACTGGCTTGATAGAGGGTCCCCAATTTTACCCAAGCCCTATAGGTTGCCTCACCCTGAGAAAGTCCTTATATAAGCTTCTACGGAGGTGTTTTTCCTCTTATTTCTCCCTCTTCAGCTTGAAGCCCACCGTGGTTATCAGCTCAATGAGAAAACCCCAGAGAATTACAAAGGCAAGAGCACCCCAAGTAACCGGCTGGGCCTGGTAGAGAATCACCAAGAAAATACCAAACAGAAGGCCCCAAAGAAGTCCGTGGGGAGCCCAATGGAGCCTAATGCTACTTACGCCAATAGTCAGTCCCATTACTGAATGGTGAATTAGAGAACCAATGCCTAGGGGCCAAAAGGAAATTCCAACCAAGTATTTTAACTGAAGCATACACACAATACCGAAGATTGCTCCCCAAACGGTAGTCATCATCGCTCGCTTTGTTTGCATCTGTCTCACCTCCTCCGCAGCCTATGCTCTTTACTTTAGTTAATCGCCCTGAGTTTTGAAAATATGTTATATCCTGCGTCTTAGGTTTATTCGTCCGTCTTTTCATCCTCGGGCTGCTGCTTCCCCTCCCTATTTGCCAGGAACGATTTCTATCCAATTCGTTTGTCTTCGGGAACATAACCCCGGCAATCAGTAATCGTCTTCCTTTTTTTGATTGCTTCCTTTTCTCTTTCACAATCACCTGATATCCAACAATTCACACACAAGCTATTTTGCTCAATTCTCGTATTTCTTCCTTTTCCAAAGTCACTCAGCTGAATGTTCATCCTTTTAGCAGTATTATTCGCATCTACCATCCCTATTATCCAAAGAATAAAAGGAAAGACAAACAGAATAACTCCGAAATCTCTTGAATAGGCTAGAGCAACAGCTATTAGGAGTCCGTAAAGAAACATCAGCAGAATTCCTCTCAGTATTTGCCCATTGTAGATTTGCCCAAGGCCACACCAGAAAAAAGACAACACCGCTGCCACACCAGGATTTCTCTTCACCTCCGCTCGTAGCACTTCCCTCTTAGGCTTTCGGAATCTTCTGAGAAGAAAGTATAGTCCCACAACCGCCAAAACTGGAATTGAAAAACCTACTATTGCACCCAGCAGTTCTCCTACGGTCATTTTCTCGCCTTCTCTTCATTTTTCCTCTGCTCATTCAAAGTCTTCCTTCTGTATTTCTTTTCTCTGTTGGTCCACCTAATTGTGTTTGTCTCTGGGTTTTGAGAATATCCTACATCCTGCGTGTGAGGTTTATTTTTTTGTCTAAGTGTCTTTTGGGCGATGCCTCTCCCCCTCCCCCTGGGAACTAGGCCATCTCCTTAAGTGGCCATTATCATTTTGTATTCTCCTTCCCTAGAGTGCAGTACTAATCAGGCGAGGATATTCTACTTCCTGAGGAAGCAATCATCTTGCATTTTCCATCAAAGAAAGCCCCCTCTGCAATGGTTAGATTAGAGGCTTTTACGCCCCCTTTCAAAGTTCCCGAGGGAAGAATCTCTACTCTTCCCTTACAGTCAATGTTTCCCTCGACTGTACCGCTAATGGTTATCGATCCAGCCTTAATATTGGCCTTTATCATTGCATTTTCGCCCATGGAAACGTCTCCCTCGACCTCAATTTTTCCGTCAACTCTCCCCTCAATACGAATACTCCCTTCGCCCTTCAAGGTTCCCTTAAGCTCTGTCTCCTTGCCTATGATGCTTTCCGTTTCGAACTTCTCCTTACGACCAAACATTGCTCATCACCCCCTACAATGTGTTCAGCAAGAACTATCCGATCTTATTGTTCCAAGGTTTACCAATCTTCCTATATCTTGCATGTCAAGTTTTTCCGTATCTCCAAGTCTTGTCTGGGACATGCCTCCCCTTAAGCTATCTCCTGATAAACCTTATCTACCTTGTCAAAGAGCCTTGTGGATTTAGTCCAGCTGTTCCTACAAAGATAAGACCTCAGTCCTTTCTTTGTTAAGTTCGATTAATTCTCTCTTCCAGAGTTAGGGTGGTTAAGGCTCCCTCTATTACCTCCTTCCATTGACTGATTTTCCTCCTCAAGGTTTCTTCTCCCTTCTTCCAATTGAGAATTGTCTCTTTGTGCTCCTGCGTTTTTACTTCTAGTTGAACTTTGAGAGTCTTCATCTGTTCGGTACGATCCTTATTTTTGTTCTTAGTTCAGCCTTTAGAGCCTTTATCTGTTCGGTCAGGTCATCATTTTTGGTCTGTAGGTCTTCATTTTTTTCCTGGAGGGTTTTAACCTCGGCTGTCAGAGTCTTTGTCTTTTGGGTGAGTTCATCATTTTTGGTCTGGAGCTCCTGATTGTTCTCCTGGAGAGTCTGGACCTCAGTCAAAAGAGCTCTTTTCATAAGTCTAGACCTAATTTCCTCAACTCCAATGGTAATAAGAAGACCTGAGGCTATCATGCCAGTGATCACCAGTACTCTCTTAACGGTCATCTTTCCCCCTCGCTTTCTTGTCTGGTTTGCTTCGTTTTCATTGTGACTTTGCCCTAGCCTCCCTGTGAATTAGTGCTCTTACAAGCAAGAGAACGCCAAGAGAGAACGTCAAAATCTGTCAATGCAGGTGTTTTTTTCCCATTGAAAAGAATGCAACCGCAAATTATGGCTAATTTTGCGTCTTGCGTTCCACTCCAAGAGTGTGCTTCAAAGACCAGGGTCAGGTGATGTGGGTTCGGAATAGTTGATTGGGTGAAGGACTGAAGTGGAGTGATTTGATATGGGAGAATTGAAGGATACGAGTTGGCTGTCCATGAAGCAACTCCTCTAATTGAGAGGTTCAGCTATCATCTAGGAAACCAACTGACTAGGAAGTCCCTTCTAGCTAGTAGGATTCTAGTCTAGATGGGAGGGTGAGTCAAGGAGGAACCACTGGATAGGGCTTTGAACTACCGGCCACCTGCTCCCGAGGCTACTATTCCGTTGACTCTAACTTAACAAGTGGTACAGTTAATGGGGGCAGGTCACCAGGACTTCGAGCAAGCTGTGTACTCTACAGATGTAGCAATGCACTATTTTTCACC
>Ga0209979_1000283_pt1 | contig 75665 bp, 106 predicted proteins | sample AnhtaG_FD_183114 | JGI IMG/M metagenome (GOLD analysis project Ga0209979, IMG submission 183114) | Deep subsurface microbial communities from Anholt, Denmark to uncover new lineages of life (NeLLi) - Anholt_01485 metaG (SPAdes) (version 2) | ecosystem: Environmental > Aquatic > Marine > Oceanic...
CGAATTGCGACAGGGGGACGGGGCAAATCGGCGCGCGGAGCGGGTCACACTCCACCGCCCTCCCCTCGCCAGCTCGGCCCGCCGAACTTTCGCGCGCGAAAGTCGCGCGCCTGGATCGCGGCGGCCGTCAGGCCGTCGCCGGCAAGCGGAGCGCGCAACGCCCGTCAGGGCGCGGAGGCGTGAGGGATGGAAGCCCGCAGGGTCGAGACACGCGCAGCGGGGCTCGATTCACGACAGCCCGACCCCGCAGGGGGCACGCCCAGGGGTTAGAGCTTGCTGACATCCACCTCAAGCGCACGGCAATCCTTCGCCGTCACCACGCCGACCAGATCAGCCTTGCGGATCGTCACGCGATCAGTCCAGCGGCCCGAGTTGGCACGCCACTTCCTGACCACATAGCCATCGCCGCTGTAGCCCAGGAACAGGCACACCTGCTGGCCGCCCTTCCATCCATACCGGCACCAGTACAGCTTGCCGTGCTTCGGGTTCAGCTCCATAGCCAGCTCAGCTTAGCCCCTGGTCAGCCGCCACACATCCAGCAGCTCGGCCTCTGTGAAGCGGGTCACACGGCAGCAGTAGGCCACCAGCTCGTCACGGCACTGGCCATCGGGCAGCGCATCCCAATAGGCGCGAGCGCGCGAAGCGCAGAGCGAGCGGCCCTCGGCGTGCTCGAAGTTGCAGCCCTCGGAAATGATCTGCTGGAGATAGCTTGCCAGGGGCACCGCCTTGGCCAGCTCGTTCTTGAAGGCGTCCAGCCCGTGCGCGCGCACGAAGGAATCCGGGTCATGCTCGGCGGGCAGGAACAGGAATTCGATGCGGTTGGCGTCCACGGCGAACGGCAGCACGGTGGCCAGCGCGGCGGCGGCCGCGCGCCGACCAGCGGCGTCACCGTCGAACGAGAACACCAGGCGGGTCGCGCGCGTCAGCAGCGCGCCGATCTGGTCAGCGGTGCAGGCCGTGCCCAGCGAGCCGACCACGGGCAGGAAACCGGCCTGGGCGAGCGAAACCACGTCCAGGTAGCCCTCCACCACCAGGGCCATGTCCTCGGCCTCGATGGCGGCCTGGGCCTCGTAGAGCCCATAAAGCAGCTCGCGCTTCTTGAAGGTCGGGCCTTCCGGGGAATTCATGTACTTCGGCGCAGTGTCCGACTCCACCAGGATGCGGCCGCCGAAGCCGCGAATCTGCCCGGACACGTCGCGGATGGGGAACATGATGCGATCACGGAAGCGGTCGAAGCGGCGCGGCTGCTCGCCGTCCTTGAAGACCTGGAGGCCGGAGGCCTCGATGGTCGCCAGGTCGTGCTGCGCCAGGATGGCGTCCAGCTCGTGCCAGCCAGGCGCGGCGAAGCCGATGCCGTAGCGGGCAGCGCCGGCCCCGGTGATGCCGCGCTTGCGCAGGTAGGCCACGGCGCGCGGGGCTTCGCGCAGTGTGGCGCGGTAGTGGGCTGCTGCGTCGTCCAGCAGCGCGCGCACGCGGCTTTGCTGGTCGGCCGGGGTGTGGGTGGTGTCGTTCATGTTCTTGTCCCTGTCGTCTCGTTGTGCGGCCGCGTCAGCGGCCCGCGCTCTTGTTCTCTTGCGGCTTCACGCTGCCGTCCCGGTTGTACTCCACCCGCCGATTGCCCTCATTGAGCGCGGCGTCCAGCTCGATGGCATCCAGCATGACATCCGGCACGCTCAAGCCCAGCGCCTCCAGCTTGGCCAGAAACGGGTCAAGGCACGGCGGCAGGCCGCCGAACTGGATCAGCTCGGGGTCATCGAGGTTGGAATAGATGTACTTGCCTCGGTTCTGGCCGTCCTCGATCACCATGAAGAAGCCTTGAAGCGGGCGATCCCAGCCCATCATGATGGTGGCCGGCTTGCCCTGGTGCTCGGTCGGGTAGTAGTGCTGCGTCATAGCATCCTCACTTTTCGGGGTTGGCGGCAAGGCCGCGAGGCTTCTTGAAGCCACGGGCGCGCAGCACGTCAGCCGCGACCGTGGCCTGGTCTTTGTTGAACACGTCCGCCACGAGGCAGACCGTCACGAGGCCGTCCACCTGGTCGAAGGCCTCGGCCCAGCTCATGGATGCCGGCGTGTCGCCGGCTCCATCGTTGTGGGCGATCCAGTGGATGGCGTCCTGGTAGCTGGCCATGTCGATCAGTCCAGCAGCGTGCGGATGGCCACCAGATCGGCATCGCGCAGCTTGCGGTGCGCGGCCGTGGTGATGAGGCAGGAGAACACGTCGCAGCCCAGGCGCTTGGCCTCCAGCCATTCGGCCGGGGTGCGGTGCTCCACCTTGCGCGGGAAGATGCGCAACTCGCGCAGGCGCTCGCGCGCGATCTTGTCGTCTTCCAGCTTCCAGCAAAGGCTGTAGGTGCCGGCGAAGTTGAATTCGCTGTGGAACAGGCGTTCGGGGGCCTGCTCGCCCATTTCGGGGTAGTAGGCGGGGCCGTGCGGGACGATGGCTTGCGCTTGCATGGCGGTGGCTCCGATCAGAGGAAGACAGTGCGGCCGACGTGATCGGCGAAGGTCTGGCTGGCCAGGTCGGCGGTCTGCCACGCTTCACCGTCGAACACCTCCAGCGCGCCGGCCTTCACGCGGGCACCGAAGAAGCGACCGGACAAGACACCCTCGCGGGCATAGAAGCCGGCGTTGTAGCGCTGGCAGTGGGCCTTCAGGCGGCGAGCTGCGCGGGTCGGAGTGGTGGCGGTTTGCATGTCTGTCTTCCCTCTCAATCAATGCCTTTATTCTACTCGCTAAAGGGTTGACCGTCAACCCTTTTTCGCTCCCCATTTAGGGGGTCTTGTCACTGAAGGAATGGGCATCGGCGAGGTTGGCGCGGTAGTAGTCCAGACAGGCCTCGAAGCCCAGCGCTAGGCGCTCGGCGTACTGGCGGCGGTGGTCGCCCTTGAGGATGTAGAAGCGCTCCATCTGGCCCAGGACAAGGGCAGTCGTCTCGCAGCCATAGATGGCCGTGTCGTGGTCGTTGTGGCTCACGTAGAAGCCAGCTCCGTCCATCGTCGTGTTCGGGATGGCCAGGGACATCGGGCCGCTGGCCGTGTCGATGGTGGCGTATCGCATCGGTGCGCTCCTGGTGGTCAGTTGAGGTAGCCGCTCAGGTCGAGGCGGTTGGTGTCGTGCATGTGGAGCATCGACAGCAGATAGGTCGGATCGGCAGGCCACTTGCAGCCCTGCCAATAGGCCTTCAATGCTGTGCGGATCGGCTCCGGGTAGGTGGCCAGTCGGCGGCGTGCTTCGCGCCACTTGTCGGCTTGGTGTTGGCGGTCTGCGGCCATGCGCCTGTCCCAGCACTCGCGGCGGCCAGCCATTTCCTCATCGACCGGCGTTTGCTCGGCGGCCACCTGGTCGGCGAACAGCGGCAGGGCGTCTCGCTCGGCCTGGAGCTTGCGCCGGTAGGCCGCACGCTTGCGCCCGGTGTCGTTGAACTCGTAGCGGCCGAAGGGCTTGAATCGCATCGCAGGCCTCCAGCTCAGAACAGGCAGGCCTGGCGGTCGGCGTAGCTCAGCCAGCGCTCGAAGGCTCCGGGGGCCGTGCAGTAGTCGCGCACGGCATCAAGGAAGTTTTCGCGGCGGGCACGCTCCACCACATCGGCGATGACCAGCTCGGAGTCGCCCATTTCAAAGCAGGTATCCCATTGCCGTTCGCCCAGGCCTTCCCAGCCCTCGTCCCACAGCGTGTAGTGCGTCACGTCGCTCACAAGCCCGTGGATCAGGGCGAGGCAGACGAACTCCACGCGATAGCGGCGCTCCTTGCCCAGCTTCCCGCAGAGGCGGTGCAGCTTGTCGATGATGGCGCGCTGCTCGGCGCTGCGTGTGCGGCGGATCGTCATGGCGGGGCCTCAGTGCTTGGAACGGTCGGAGAACGGGCGGAAGCAGCAGGCGCAGCGGGCAATGCCGTCCTCGGCCTGCATTTCCAGCGTGGCGGCCGTCGCGCGGCACAGGCGCTGGAACGGCTCCAAGGTGCTGCGGTCGGCTTCCTCGCGCCAGTGGCGAGCTGCGGCCAGCAGGCCGGCGCGGCGTTCCTCGGCGTAGGCCTCCACCCACTTGGCTCGCGCTTCGTCTTGGCTGTTGCCGTAGACGATCACGCCCAGGGCTTCACAGCGCCAGGCGTAGGCCAGGCCGTTCTCGCTCGGCGCGGTGCGGAACTCGGGCACCGGCAGGCTGGCCAGCCCGGCGATCTTCAAGACGGTTTCGGTGTTGATGGTCATGGTTGGCTTCCTCAGATCAGCTTGCCGGACAGGCCTTTGGTGACGTGGTGCGAGAAAATGACGCTCGGGGTGAAAGCCGGCGCAAACCAGGTCGAGCCACCTTGCTCCGAGACGAAAATCCAGCCGCCGTGCTGGGCGCGGTGAGCCTTGGCGGCGTCCGTAGACTGGAAGCCAGCGAACTGCATTTCATCGGTCTTGGGGGCATTCATCGGGCGGCATCCTCATCGCTTAATCAATAGGGATATTCTACCCGCAAAAGGGTTGACCGTCAACCTTTTTGAGCAGAAAAACAACCCTTTTTTGTTGAAATAAAACGGTTGACTTTTGCCGCTGAAAATTGCACCGGAACCAAGAGCCGGGGCGGGTTTGGGGCCGGAACAGGCCCCAAGGTCTTGGCGGCCACAGGCCGCCTTGCAGCGTCCAGCGGAGCGCGTGCCTACCCTTGAGATTTGCACCGTCTACCTGTCGCCGTGGGCACGGTGCCTGGAGGCCTGGCGCGGTCAAGGGAGCCACCGGAAGCCGCACGCGGAGCGCAGCCGCAGGCGAGCACCGAACGGGTGAGGATGGCAGCGCAGCGGCCCTTGACCGGAGAAGCCAGGCCGTAGGGCATCCTGACCACGAATTGCGACAGGGGGACGGGGCAAATCGGCGCGCGGAGCGGGTCAGTCCACCGAACCCATCCAGGGCATGACTTCAGACTTTCGCGCGCGAAAGTCCAAAATCGGCCGTTTCGCACGCGAAAGGACGCCCATGAACCTCCAGCACCTGATGGCACTGTCACCCTGGCGCAGCCAGTGGGTGACAAAGCGCGTATCCCGCACGGCCGTGCATCGCTCGGGCTTGGTGGCCAGCATCGGCCCGCAAGGGCTCGTGCTGGACAACCAGCAGCAGGTCGATGGCCAGCGCTGGCAGCTCGATGCCTTGCGCGATCAGGCCGACCAGCTCTGGCGCGAAGGCCGCATGTAGGCAAGCGGCAGCGCGCAGCGCCCGTCAGGGCGCGGAGGCGTGAGGGATGGAAGCCCGCAGGGTCGAGACACGCGCAGCGGGGCTCGATTCACGACAGCCCGACCCCGAAGGGGGCACGCCCAGGATCGGCTACGCCGGCTCCAGCTCCTGCGGCTTGGCGCTCACCCAGCGGATCACCTGCACCGGGCTCAGCCCATCACCGCTGCGAGCGTCCAGCGCGTTGTCAGCACCCCGCAGCGCGTCCGACATGGCCAGGAAAGCCTCGCGCTGGCCACGGCGCACCCGGAATTGCGCGTCCACCACGTTGTTCACCCGTGCCCACTGGTTCCAGGCGAACGAACGGCCCAGGCCCACGGTCGTGTTGCTGCTCGGGAAACTGTCAGCGTTGCGCACCAGGTCTTCCCAGCTTGCGCCGAACTCCACTTCATCGAAGCGGCTATGCCGCCCGGTCAGCGCGACACGCTCCAGGTGCAGCGCCTTTTCCAGCAGTCTCGGATGCTCGGCGGCCAGCCAGAACAGCTCCCACGGCTTCGAGGCTGGGCAGAAGAAGCACGCCGACTTGATCGGCACCATGTGCGCGCCCAGCTCGGTGGCAATCGCGCTCACGCAGTCGCGGCGAGTCCAGCCGATGATCTGGAGCGGATAGAGGTAGTCGAAATCCGCATCAGACGGCTTCAGGGCCTGGGAGCGGCGCAAATCTGCCTTGCCGCAGTCATAGCCGATCAGCTTCACGATGCGCTGGCCAGTGGCTTGGGCGTCCAGCCAGACCGGATGCGGATCGCGCTTGTTGGGGCCGCGCTTGGCCCCCTTGATGAACTGGTCTTGAGGGTCTTGCTTCCACTTGATCGAGCAGCTTTTCAGGCCAAAGGCCAGGCTCGGCAGGGTCTCGTTCTTGAGGCAGTTGCCGTAGAGGTCGGTGTAGTGTAGCCCGTCGAGGCCATCGGCACCTTGCGGCACACCGACACCTCGGGCCATCCCCAGGTGCGCAGCACCTCATTCATGCGCGTGACGTGTCGCAGCGTCTCGGGTTTTTCGCCGCCCGTGTCGGCGAACGTGATGACGTGCGGCCGCAGGCCGGCCGCGCGCAGCGCGACGATCATGGCCGTCGAGTCCACGCCGGAGCCGAAGCACAGGACGATGAGGCGACCGGCGAGCGCGTCCACCAGCGCGCAGCGCTGCCAGTCTTGCAGCACGCCCGAAGTGTGGGCTGCCTTGCTGCCGGCCGCAGGCCGGTGCCGCATGAGGGCGTCCACGGGCGGCGTCATGCGGCGGCCAGCAAAGCATCAAGGAAATCCGCGGCCACCACGGGGCAGACGGCATTGCCCAGCAGGTGCATGGCTTCGGCGTGGTTGTCGGGCAGGATGTAGCCGCGTTGGAAGCCCATCGCGGCCTTGGCCTCGGGGACAGCCAGCATCCGCATCTGGTCGCCCTGGATGACGGCCCAGCGGTCGCGCGTCGGGATGGTGCCTATCGGGCGCTCGATGCTGCGCCCGGTGCGGCCGCTCCCGCTGGAGTAGTACGGCGCGAGGAAGCGATGGCCGAAGGCCGCGCGGCCGGCCTCGATGCGGCGGATCGTGTTGGGACTGCGCCTGGCGGTATTGATCGGCGTCCAGGGGTGCGCGTCCCATTCGAGCACGTCCGCGATGGGGACATGCGGCCGACGCGGCAAGCGCAGCTTCAGCGGCCGGCGCGAGCGGGTGCAGACGATGAACAGGCGTTCGCGGTTCTGCGGCACGCCATGATCGGCGGCATCGACCAGGTGCGGGGAGACGGAATAGCCCAGGCGGCGCAGCGCGTCCTTCCATGCGGGGAACAGCACCCACTTTTCAAAGGCCGGGACGTTCTCCACCAGCAGGATCGGGCTGCGGTGGTATTCGGCGCAAGCCACCACGGCCCAGGCCGTGCTGCGCAGCGCGTCGTGGTGCGGCCGTTCCTTGCCTCGTGCCGGGCTGTGGCCCTGGCAGGCGGGGGACGCCAGCACGATGTCGTGCGGCGGCACCACGCGCCAGTCGGCTTGCTGGAGGTCTTGGCACTGGTGCCAGGTGGTCGGGTGGTTTGCCTCGTGGTACTGCACGGCGAGCGGCCAGTGGTTGGCCGCCCATGCGACCATCACCCCGGCCATGCGGGCACCTTCGGAAGAGCCACCGGCCCCTGCAAAGAGGTCGATGGCCGTCATGTTGGCGGCCATGTGCTCGATCACTCCGCCAGATAGCTCGCCAGGGCGTCCTCGTCCCCGTCCAGCAGCTCGGCCAGCACCGTGGTGCGTTCCTTGCGGGCCAGGGCGTCGCGCAGCGGCGTGGCCTTCACGCAGCACGGGCAGCGGGTGAACGACAGCACCGAGTCCGTGGCGAACTCCCAGCCGGCCGCGCGGGCAGCTTCGCGGATGCGGTCGGTGGGGCCACTGAAGCGGCCGGTTTCCAGGATGTCCTTCAGCTCCAGCGCCGACAGACCCCACTCGTGCGGCTCGTCATGGCGCATGTGGTAGGCCTCCCAGGGCTCACCGCAGTTCGGGCAGTTGATGTCCATTTCTTTCCCCTTTCATCACGTCGATCAATGGGGAAATTGTACCCTTAAATGGGTTGACCGTCAACCCTTTTAAGGTGGACAGTCAACCCTTTATAGGGGTCGCGGCGGGGGACTCTGGGGACTTTCGCGCGCGAAAGTTAGGCCCCGGCTGCGAGTGCCATGACGATCTGCCGGCACAGCTCAGCATCGGCTCGCGCCCGATGGCGTGGCCCGGTGGGCAAGCTGGCCCCTGCCAGGCTTGCAGCGGTTCGCAGGTTCGGCCAGCGTCCATCGTTGAGGTCAGTCAGAAGGGCCATCGTGCAGTCGGCCCGGAAGGTGGGCACATCAAGGCCGTGCAGCGTGCAGGTCTGCCGCATCATCCGGTTGTCGAAGTCGGCGTTGTGCGCGATGACCAGGCGATCAGCCACGATGCTGGCGACCTGTTGGCCAACGTCGCGCCAGGTAGGCGCGTGCATCACATCCTGCTCGGTAATGCCGTTGACGGCCGTTGCCTCGGCCTGGATTGGCCCCAGCGGCTTGACCAGCGTATCCAGAAGGACGGCACCAGCGGCGTCCAGGATGGCGATCTCGATGATTTCGGCGCTGGCGTCCAAGCCTGTCGTTTCCGTGTCCAGGAACAGCGGCGCGTTCTGGAGCCAAGCAGCGGCGCAGCCACAAACCGCGCGCCTTTCGTGCTCCCATTCCTCGCGCTCGGCTTGCCTCGCGCAGTCGCCGCACAGGCCGGCGCGATCCAGAAGCTGACTGTCAATGCGGGTGCCGCATTCGGCGCACGGCGACGTGCCGACCAGCGCACGGCCAGCCGCAAGCGCGGCCAGTTGCTCCGGCGTGGCCTCCCTGCGCGGCCGCATCGGAACGGCCTCGGCGGGCTCGTAGAGCGTCACGTAGGCGTGGCCCTGCCAGTAGTAGCCGGCTGCACGTTGATGCGTGGCCAGCTTCAGCCGCTGCTGCTTCAGCTCGGTCTTCGTCAGCAGGTGTGCCGGCGCAGCGGCGCGGTTCTTGTACTTCATGCGCGCTCCCTTCTTTGGGTCAGACGTGAGGGACGCCCATCAGCTCCAGGACGATCAGAAACAGGACGGTGACGATGGCGATCACCACGCTGCCGCTGACGATGTGAAACCAGTCTCGCAGGCTGGGCATACAGGACAGCAGGCACTGCCAAGCCAGGATCATCAGCAGCGGGCTAATCAAGGCGCTCGGCGGGGCGAGGCAGGACAGCAGGAACAGCCAGGCGGCCAGCGGGATCAACAGCAGCGGGGCGAGCCCTACGGGCACCTCGTTCCACCAGCGCAGGCGCGCGAACTCCACGCGGCCGTAGATCAGGCGGCCCGCCACCGTGCGGTATGGGCGGATCGACAGGGACACCGGCTTGGCACCCAGCAGCCAGCCGACCAGGTAGTGCAGCAGCTCATGGGCGAAAGTGCCCGGCAATCGCGCCACCACGTAGATCATGGGCACGCGGCGCAGGAAGCGAAAGACCAAGCCGATGGCCACGAACAGAAGGGCATGGCCAGCGGTGACGCCAGGGATCAGCTCGGCACCCATGAGGCCCCTCACTTTCCGCTGTCTGGCTTCTTGTTGAAGCCCCGGATCGTCGCCTCTTGGCTGGCGACCTGCGAGCGCAGCGTATCCGCCTCTCCTGAAGCCCTGGCCAGCGCGTTGCTGGCTTCCTTGGCTTCGCGGCGAGCCTCGTCAAGCTCGCGCTCCAGACGTTGCTTGCCGTCTTCCAGCTTCCCGATCACTTCGATGGATCGCTGCTTTTGTTCCTTCAGCGAGGCCTCCAGACCGCTTGCGTTCTGTTGGGCTCGTGCCAGCTCGATCTTCACAGCGGACAGCTCTGCATCGACCGCGTGGTGGGCCTTCTCGGCGGCCTCCAGCTCACCCCGCAGCGCGGCAGTGTCGGCTTCATGCTTCTCGGCGGTCGTCTTTGTCGCCAACTCCAGATCAGCCGCATGTTGTTGCACGCGGGCCAGCTCGATCTTCACAGCGGACAGCTCTGCATCGACCGCGTGGTGGGCCTTCTCGGCGGCCTCCAGCTCACCCCGCAGCGCGGCAGTGTCGGCTTCATGCTTCTCGGCGGTCGTCTTTGTCGCCAACTCCAGATCAGCCGCATGTTGTTGCACGCGGGCCAGCTCGATCTTCACAGCGGACAGCTCTGCATCGACCGCGTGGTGGGCCTTCTCGGCGGCCTCCAGCTCACCCCGCAGCGCGGCAGTGTCGGCTTCATGCTTCTCGGCGGTCGTCTTTGTCGCCAACTCCAGATCAGCCGCATGTTGTTGCACGCGGGCCAGCTCGATCTTCGTGGTGCCCAGCTCTGCCACGGCCTGGCTGCGGGCTTGCTCGGCGTTGTCCAGTTCGGCGCGGAGCTTGACGAGTTCTGCCTGATGCTTCTCGGCAGCGGCCTTCGTCGCCGCCTCTGCGGCGCTCAAGCGCTCGCGGAGCTGAGCCAGTTCCACCGCTTGCGCTTGGCCGTTCGCCTGGGACTCGGCGAGCTTGCCAGCCAATGTTTCGACCTCTGCCTTCGTGGTGTCCAGCGTGGCCTCCAGGTCATCGACGGTCGTGGCAGCGTCAGCCAGTTCACGCTCGGCCTGCTCACGCTGCTCGCCGGCAGCGCGTAACACCTCGGCCACGCGGCGCTCAGCGGCCTTCACCGCCTTGTCGTTCAGCTCTGCCGCAAGCTGGGTGATGCGCTCGGTCAGCGCAGCAGTGACGGCCTTCACTTCCTCGGCCACCTCCACGGGCAGCTCAGCTACCGGCTCGTCTTGCGTCACGGACTTGCTGGCCAGGTGCTCATCCCACACCTGTTTCAAGCGCGAAGGATTGCCCCCGCCGACCTTCTGCCGCAGGGCGAAGCCGGTGACGTTGCGGCCAGCGTCTTGCAGCGCTTGGCCAGCTTGGATGATTTGCTCAGTGGTGAATTCAGCGGGGCGCATGGCGCGTCCTTTCTTTGGTCAGCGCCACGCCAAGAGGGCGTCGGCAGGCACCAGGCACGGCCCGGCAGGAAGGTCGAGGGCGATGAAGTCGGCATGCCCGAAGCGACGGCCGGTGCCGACACGCTGCCGCTCGGCCAGCACGTCGAACACCGGGATGAACGGCTCCAGGTTCATCAGCAGGGCCTCGTCGCTCACCAGGTAGGGCTCGCGGCCGGCGTCGATCTGCTGCCCCGCCTCATTGTCGGCCTGATCGCTCAAAGCCTCGTGGTAGGCCTCGGCGGTCGTCAGGCGCAGCTTCGGATACAGGGCCAGCAAGCCCTGGCGACCCAATTCACCGCGCACCGGGCGGATGGCGGCCGCGCGTGCGCGGGCGGCGTTCAGTTGCTGGAAGCTCAAGGACATGGGGCACCTCCTTTCACGGTCGATGCATCAAGTATAGCAACAAACAAAGAAACAAACAAACTAACAAACAAATAAAAGCCGGATTGTTGCGGATCAGCCGCACCGGCCGGCTGCATGCGGCGAGGTCGGCGACGTGCCTGGCCAGCGCCCGGCCCGGTGCGTGGCCACGGCCACGATGACGGTGATGGACGACGCGGGCTGGCCAGCTCTGCGGCTCTCACGCGCACGCGCGCGAACGGCCACGAAGTCGCTGGCCGGTGCGGCGATAGACGATGCGGTGTGGCGCGGCGGCTGCGAGGTGACGATTGCCGGGCTTTTCCGCATGGTCGAGCCCGGCGCGTGTGCATAATTGCCGTCAGACTGCCGCCTGTAGCGGTGTATTCCTCCCTGACACCCGCAGTCTTTGGCCTCGATCCTGGTGGATCGGGGCCTTTTTCCTGGGTGCGCCAGGGTGCGAGTCGTCTATCGCCACCGTCTTGCCGGCCTGGGCTCAGCGCTGGTCGAGCTGCCGGCCGGTTGTTTGTCTGTCGCCGCTGGCCAGCGGCTGCTGGCCAAGTCGGCCGTCATCGGCGGCCGCATCACCGGCAGAGCTGGTCAGCCGAAAAATCGACCCTCCAGAACGGCCTACAAGCCGTTTTCTCGCCATCGCCGGGGCCTGGGGCTACCCGACAGCCAGAAAACGCCGCCTAGGCCGGCATATCGCACCAGGAAAGCCCTTTTAGGCCATTCCGCCCATCGACCAGGCTTCGCCCCTCTATTCCTTGAAGACAGGTTTTCAGACCTTGGCGACTCACCAGCGGTTGTGCAGCCGCGCGCACACGCGCCCGGTTGAGCGGTGGCCACGGCGTAGACGTGGCCAGCGTGATTTATCCGGGTCTTAGCGCCCGTAGGGTGGCCCGCTTGCGGGCCAGGTCAGGATGGACGCTTGCGGCCGTCCTGAGCCGCTTAGACGGCTGCTGCTACGGCGGTTGCGCACCACCGCCCGGCGCAGCCGGGCTTGTAATCGCTCTCGCGCCGCAGGCGCGCACGAATGCTGGGTGAGGCCGTAGGCCGAGGGGCGCAGCACCCCTGGGGGGATGGGAGAGGCCGAAGGCCTCGGGTGGGTTCGAGAAGGGGGTCTCCCCCTTCGGCGGCGTTAAAAACGTTAAAAAGAAAAGTGTTAAGACGCGCGCGCGTGTTAAGCCGCAAAAATCGCGCAGTAATGCGTTGATTTATAAGGATTTTTCCGCGCGGCGCATCGGCGATAGACGAGTTGGGGGCACGGCGATAGACGAGTCAGAACTACGGCGATAGACGAGAAAACTGACGGTGATAGACGATGACGCTCGAATTTCTGTGGATAAGTGGCCAAAGTTACGGCGATAGACGAGTGCTTTGGAGCCGTCAGACTGACGGCAAAGCGGCTGCATTGTTGCCCCAATTCGGCGAAAAGCCCTGTCTGGCAGGGCTTATGGGCGAAAAAGCGGTACGGCGATAGACGAGAAAATCGACGGCGATAGACGAGTCGGGCGTTTTTGCCTCGAAGTCCTTTTCGACGGCGATAGACGAGTGACGGCGATAGACGAGTCATTAGGCCACGGTTTTGGGCTTGGCTTTGGCCTTGGACATGTCCATCGACTGCTGAAGCATCCCGGACACCCAGGAGAGCTTGCCCACGCGGTTGGCCTCCGTCACGAGGCGCTTGTTGTCGCGTGTCATGTAGACGAGCTGGTTGGGCTTGCTCGACTCGTCCAGGGCCAGCCGGTAGTCGGGCAGGCGGTCGTTCTTGATGATGTCCTTCAGCTCGGTGCGGAAGTGGCTCGCGCTCTGCGTGCTGCCGGCCTTCTCTTGCAGCAAGGGCAGGCCGATGGTGAACCAAGGTTGTTGTCCGCAGTGCTTGCGGCCCAGCTCGTACAGCCGGCGCTCCAGCGCCTGGCCAAGCGAGAAGTAGTTGGGGTGCAGGGTGAGGATGTCGGAGGCGATGGCGGCCCGGTAGAGCCAGTCGGCAATCGTCAGCTCCAGCTCCAGCGCGCCCTTGCCGTTCTTGGTGTACTGCGTCACCTTGTAGTCTTCGATGAGGCCGAAGCCCTCGACCTGCTCGCGCTCGTTCGTCTTGACGTTGGTTTCAATCGTCGTGCCTTTGAGGCGGCGGCACATGTCCAGTACGCGCACGTATGCTGCGCCCCCGGTGCTGCGCCTGGTGCCGACCAGGAAAGGATGCACGGCGATCTTGAGGCGGCGGCCGACCATCATGCCGGCGTCGTGCGCTTTGACGATCTGGCTCAGGCAGTACAGCAGGATGTCCTTGTCGAAGACCGTGGCCGCGCCCAGCGCGGACGGGATCACCTTCAGGGTCTTGCCACCTCGGGAGTAGGTGCGGATGCGGGTGTCCTTGTTCTTGCTGAGCGAGAAGATGGGGTACTCCATCGAGGACACGTCGTCTTTCACCGGCCAGTCATGCACCAGGACAACCACTTCGAACAGATCACCTTGCGACGGGGCGTCGGCCGCATCGCTCTGATGCGGCTCACTGCTGCTGATGATCTGAAGCTCACCGAAAAGATCGGTCAGTTCGGGCGGGTTTTGAGGCTGCGCTACTGGTGCCAAACTACCTGACGTGCTAGACTTCTCCATATCTCACTCCGTTTTGGTTTTTGGCTCGCGGCCTTGGGTCAAGATGGGTTGATGATGGTCTATGAACCGCCCGGCCTGCTCGCCGGGCGTTTCTCTTTGTGGGCCTATCTCAAGCCGCAGCGACATGATGCTGCTGCGGAGCGACCTGGACAGCCAGGCGCAATCCAAGCGCCTTGAGCACGGCCGACAGGCTGCGCAGCTCAGGATTGCCCTGGGGTGAAAGCGTGCGGTAGAGCTGGTTGGCGTTCAGCTCTGTCTCCTTGGCGATGGCACGCACGCCACCGTGCGCTTCCGCCATCTGGCGCAGCGCCACCAGTAGATCGGCCGGCTCTCCATCCTGGAGAAGCTGATTCAGGTACTCGGCCGCAAAAGCCGGGTCTTCCTTGAACAGCTCGGCCATTGCTTCGTCGTGGCTTCGATCCTTCATGCTGACCTCCGTTGCCAGTCTTTCCAATACCCAATCGCGCGCTCGATGTCGGCGTCCTGGGAGCCTTTGTCACCACCGCACAGCAGTAGCAGCACCACGGCGTCGGCCATCGCGTAGTAGACGCGGTAGCCTGGGCCTTGGTCGATCCGCAGCTCCCACACCCCTTCACGGCAGGGCTTGTGGTCGCCGAAGTTGCCGCCCTCGATCCGGTTGACGCGCTTCAGCACCTGGACTTTCGCAATCGGATCGCGGAGCTTCTTGACCCACTCCTGGAAGGGGTCGTGCTCGTCTTCAGTGACGTAGTGGCGGACAGTGAACATAACCTATTATCGTTTATAAACGACAAAAGCGCAAGAGCCCTTGCGCTTCCTCGTGGCGTGGATGGCAGTGGCGTCTATACGTCCCGGTTCAGCTTGATGACGGCCCCTTGTCCACGATGACCACTTTCGCTCCCGCCGTGATCGCTTCGCTCTCCAGCTCATCCAACATGAACGACATTCCTCGACCACTCGGTGCCACAACCAAAGTATGGCCGCTGTCCTCTCGATTGAACGAGTAGGACATGCCACTGCCTGGCTTGGCGAAGACGAGTGTGTTGTACGGGTTGGTATCGCTTGTTTCGTTGCTCATGGATCAACCTTTCAAGAGTCTGGTGGTTTTGCGCACTGCGTTGGTGGCCTTCTCCAGCGCCTCGGCCTTCTTCTCCTCGTTCGTGCAGGCCTTCAGCGCATCCAGCAGACCGGCCACCTCAAGCGCCAGAGTCTCCGGCATGTCCAAGGTGACACTCACCACGGCGTTCCCCGTGGCGGCCGCCTGTGCGATGTAGTTCCGCTTGAAGTCGCCCATCAGGCTATTCACACGCTGCTTGCTGACGCCGTACTCGGTGGCAACGTCCGCCTGAGTGCGGCCGTCCACCAGGACGGCACGCAGGATCGACCAGGTTTGGTCATGGAAGCGCGTCTTGGCCATCCAGGGCAAGCCATCGAATTCTTCCGGGGACAGGCGCTTGAGTTTCATAGTTGTTTTCCGGGGCGGGTGAACTTTCGCGCGCGAAAGCTCAGTTGAAGGTCTTGTAGTTGCTCTGCTGGAGCATTCGCAGCATTTCGGCCGCCGTGGGCGAGCCGTTCTGCATGGCATAGCCCAGCAGCAGCTCGGCGCGCTCACCGCTCAAAGTCGTCTTCGGGGTGGCCATGCCACCAGGCACGCGGGTCGCGGCAATCACGGCTGTGGCCAGCAGGCGGCCGGCTTGGTCGGCCCACTGCGGCAGGGAGTTGCCCGCTTGGAGCCCGCAGGAAGCGACGTTGGCCGAGATAATCTCGCCTTGCGCGCTGGCCGTCACGAAGTCGGCACGGGCAATCGCCCCGTTCAGTTGCTGCTCCTGCTTGGCCAGGAAGTCAGCCTTGCAGAAGGGATGCACGCTGCTGGCACTGGCTTGCACCTGGAGGGCGTTGCGGGCTTGGGCGTCGGTCACTTGAGCGCTGGCCAAGCTGGCGAAGCAAGCCAGGAAAACAGCGGCGATCAGTTTGGTCTTCATCGTGTGTCCTCGGGTCAGTTGTGGTGCTTGTACTTGGCCAGTACCGCCTCGTACTTGTCCACGTCGATGGGCGGCATGTAGCTGTCGTTGTAGATCACGGCCACCAGCAGGTCGATGCTGCGGCGGTTGCAGTGCAGCGAGTCGTCCTTGTTGTCGGCCTTCGGCGCGTAGGCAGTGCTGTTGACGCACTGCTCGTAGAGTGCGGCGCGCACCTGGTCTTTCGCCGGCTTGGCGCTCACGGTGTTGCCGATCACGGCACCGGCCAGGCCAGCGGCGACCACTGCCACGCCGATGTAGGTCTTCGTTTTCGTGTCCATCTTCGTCCTTGGTTCCTTGTGTCGGTCGGCTCAGTGCCGCCCTTTGTCCTGGATGCTCGCTGCGTTGTCGGGCAGCACGCCCCGCATCCACGCCGGCACCCGCCCTTGGTAGGACAGGTTGCACCGTGTCGGAGACTTGTCGGCATCGAGCCAGCGCACCAGGAAGGCCTGACCGCCGAAGCCGATGCCCTTGCCCAGCTCGTGCATCGTGTAGTGAATGCCGTTGCAGACCACTCGGCCCTCATTCCGCTCGGCCAGCTCTTTCCAGTAGCGGCGATGGGACTCGATCACCTTGGCCTTCTCCTGCTCGATGTCGGCCGCCGTGAGGCCTCGGGCATCCGTGGCCATCACCTGCTTCCAGCCGGCGTCAATGTCACGCTGCGAGAAGCCGGCGTGAAAGCGCAACGGCTCGTCGCCTTCGCCCAGCATGTACGCGCGCACCTGGCAGGTGTCGTCGTGCATGTGCAGCTCCAGGTAGCTCAGCGGTTCACGCATGGATGCCTCCAGCCACGCGGTACATGCGGCTCACCAGCTTGCCGTCGATCTGCTTGAACACCACCACGCCGGCACCGTGCTCCAGCTCGTACACACGCATTGCCGGCGTCGGCGCTGCCTGCACGATCTGCACGAAGCGAGGGGAGGGCGGCGGGGCAGGGTGCCCCACGCCGGCAGAGGCCATCATCAGGAGCCCAGCGGCCCCGGCGAGCACGCTGCCGATGACAGCAGGCGCGGCGAACACAGCGGCGGTCAGCACCAGGAATCCGACCACGCTTTGCAATGTCTTCATGATCCTTGTTCTTTCTTGGGAGACGGCCTTGCGGCCGTCGCTGCTCAGAATCGCCACCCTTCCGGCATCGGGGGAATCTCGATGCGCGGGCCGTCGTCGTGCTCGGGGTCGGCTTCCGGTGCCAGCGGATGTTGCTCGCGCCACATCAGCAGCGGCGTCTTCGTCTTGAATTCGTCCTGGAGCTTCTTCAGGTACGCCAGGGACTTGTTCTCGCCCAGGGCCACCATCATGGGGAGCACCATCGACAGAAAGCCGCTCCACTGCACCCATTCGGTCTGATTCATGTCGCAATCCAGCTCGGCCATCTTCGCCTTCATGCTGTTGAAGTGCGCCAGGTTGGTTTCACCCCACTCGAACACGTCTTTGCGCAGGTTGGCCAGCGCCTTCTCGGTCTGCGCCCGTTCGGCGGCCGCGACTTCCTCCGGGCTGGGGCTTAGCGTCGGCAGGAAGGTCTGCCCTGGCTTGATGGGTTCCTCGCCCTTGGTCTTCGCCTTGCCCGTCGAGGCCTGCGGCGCGGCCGCCCGGTCGGCGTCGTCGGCATCCTGCTCGGTCGCTGCCGGCGCGGCCGGCTTGGTCTTCGCCTGCTTGGCCTCCTGCTGCTTGGCCTGCTGCACTTCCTCGCGGCGCTTCTGGAATTCCGCCTGCTCGCGCTTGAACTGCTTGACGGCCGACACCTTGTTGCGGGCCTCGTCCCGCGACAGCGGCAGGCCTTCGTGGAGTCGGCGCAGCATGTGGCTGAATTCTTCTTCGCTCTCGGCATGGAGCTGATTGAGGCTGTGCAGTACCTCGAAGTCCTCGCACAAGCCGTCTTTCAGCAGGCCCAGGACGGGCTCAGCGTAGCGAGTGACAGCCATGCGCTTGCTGATCCAGCCCTCGCTCTGCTTCTCCTTGCCGGGGTTCTTCTTGTCCGTCTTGTTCCAAATGCGGCTCGCTTCCTCGATGCCATAGCGTTCCACGTCCTCGATCACGCCCATCGCCTGGTCGTAGGCCGACAGGTCTTCGCGGTCGTTGTTCTCCGACACCTGCATCCGGCGAATTTCCAGCTCGGACATGCCGCGCTTGATGACCACAGGGGCCTTGCTCAGCCCTGCCAAGGGCGCTGCGCGGAAACGGCGCTCACCCACGATGATCCGGTACCGGCCGTCAGCTTCCTCATGGACAACCAGCGGCTCGATGATGCCGTTCAGCTTGAAGCTCTCGGCCAGTTCCTCCAGGTTCCCGAACTTCGTGCGAACCTGCTTGACGCTGAAGATGCGGGACAGCTCGATTTCGGCGTCCGCTGGCTGCGTCGGTTTCGGCTGCACGGCAATCTGCGCCACGGCGGACAGCTTGCCCAGGTTCAGGCCGGGCTTTTTGGTTGCGGTTGCGGTTGCGGTCATGTCTTGTCCTCTCAGATCGTGGCCTTGTCGAAAATCTGGCTGCACACAGCCTTCATTTCCTTCGCGGCAAGAATTTGGCTTTCGCCACTCTGGACACGCCACACGGGGCGATCCTTGGCGTATTGGGTGGCGGCCCGGTCGTACAGCACGCCGTCAAACACCACGTCGCCCAGCTCGTCGCGCAGTTGATCCAGCGCGTTGCGGTCGAAGGCGCGGCGGGTGTTGACCCGGTTGGCCAGCAGGCCCAGCGTCACCAGGTCGCTATTCCATTCGAGTTGCTGCACGCGGGCGATGTCCTCGAACAGATCGCCCAGGCCGTCGATGGCGTCTTGATCCATCGTGCAGGGGCACACCACGAAGTCAGCGGCGATCAGCGCGGCATAGAGCGGCTGGCCCAGGGTCGGCGCGGTGTCGATCACGCACAGGTCGAAGTCGGCCGACAGGCTGGCCAGCGCCGCGCGCGGGGCGTGCATGTCTTCCAGCGGCCGCGTGGCCACGTCCACCAGCTCGCGGTCGGCGGCCACCAGTGCGGCACCTTCCCCGCAGGGCATCGGCTGCTGCTCGATGCCAGCACCGTCGAAAAGCGAGCTGGCCATCAGGAAGGCCTCGCCTTCGCCGGTATCGCCCAGGTTGCGCTCGCGGAAGGCGCGCAGGGTCTTGCTGAAGTTCTTTTGCGGATCGAGGTCAACGCACAGCACACGATGGCCCTGCTCGATGCCGTAGAAGGCCAGATTGCGTGCCAGCGTGGTCTTGCCCACACCGCCCTTTTGATTCGCAATAGCAATGGTTTTCATGGGATCGTTCCTTGGATGCGGGTTCAGGCCAGGGTCAGAGCCGGGGCGACCACGGGCTGGAAGACCGAATGCAGGTTGAGCATGATGGTCAGCCAGTTGACGGCAAACAGGTTCATCGGGATGCGGCGCGGGTTGGCGCGGTTGTCCTCGGAATAGACCACCTCGTAGCGCCACTCGTCCTGCACTGCCAGCAGCTCCGCTTGCTGTTTCACCACATCGACGCGAAACACCATCCAGGGCGCGGGCTGTTCCTCACCCTTCACCACCTGGTCGTGAGCCATTTCCAGCTCGATCACGCCGTCCTGCACGCTCGACACGCTGCAATAGATGGACATATCCCCGGCGATGCGCGGGGGAGCGAAGAAGGTGCTGCCCAGGGTCACGTTGGCCAAGTCGGGCACCAGGTCGCTCAGGCGTTGGTACAGGCGGTGAAAGAGGTTCGGGTTCATGGTCATGGCTCCAAAGTCAAAGGGTGATGAGGGTCTTGCGGGTGGACTTTCGCGCGCGAAAGCCTTGGTCTTGTCCTACGGTCTGCTCACCGTGTCGGGAGGACAGAATCAGCGCCCCACTGAACTGCTGATGTTTGTAATTCTATGGCAAAAAGGGGTGACGGTCAACCCTTTTGCAACCTTTTTGCATCATCCGCGCAATCTTTTTTGTGCCTCAAGAGCAACATGGCCTTCCAGCGTAGAGCCCTGTCAAGGGAGCCACCGGAGGCCGCACGCGGAGCGCAGCCGCAGGCGAGCACCGAACGGGCGAGGATGGCAGCGCAGCGGCCCTTGATGGGGATCGAAGCGAAAGACGCTCACCGTCTGAGGTGCAGGGGGTTCAGGCCAAAGGCCGCACCCTGCATCTCTGACGACAGAGGGCGACTCGCTCCCCTCGCAGGGCGAGGGGCGGGGGGGAGTGGGATGGCACGCTGGGCCGGTTTGACACGGCGCAGACGGGCATATACAATGTGGCATATACATAGGAGGACTATGCCATGCCTACCCTAGCAACCCCATCAAGGCCAAAAGAGGCCAAGCTATTTCGGAACAACCGCAGTCAGGCGGTGCGGATTCCCGTGGAGTTCGAGTTGCCGGGGGATCGTGTGCTGATCCACCGCGAAGGCAGCAAACTCATCATCGAGCCAGTAACCCGGCCAACGAACATCGTCGAACTACTGGCCGAGTGGAGGAAGGAAGCGCCGCTCGCGCCGGAAGATCAGTTCCCGCTCATTGAGGACATGCCCGCCCGGCCGGAGGACATATTTTGAGCGGATATCTGCTGGACACGAACATCATCAGCGACATGATCCGCAGCCCGGACGGGCCTGCTGCACGTCGCATCGAGCAGGTCGGGCCGAAGGAAATTTTCACCAGCATCATCGTCGCAGCCGAGCTGCGCTATGGCTGCGCAAAGAAGGGCTCGCCCAAGCTGCTGGCCAGGGTGGAGGGCATTCTTGAAACGATCCCGGTGCTGCCGCTGGATATTCCGGCTGACGCCGAATATGCAGGCATCCGCGCTGAGCTAGAAGCGGCTGGCCAGCCTATCGGCATGAACGATCTGCTGATCGCCGCACACGCCTATGCGCTCAGCCTCACGCTAGTGACGGACAACACGCGCGAATTCGGCCGCATCCGTGGCCTCAGCGTAGAGAACTGGCTGGAAAGATAGCCCGCTTTCATTTGCAGAATTTGAGGCAACCATGAACATGAAAAACTTGGCTGGAAATTCCGTCTCGATCTTCCTGTTTCGGTTTGTGCTACATGGCGACGGCATCAACTTTGTTTTGAATGAGTCGATTGCCGAGGACATGTACCGAGATATTGACGAGAAAATCAAACCGCTTGTTCATGCTTGTTGCGAAACGCTGTTGCGATACAGACATTTGAGTGTCGGCAATACCATCATGGATGGCAACATCCTTGAGGACGGGCAGTTTGAGGTCATGTTGAGCAGAGGCTTAGGCAGGCACTTCGCCGAGAAGGAAAAGCAGCATTTATTCCAAGACGCAAAACGCATCGCTGACCTGCTGGCGGAAGTGATGGACAGAACGACCCAGGCGCTGAACCAAGGAAAGCACGTTAGCCAGCCTCTTAAACAGTTCCCGCAGAGTCCAAAGAAGATAAGAAAGGGGCTTGAGGCGCTTGCGCAGGAAAAGCACCTTGCAGCAGAACTGCAATGGCTCGCCGAGGGCAAATCAATAAGGCCAGGCTTGAAACAGTTGCGCGCTGATGATTTACCTGCGGGTGTGGTCGCCTCAAGAGGCTACGATCACCGGGGCCATTGTCTCGTTCTGGATCACGATACCCTTGGAGAGCTTGGGAGGATCGTTTTAATCAACGTTCGTGATGACCAGATGCTGATGCAAGCAGAGCTATGCACTGGCGGTGAAAATTTGCAAGACCCTATCGTAAAGCAGAAACGGAAAATACTCGAAGCGGTTGTTTCGACCGTCAACAACTGCTTTGATGGAATCGAGAGGTAATGAAAAGAATCTTGGATTAAGGATAACCGTCGTGATTCCAACAACCTGGTTTCGCAGGCTCGTTTTCTTCCTGTTCGTCATGGAGGTGGGCGGCGGCGTCCTTTGGGCGGCCGCGAAGCTGGCCCCGGATCAAGGTCATGCGAATCTGCTCCAGACCGTTGGAAGCCTGGTTTTCCTGTTCGGCTTCTATGCCGGGATGCCCCTGGTCGCTCGCTACCTGGCTCCCCAGCCTTGCACCGATCCCGCCAGGCAGACGCGACTGGCCAGCCTGCTCCAGCGCTACGGCAGCTCTTGCCCGGTCTTCCTGTACGAGCACCCGGACAAGGAAGCGAACACCGTGGGCTTGTGGCCATCGCAGTCGCGCATCTACATCACCACGGGCCTTTTTGATCGCATGAGCGATGAGGGCCTGATCGGCATCCTTGGCCACGAAAACACTCACGCCCGCGAGCGGCACATCCTGGTGGGCTTCGTCTATGCCTGCATCTTTGCCCTGGGCTCCTACGCCTCAGACAGTCGCACCTTCTTTGTAGTGGGCTTCCTGCTGTTCCTCGGGTTGAGGCGCTACATGGAATACCGCGCGGATGCCGGCGGGGCGCTGCTCGCTGGCCCGGCCTCGATGAGCACGGGCTTGCGCGAGCTGGCCATCCTCTACCCAAGCGCGGCTTGGCATCGGTGGCTGACTATCATCATGGCCTACCCGACTCTGCCTATGCGCCTGCGGGCCTTGGAGACGAAGCGGCCGGCGCTGCTCTGACGGCAACTTGCCGTCAAGTTCGCGCCCTGTGCATCATGGAGGGCATTTCGAGATTGGGAGAATAAGTCGATGAAGGTGATCCGCTACGCAGCCGGTGCTGCGCTATTCATGGCCACGGCTGCGGCAACGGCCGCGCCCCTGTCCCCGCAGACCATGCAGCTCACCGAGTTCGTGCGCGACACCTGGAAGGTGCCTGAATTCCAGCTCGGCCGCTCTGCCGTGCTGTCCACCGTCGCGCTGCGCGTGTCCACCTATTCGTCGCCGTTCTTCATCCACCGCTCACAGATGGATGCTCTCGGGAAGAAGACCGGCGAGCTGGAGCAGCTTTGCACCAGCCAGGCCGGAAGCTGGCAGTACGTTGGCTTGCCGCTCATCGAGAAGGGCGAGCCTCCACAGCGCGGCCTCTCCGATGTCGAGGTCTTCCGCCAGATCGTGGTGGCCATGTTGCGGCAACCAGAGCCGCTTGTCGGTGATGCGCTGGAATACGCCCTCAAGAACAAGTGGCTGGGCCGCTATGAGTGCTCGGTCGATGGGGCCGCCGCCTGGCGTGCCACCATCAGCTTTGATCGCGCCCAGGCACGCACTACCGGCCCGACCGCTACCTACCGCGACGTGACGCTGAAGATCGGCTTGGCCGATGGCGCACAGGTTGGCCAACAGAAAGCCGTAGATGCCGATCAGCGCTGAGCGTCCATCGAGAAACTGGTTCGCGCAGGGCGGCAGCGCCTATGCGAAGTTCCGCCCGTCCTATCCTGCTGAGCTGGCCACCTTCCTGGCTTTGGTCGCCCCTGACAAGAACCTGGCCGTGGACGTGGGCTGCGGCACCGGCCAGCTCACGGCCCAGCTCGCCAGCCATTTCAGCCAAGTCGTCGGCCTTGATCCGAGTGCCGATCAGCTTGCCAATGCCATCCAGCATCCGCGCGTCCGCTATGAGCGCGCGCCGGCCGAGAAGCTGCCGCTCGATGCCGGCACCGTCAGCCTGGTAACTGCTGCCCAGGCCGCCCACTGGTTCGATCTGCCGGCGTTCTTCGGTGAGGTGCGGCGCATTGCTGCGCCTAGTGCGGTGGTCGCGCTGGCCACCTATGGCGTGCTGGAGCTGGAGCCGGAGGTCGCCCCGGTCTTCCAGCGCTTCTACCGCGATGTCATCGGCCCGTTCTGGCCTCCTGAGCGCGCTTTGGTGGACAGCGGCTACTCCACCATCGACTTCCCGTTTTCAGAGCTTGCAGCGCCTCGCATGGCTATTAGGCAGACCTGGAATCTGCCGGAGCTGCTGGGCTATGTGTCCACCTGGTCGGCCGTGCGTGCGGCCGTTGATGCTGGGCGGCAAGACTTGCTGACCAGCTTCGCGGATGACATCGGCGTGGCGTGGGGAGACGCCGGGGCTCGCCGGTCGGTGTCGTGGCCTATCGCGCTGCGGATCGGCCGGGTGTAGTTCGTCAGGCGCTGGCGGCCGCTTCGCGTTGCAGCAGTTCCTTGAGGGACAAGTACCACAGGCCGGCCAGCGTATCGTCCAGCTCGGCCAGCGCGGCGGCCGCCTGCATCAAGGCGAAGCCGAAGCGGCCGGATTCAAGCAGCAGCTTCGGCTTCAGCACGATGCCTTCCGTGCCGTGGCTCACCAGCAGCGTGGCCAGCTCGTCCGAGGTCAGGTGCGTTTCCTCGCCACGGCGGTTGATCGAGTCGGCCAGCAAGGGCAGGTAGAACGGCAAGACCACTTCCAGCTCGCGCTCGATGCGCCTTGCGGTCTTGCTGTCGGCCAAGATCGTCTTCAGCCTGCCGGCGTCGGCTTCGCACAGGGCTTGGCCAAGCTCCCCGAGGTCGCGGACAAACTGCCCATCATCCATGCGTGCGGCTTGCGCGCGAACGTCCCGAATTAGCCAGTCAGGCACCCCTGTAGATTCTTCAAATTCCATACTTCCCCCCCACACGTATTCATCGGAAATAACGGCGGAGATTGCAAGAACTTGAACTTTTAAGCGCGCGCTTAATTCTCGCCAGCAGCGGTCACAGGGATGAGCGCTGCGGCTCAGAGGGGGTGCCCCTATGTGCTTCGTCAAGCGTTAGGGACGGTTTGTGGTTGGTAAATGGTCCCGTCGCGCAGCATGGCGAACAGGACATCGCATCGACGTCTGGCCAGCGCGATGAGCGCTTGGTTGTGACGCTTTCCTTGCTGGATCTTGCGCGTGTAGTAGGCGCGTGAGATCGGGTCTCGCAAGGCCGCAAACGCAGAGAGAAACAAGGTTCGTTTGAGCACCTTGTTGCCACGCCTGGAGGGGTGTTCACCTCGGATGGACGAGCCTGAGCGCCGGGTGACCGGCGCAAGGCCGGCATAGGCGGCCAGATGTGCGGCCGAAGCGAAGGCCTTGTGCGCGACTTCAGTCAGGAGTCTGGCGGCGGTCCTGACGCCGACTCCGGGCATGCTGGTCAGGACCGGGTAAAGAGGGTGCGCATGCACAAGGCGCTCGGCTTCACTGGCGACCTCGTCGCGCTGCTGCAGCAAGGCAGCGAGCTGCTTGGCAAGGCGCGGCATGACGACGGTCGCGGCCTGGGTGCCGGGAACCACGACGGTCTGTTCTCCAAGCGCTTGAACGATCTCGGCGGCTAGGCGCTTGCCCATACGCGGAGCGAGTTTGATCAGGCGGTTGGCAAGCGTCTTCTCGCTGGTCGCGGCAAGTGCGGCGGGTGACGGGTAGCGCTCAAGCAGATCGAGCACGGCGGGATGGTCCAGGCGTGGTCCCAGCACTCGTTCGAGGGCGGGGTGGATCTGGGTGAGCAGGCCGCGAATGCGGTTGCTGGTTTGGGTAGCTTGGGCGGCCAGATCGTCGTCGAAGCCGCACAGCATGGTGAGCTCGGCCAGCGGTTCATCAGCCAGCCGCAGCGAGCGCAAGGTGTGCGGCATCGAGCGGGCGGCTTCGGCAATGATTGCCGCGTCGCGGGCGTCGGTCTTGGCTTCGCCGGCGTGCAGATCGGCGATGCGGCGCATGGCCAGCCCCGGCAGATAAGCGACCAGGACACCCGAGTCGCGAGCGACTGCCACCGGTAGCGCACCGATGGTGGCGGGTTGGTCGACGACGAACAGAAGCTGGCCGTGCGCCTTAAGTTCATTGATCAAGGCACGTAGTTTGGCTTCGTCATTGGGCAGCGCCTTGTTGTACAGGCGCTTGCCGCTGCGATCGAGCGCGACGGCGTGATGGTGGCCCTTGCCGACATCAACGCCGACAAAGACATCAATGGAATTGTGCTGAAGCGGTTCTTGCATGAAGGTGAGACGCAGTGAAACACATTGACCGGCAACATCGGTGGCAAGTCTCGGCATCCACGTTACGGACGGCCTCAGGAAGTCCTGGCCAAGCCCCTATCAGCGATCACCAGCCACCCACCAGGCCCGGTGACAACACCCCCCGGATCATGGACGACTGGGGGCAGCAATCATGCCGGGCCTGGCTGGCCAAAGCCCCGATTATTGGGGCACGAAGATAGTAACGAGGGCAGTCGTTTTTCGCGCGGCGACCAGGGCGGTCAGCTCGGTGTGGAAGCGCTCGGCAGCCAGCTCGGCGGGCCAGGGCTCCCAGGGTGCGCAGTCGTAGATCGAAGCCAGCGGATCGACGGACAGGATCGGGTGCGTGATGCCCAGCTCGTTGCGAATCTCGGCCAGCGTCCAGCCGGCGCAGCGCAAGGCCTCGGATGCGGCCGCGATGGCGTCGGCGCGCTTGTGCAAGGGGTAGGCCTCACCCGACCAGGGAACGAGGCTGTAGCGGGCGAATATGGCCCGCGCGAGGCGATCCCCAACGGCCCGGAAGGGATCACCCAGGACTGCCTTCAGCGGCGATATGCAGTCGAAGCCCAAGAACCCTTCTTCGGCATCGTGCAGCAGCTCCAGCAGCGAAGCGTCCATGTCCAGCGCCTCTGCGGTCATCTGCCGGCGCAGCGCCAAGACGGTCAGCGAGTGCTGAGCGACCGACAGGGGGTGCGTCCATGACGATTCCCCCCCCCACCGGTAGGTGCGGGACAGGCGGATGGCAAGGTCGGTGTCCGTCCAGGCCTGCGGATCGGGGTTGATGAGGTCGAGGCGGCCGCCAGACGGCAGACGAGTCCAGGCGCGCGGCTTGCCGCCCTCGCCGCTCATTGCTTGCTCCGGGGCTTGTACGCGCCGGCCAGGTCGAGCCCGAGTCGGCCCGCCAGACCTTGGAGCGATGCCAGGATCAGCCCATCGGGATCAAGGCCGTCCTCTGTCGTCTCCGACACGCTGGCGATCACGGACGCGCGCCGGCCATCAGCGTAGCGCTCGATGTTGACCGTGGCGCGCTGCTTGTAGGCCCACTGGTCGCATTTCGCCAAGCACTTGCCGTCAGGGTCGCCCACGGCGCTGTTCACCGCGTCCTGCACGCCCGTCGCGTTGCCCACGTTTTGCAGCACGGTGCCGGCGACCACAGCCAGCGGATTCAAGCCCAGGGCGACCGAGAAGCCACGGCCGCTCTTGGTCTTCAGGGCCTCGGGATGCTCGGCGTATTCACCCAAGCGGATCTCGGCCGTGCGATTGGTCGCGGGCCGCATCGCCTGGAAGGCACCGTCGAAGATGTAGGCGATGTCAGCCTGCACTTTGCTGTCGGCCAGCTCGTAGCCCTGCGCCCTGAAGGCGTCTTGCAGCGCCTTCGACAGCGCCGGGCTGTCGTTGAACTCCACGTACAGCTTGCGGCCCTTGTCGCCTTCCGGCGCGATCTTGCCGACAAGGCGATTCTTGATCGACGGCGCGGCTGCCGGCGCTTGCGCTACCGGCGAGCTGGCGTCGGTCTGAGCCGATTCAGCCCAGGCCGCGGTCGCGGCGGCCAAGAGCATGGGGATCAGAAGTTTTCGCATGGCGTATCAACCCTTCTCGGCACGCAGGTGGTCGCGTTCGCGGGGCTGCTGCAAGCTGCCGTTGATCCAGCGATGCAGGTTCACAGCTCCTTCGGCTGGGCAGTTGATGAACCGGCGAACATCCGCCGCCACCGCCTCGTCAAAGCGGTTCACGAAGCCGAAGTTGCGGCCGCCCATCGTGCTGACCATGAGGTACATGAACGACACCATCACCAGCAGGTTCACAGCGGTGGGGATGGCCGCAACAAGCTCGTCTTTCGTGACTATCTGGATCGCGTGCAGTGCAGTAGCGAACGACTCCGGCGCGAAGAAGTAGCAGCCAGCCGCGCCCCAAAAGACCAAGATCGGCAGCGTCCAGATCAGGCTGTCCAGGGCACGGAATAGGCATCCGAGGACGTTGACGAACTGCGCGACGTACAGGCGGACATCAAAGAACACGTCACGGCGGATGCGGGCGTAGCGGGCGTCGGAAATCTCGCCAGCCTCCACGCCATTGACGTTCACAGTCCAGGAAAAAGGGTCGGCGGCGTCGATGCGCTTGTCCAGCGCGGCCCGGTAACGCGCAAGCATCCCCGTCACCGTGAAGGCGAACATCGAGGCGAACACAGCGGCAGGCAAGATGTCGGCTGCCCGGCGAAGCATGAAAATCGAGGTGAGTGAAACGGCCGCGAGCCACACAACGGCCGCTACCGCCTTGTTCTCCTTGTGGAAGCGGATCACTTCATCACGGGCTTGTTGGAACTTCATCGGGTATCTCCTTCCTAGTGGTGGGTGAGGTTTCGCGCGCGAAAGTCGCTCAGTGCGACTTGGTGAACGGGTTGAGGCTCCAGTTCGCATTGGCCAGCGCAGCGGCCGAAATGCGTTCTCGCTGCTCCGGCGCGAGGCTGTCCCACAGCTCGCGCATGGCGCGGGCATTGCACGGGCCTAGGTCGATGATGTGGATCAGCCTGACCTGGCCGCCCTGGATGCGGGCTTTGGCGGCCTCGATCACAGCCTGCATCGAAGCCGGGGAAGCTGCCGCGAACTCAGCGAAGCCGTCGCCGGCAGCTTGCGCCACCTCGGCCGCAGTCTTGCCGTTCAGGAACTCGGCGATGGCCGGTGCAAGCAGAGCCTCCAGCAGCGCAGCGGTTTGATGATCCCAATAGTTGTCGGTGCTCATAGTCGTTCATCCTTTCGTGATGGCAATCTCGGCGCGGCGGTTCTGCCGCTTGCCTTCCTCGGTGCCGTTGTCGCCAGCGAAGCATGTCAGGCAAGTTGTCGCCTTGATCTTCGAGGCTGGGATGCTTGCGGCGATCAAGGCGGCGCGGACGATGCGGGCACGGGCCAGCGCCAGGCGCTCATTGCCAGCAGTGGTGCCGGTGCTGTCCGTCTGCCCCGTCACCACGATGCCGGGCGCACCCTTGGCAGTTGTGGCGAAGCGCTTGATGTAGGCGAGGGCGTCTGAATCGAGCCTAGCGGATGCGCTGGCAAACAGGACGTGGCCAGGTTCGGCTGCCGGCTGCACTGCCGCAGCCACACGCTGGGCCGGCATGGTTGCGGCCGCAGGCTTGGCCGCTGGCTCGGCGAGCGTGGCCACCAGGTTGCCGCGCATCATGATCGGCTCGGGCTCAGCCGCTTTCAGCGGCTCGGCCGGGACGATGGCCACCGGGGTCTTGGCCGTTGGCACCGCACATGGGTTGCAGGGTACGAAAACCAGTTCGCCACTCTGCGGATCGCGCACCTGCCCCATGCCGGTGATGGTCGGATAGGCCATCCCCTCAAGCGGCTTGTGCGAGGGCAAGTCGGGCTGCGTGGCGCAGCCCGCCAGGCCTGCGACGGCATACGCGGCCGACAGGGACAGGGCGAGCTTCCCGAAGCTGGCCAGCGAGCGCTCGGGCTCGATGGTCTTGCGGCCCTGGCGCGTGATGCGGAGCACTAGGCTCCCTCCCTCGATCTGTCGCTTCACGATGAGCTTCTTGGTCATCAGCGCGCGGATGGCCGTGATGCTCTCTTGCAGGCGTGCCATGTCGTTGTCGGCACTCAGGCGACGGCAGGCGATGCGCTCGGCGACGGTGCGGATGCCGGTGGCCGGCCCTTGGAGAAGCGCGCGCAACACGGCGCGCTCCTGCGCGGTCAATTCGTTGTGCGCGTCCATCGCATCAGCCCTTCACCTTGGCCTTGAAGATCGCGCCCGGCACGAAGCGCGGCTTCACCGTCGCCGGCAGGCTCATGGCCTGGCCGGTGGTCGGGTTGCGGCCGGTGCGCGCGGCCACATCGGCGCGCTTGAAGGTGCCAAAGCCCGTCAGCGTGACTTGATCGCCCTTGGCGACGGTTCCCTGCACGTTCTCGATGAAGGAATCCAGGAAGCGGCCCACTGCCGTCTTGGTGGCGTCCGTGTCCGCTGCGATGGCGTCGATGAGTTCTTGCTTGTTCATGCTCTATTGCTCCAGTTGGTGGTTTTCAAAGGCCCAGCGCGCGAGCTGCACGTGCCAGATGCTCGGGGGTCAGACCGTCGAAGTAGTCCGTGGCGATGAGGTGCCGGTCAGCCGTGGTCGGGAAGCCTTCCGGCTTGTCGTCCAGGGCGACCCATCGCTCGATGTCGTACCGGGCGACCAGGGCCAGAATCTCCTGCTCCCGGTCGGCGTCTTCGATGGTTGGGGTTGTGCCGATGACGCGCTCGCGCACGTCCGCGCTGAACAGCTCGGCCAGGTCGTCATAAAAGTGGCTGTCCTTCCAGTTCGAGGCAATCACCACGTCGATGACCGTGTGCTTGCGAAGCCAGGCCTCCAGCATCGGCAGGTACAGCAGCGTGCCCGATTGCGCCGGGTGCAGCACGCCGTCGATGTCCAGCATCAGGACGTGGCTGGATGGCGGCCTGGTCAGGCGGCCGTTCGGCAAGGCGATGTCCGTGGCGGTCAGCTCGATGGAAGGCTCCGCGACGGCAGGCCTCGGGCGCAACATGCGCAGCAAGGCCTGGATCATTCGCGTGGCCCCCGGTCATGGCCTAGCGCCGGCAGAGCGGGCATGTCGGCCTCGCCGGCACGCCAGAGCCAATGAGCGAGCTTGCTTTCGTCCATCAACTCGGTCAGTGCGGCCGCGTATTCCTCCGTCGCGCCAGGCGGCAACACGTACATGGCCGTGGGCTCGGGCGCGGTGTCGGACGCGACCAGGCACGCCAGCGGCCGGCTGGACGGCAGGTTGTAGCGCATCCCCTTCATGAACCGACGATTGGCGCGGCTCATGGCGTCGATCACCATCTGGTCGAAAGTGCTCTCGAAGGGAATCCAGTTCTCCGTTACCGACATCAAGGCGACTTCCTCCAGCGAAGCGATGCCGGTGTTGCCCACGCTGAAGGTGCCGATGGCCATCAGGTGGGTGTCCTCCAGGGCATCCCACAAGCCCAGCTCGACCTCGAAGCGTTTGAGCAAGCGCTTGTGCAGGTCGTCGTTCATCATGAAATGGCAGTCGGGCAGGTGCTTGAAGACGATCTTGTGGCCATATCGAGACTGCGCCACTTCCTTCACCTCGCCGATCACGATCATCAGCCGGCGCGAACCCTTGACCGTGGCCGCCGCCTTGCCCATGTGGGCGATGCGGCGTTGAGTGATTTCGTTCTTCTTTTCGGCGTTGAAGCTCTCCGGGATGTAGAGGATGTCGGCCAGCGATGCGCCCTTGGCCATCTTGTCCTCGGCTGCTTGCATCAGGTACTTGCGGATGACGTACCAGCTCCGTTTGCCCGCCATGTTGGGTGCCCAGCGGTTGAAGCCCGCTTCTTCCCACAGGTAATGCAGCGTTCCGCGCAGCGTGAGCTTGTTGCCATCGGTCTTCACGCTGTCGGTTTCCGCGCCGCTGGCGATAGGTGCAGAGCGGCCGGCCACTTTGGTCAGCGAGAAGTCCAGCTTGAGGGCCGTCAGCCCTTCCTCCGGGTCTTCCTGGATCGCGGTGCCCATGACTTGGCCAAGCCCGGAAAGCTCCGGTGGCGGCTCATAGGAGTCGCAGGCGGGTGCATGGTCGCCGCCAGAGTTGGGCATCCGCTTGATGACGAACTTGCCTGCCACCTTGGCGATATACATTTCGATGCCAGGATCGCGGCACACGCACACCGGCCGGGTCTTCGCCGTATAGGCATGGGCCAGCGCGTCGTTCATGCCTGGGTCATCGCTTTTGATGCGCTGCTCGCCAATGCGGTAGGTGCTCATGTCAGTCCTCCCTGGTGTCTTCGGGTTTTGAAAGGCTTTCGCGCGCGAAAGCGGCTTGGCGCAGGAATCCCTGGCTCGATGCCTTGGGATCGGCCGCGCCGGCAGCGCCGTCCGGGAAGGCCTCGTTCAGCTTCTCCAGCAGGGGATCGAGCGGCGAGCTGGGAACCTGCTCGGCGGGTGTCGCATCAGGGGTCTTGGTTGGTTCAGCCACGGCCTATCTCCCCATGTCGCGGCCCTCACGGGCCTGATCGTGTTGTGGCTCCTTGCCCAGCTCGTGGACTTGGTTCTTCCCGGCCGCGTACTGGATAGCCACCTTCTCGCCGACTTGCATGTCTCGATCCAGCGAGGCCTTCTCGTACCGGACAGCGATCATGTCGGACATCTTCACCAGGGCGTGCTGCGATGACTCGGCCACCACTTCACCCTTCACGTCGCGCTTCAGCTCGTCGGGGTCACGCACCATCAGACCGCGATGCGCGGCAGCGGCGTCGATCACGCGGCGCGATTCGTCCAGGGTCACATTGCCTTGCGGCACCTGGCCACGATGAAGCTGCTCGGACAGTTCGGCGCGCGCCGTGAAGTAGGAGTTTTCGCGCTGGTCTTGCGACGCCTGGGCCGTCCATGACTGCTTGAGTTCGTGGAGCTGCTTGTAGGCACCGTCCAGCTCGGGGTGCCGCTCCAGGGCCTCGCGCTTGGTCATCTGGTCGAAGGCCGCCGCGCGCTGATAGGTGTTGGACTGCTCGAAGCGATCCAGATCAGCGCGGGCCGCATCGAGCTTGGAAGCCAGCTCGCCACGGTCTGCAATGACGGGCTTTGGGCTGCGGTCGGCATCGGGCTTCAGTGCTTCGGCATAGGCGCGCTTCAGAGCCTCGTCGTTGCCACCGATCCACTTGTTGTATTCCCGGAGCCCATCCTTTTCCGTGTAGGTGGTCTGGCCAGGATGCGAGGCGGCCTCTCGGCCGTTGAGCAAGCGCTCGGTGCGGATCACATAAGGATGCTCCTGGGTGGGCGCATCTCTGAATGCCTTGGCCGCCTCGTGGACGTTCTGGTATTCCTTCGACTCGCCACTGGCCACGGTGCCCACGGTGTAGCTCACGTTGTCGCGCACGCCTTCGCGCTGCTTGGCCAGGGTGTTGATTTCGTAGAGGGCCGAAACGTAGTCCCGGCGCTCGGCGTGCGTCCATTCGCGCGAGCGCTCCTGCTGCAAGGCCTGTGCAGCCTCGGGGGCTTTCTGCCACTCGCCGCGCTCCTGCTTGTTCTCGTAGACCGGGCGCTGGTTGGCGTCGTAGAGGCGCACGGTGTCGGCCAGCTTCTCGCGCTCCAGAGAGCGAACCGACTCCACCATGCCGGTGTAGGCCGCGTCGTGCTGCTCGCGGTTGACGAAGCGACCGGTGCCACGCTCGGCCACTTGTTCCTCGAACCGCAGGCGCGCGCGCGTCATTGAGGTTTCGGGGTTCACCGCCATCACGCGGGCCTCCACCTCGTAGCCGTTCTCCTTCAGGCGGTTGGTCAGCTCGCGGATGTTCTCCGGGCTGCGCATGGTGCCGTCCACCACCAGGTTGCGTCGGCCCTCCACAGCCGCCATCGTGAGCCGCGTGGCCCACTCGCCGGCTTCCTTGTGGGTGCGGTCGGCCGCGTTCTGCGGGTCTTCCTTGCTGAGCTGCTTGTAGCGCGGGTTTTCCTCGCGCATCCGGTCAGCGTCAATCACCACAGCCCCGCCGTTGCCACGGAACTCACGGGCCGCTTCTGCTGCCAGTGCCGACTTGCCGGAGCCTGGCTGTCCACCCAACACGATGGCCTTGGGGTTGTCCTTGGCCTCGGTGCGTGTCAGGGCATCGCGCTCTACGTCCTTGTAGGCGCTCTCCATCGCATATTTCGATACCTCGCCGGCTGCCATCTACGCCTCCGTTCAGTTGCTTGCGTAGAGGTCGCGGGCCTGCTGGCCGAACCGCTTGATGACCGACTCGATGGCTTCCTCGTCGTTCGGCTCCAGGGCTTCCCGCAGATCGCGCAAGCTGCTCTTGGCCGCCTCGGCGACCTTGATGGCGTTCTCGTCGGGTTGAGGCTTGTCGCGCTCGATGGCAATCTGCTCGGAGTGGTGGGCAATGATGGCCCCCAGCACGTCCAGCGCCACCTCGTAACGGACGCCCGTGCGGCTGAAAAGTCCTGCTGTGCTCATGTCGTATTCCTTTCCCTTGTCGATCAGCGCGGGGACATTTCCCGTGTGCGCTCCATCTGCATGTCACGCCCGCCGCGATCCTTCGCGGGCTCCTTGCCCTGGTCGTAGACCTGGCTCTTTTCTGCTGCGTACTGGATGGTCACGCGGTCGTTCTGGTAGACGGCCCGATCCAGGTTCTCGCGCTCATAGCGCACCGCCACCATGTCGCCGACCTTCAGCATCGCGTGGTGGGACGACACCGCCACCACCTCGCCCTTGAACGTGCCCCCCATATCGGTGGCATCGCGCACCATCAGGCCCCGGTAGGCGGCCGCTCGGTCGATAACGTTGCGTGATTCCTCGACCGTGACATCACTGCCGACCACCTTGCCGGCGTGCAGGTCGCGTGAGATTTCCGCGCGAAGCTGCGGCACGTCCAGGCCTGACTCGCGCGCGTTCATCATGGCCTTGTAGGCTCCGTCCAGCTCCGGGTGCTTGGCCAGCGCTTCGGCCGGCTTGAGCTTGTCGAAGGCGACGGCGCGCTCTACGGTCGTAATCTCGTAGAACACCTCGCGCATCGGCGCTGGGTTGCCATGCGCCGATTCCTTGGCCGCTTCGTTCCAGACTTCCTTGCCGACCTTCTCGTAGTCCAGCTTGTGCCCGGAATGGCTGGCCAGCTCGTTCATGTACTCGCGTGTGGCCCGGCCGTTGCCTTCGCGGAAGGGGTGCATTTCGTTCACCACCGCGTACACATCGGTCATCGCCTTGGCGAACTCCTGCTTGTCCAGTCCTCGGCCGTAGTGGGCATCCTTCACGAGCTGGTGGGCCTTCTCGCCGTAGCTCGGGATTTCCTCTGTGAAGGCGAACAGCGTCCGGTTGGCTCCGTTGCCCTTCACCATGTCCACGGTGCGCAGCTCGCCAGCCCACTCGTACACGTCCTTGAAGACATGCCGGTGGATGTCTTGAAGGTGTGCCAGGTCGAAGTCGCCTCGAACGGGATGCTCGCGCAGCTCCTGCGCGCGGATCGCGGTCGCGCCGCGCTCGAAGCGTTGCAGCTCGGCTTGATTCTGGATGTCGGCCTTGTTCCGCAGCACGTTGGTGCCGGGGTAGACGTAATCCTCCCAATTCCCGTCAGCCATCAGGCACCCCGCTTCGCCAGCTTCAGGTACTCGGCCACGGCCTGGTCGGGGGTCAGCTCGCCATTGATGACACGTTCCTGGATGGCCAGGTCGTGTGCATCCATGTGCAGCCCTTCCAGCGCCTGGGAGGCATTGGCCTGGCGGAACTGTTCGCGCCGCTCTGCCTGGATGTCGCGGGCCGGCACAGGCTCGGCCAGCAGCTCGTCAAAGTTGTTCATAGTCAACCGCCTCCATTTCCAAAGAGCCAGAAGGCAACCACCACGAGGAAGCCGACGATCAGCAGCTTCATGATGATTCCCCTGAAGAAGAAGGCCAGGACAAAACCGATGATGATTCCCGTCACCATCGGCCCATTCCCGGCCATGTTTTGCAGGTAGCCGAACATGGTGCTGAACACCCGCATAGCCACCTCTGCGATGTCCCCGAACACGCTCAGGAACTGGTGCATGAATTCGCCTACGTCGAAGCTCCCCATCAGCGCGCCTCCCATTGCAAGACCTGCACGGGCAGGTGCATCGAGGCGAACAGGCCCGGTCGATTCGTTACCAGGGTCGCGCCGGCCGCGACCGCGTGCGCGGCCACCATGATGTCCAGCTCGCCCATGTCGGCCCCGTCGCGGACAGCCAGAGGCCGCACGCGGGCGTATTCATCGGCCGCAGCGTCATCCCATGCCAGCGAGCGCACGATCTGGAAGAAGGACAACAGCACCCGGCGCAGCATCAGGTGCTCGGGGAAGTCCATCAGCCCCAGCAGCAGCTCGGCGCGCGTGACGGCCGAGACGCACAGCTCTTGCGGCAGGGTGGCCGCAAGCTGCGCGTTGCGGTCTTCGGTGATGTCGCCACGGATCAGTGCAGCCGCGACGGTGGTATCCAGCATGAACGGCATCACTGCGCCTTCCCTCGTGTCGTGTTGTTGTTCGCCCGGCACTGCCTCTGCATTTCCAGCTCTTGCCGCACCGCCTTGGAGTGGCAGGCCAGCAGCACAGGCTTCACCGTGTCGGGCACCTCGGGATCGTGCTGAAGGCCCGACAGCAAGCGCCGCTCGATCTTGAGGATGAAGCTCTCAGCCAGGTTGCCGGAGCGGGCGGCGATCAGCAGCGCATCCTTGCGCAGCCGGTAGTACCAGTGCTGGGCAGCGGCTGCTTGGTTACTCATGGCACACCTCCCTCGCTACCTTGTTCATCGGCCGCGTGGCCATGTAGCCCACAGGGATGCCAGCCGCCCGGATCGCACGGAAGAAGCTCGACCAGGTGCTGGCACCGGGCAGCGTCGTCAGGATCACGTCGCCGGTCAGTTCGTCGCGCCGAATGAAGACTTCTTCGCCCTCGAAACGGAACTCAGCAGGTAGCCGAACGGCTTGGCTGGAGCCGTTCTTGAACAACTTGGCAGGGCGCAAATCGGTCATGGTTATCTGCTGGTGAGTGGGTATATGCAGCAGTCTATATTGCCGTCACTTTGCCGTCAATATGACGGCACTTAATACCGCGCCCGATAAGGCTCACCTTCCTCCCAAAGCCGCTGCCAGTAGGTCGCGTACTCCTTGGCCAGCGTCGGGTGATGCCAGATCACCAAGACGTTCTCGCTGTTGCGCCTCGCGGCAGAATCCGTGTAGTTGAAGCTGCCCGTTTCCACGGTGTCGCCATCCACCACCAACACCTTCGAGTGCTGAATCGCGTACCGGGAATTGATGCGAACCGGGACGCCCACGTTGGCCAGGAAAGTGGCGGACGTGTAGCGCTCCGTGAGCTGCGACTTGTCCATCACCACCATCACTGACACGCCCGCCTTCTGCTTGCGCAAAAGCGCCTCGGCGATGGGCTTGCTGGTGAACGAGTAGGCCGCAATGCGGATCGAGGTCTTGGCCGAGTCGATGACGTTGAGCACCAAGTCAAGCGCGCCACCGTCAGGTGCGGTCGCCATCTGCACCCACGCACGCCCGTCCGCTGGGGGCACCGTGCCCATATAGACCTGCTCCGGCACCGTGGCCGCGCCACCCTGCCCTTGCGTGCTGTGCTGTCGCTTGCTGTCGTTCTTGCTGCCGTTGCCAAATTTGCCGCTGAACCAGTCCAGGATGGGCTGGTCGCCGGCAAAGGAAGTGACGGGAGACGACGTGAGTGCGACCCCTATTGCAAAGGCTGTAACGAGGCGAGCTACTGTGTTCTTGCTTTTCATTCAATCATCCATCCATAGTCAAAACGGAAGCCTGTAGTGGCCATGCTTGTTTAGAAACTTGCGCACTTCTCTGAAGCTACGCAGGTTTGGCGGCGGCACACCGTTTTCTTGCGCTATCGAGATTGCGTAACCGACCATCTTGTCCGTAGGCCGCCGCACAGCAGAGCCAACCATCCAGACCAAGAGAACCAAAAACAGGGCGATGAACCACCAGCTTTGAGTCAATACAAAGGCCACCATCGGCAGCAAAACAAGTAGTACGCGCAGCATGGTTGTCATCCTGAACAGGTGGCGGCGTGGCCGCACGAATTGCATTTCTTGCCGCGACTTTTCCGGGGCTGAGCGCGCCCTTCCGTCACGTCCAGATAGCGGTTGATAATTCGCACGCACGCGGAGTCGTCCAGCAGCTCGACCCGATGTGCGGTGCGCTGCCGCGTGCGGCGATTGTTGATGGCCACGTACCCATGCGCTGCCGTCTCGAAGCCCTTGTGACGCAGCAGCCAGGCTTGCAGTGAGAGCTGCGCGATGTCGGTGTCAAACACGCGGTCAAGGTCGCGGTTCTTGTTCTCGACCGGGACGTGTTGCCCGGTGGGCAGGCGGTAGACGCGATCAGGGCGGCCGACCACGGGAAACGGTGCGTCGATCCACAGGTTCTTCTCGACCAGGGCGACTCGGGCGGCCTTGAGTTCTTCAGGGAGCCAGACCTGGGTGAAGCCACGCCAGACGATGAGCATCCACACAGCCACCGCGATGGCCATGCCGAAGAACATGAGGCCGATCAAGGTGTGCATCACCGGCCCTCCACGAACACCACGAGGCGGTCAAGTGCGCGACGTACCAAGCCAGCGGCTCTCGGCCAGCGCTCCAGCACGCGGGCGATGCCAGGCGACACGGCGTAGTACAGGCGAACGGCCACACGGCCGGTCGCACGGGGCATCAGTACCCGGTCGCGCCATGCGCGCAGCGTGTTGGTTTGCCAAGCCTCCCCGCCGTAGACCTGGGAAGCGATGAAGCAGCGCTTGTCCACGATCTGCGAGGTCTGCCCCTCGACCTGAAAGCGCAGATGCTCGAAGGTGCCCGTGGCCGCCTTGATGCGAACATCGAGCGGCCGCGCATCCCCGCGCTCACGGTCATAGACGGCCTTCTGCTCGCAGTAGACCGTCGCCACGATGTCGGTGATGGAGTGGTAGCGCTTCCTCATGCACCACCGCCATCTGCGAACAACAGGCTTGGTGGCATTCCCGCCTTCTCGCACACCTCAATTACGCTATCCCGGACGGCGGTGGATAAGGCCGCAGTTACTGACTCGAAGATGAACTTAAATGACTCATCCTCTCGGGGAACTAGCGCCTCCATCAGATAACCAAGCAGAGCGCCGTTCACTGATAGAGTGAATGTGCCGGCTGGCCATGCCTCGTTCCAGATGTAGAGAAGGGGGAGGATGTGAGCCAATTCGGAAGCCACTTCCTCGCTTGTCACTTCAGCGCAGTAAATCGGCGTGGACAACTGCTGGCTGTCGAAAATTTGTTTAAGGATCAGGCCAACGGCCTGCCTCTCCATTTCTTGCCGTGTCATGCGTCCTCCAATCTTTCGCGCGCGAAAGTCACCGCGCCCTTGCGGGCTGATGGCAGCAGCCAGCGATAAATGCCTAACAGGCTGGTCAGCGTGAAAGCCGCCTGCATGACGATCAAAGCCGGCTCTGCGGCCATGACGCCGTAGGCGATCCACATGGCGTTAGAGCCCAGGAAGGCCAAGAACCCGTACCCTGAAAAGCGGCTGTTGGTTGCCAGCAGGAACGAGCCAAGGACTCCCAGGGCGCATCCTGCCCACTGGATCGCGTCCGTCATTTCTGAGGCATCCGGCAATCGCCACACTCGATGTAGTTGGGGATCGAGCGGTACGGGGTCAGGTCGGTGCCAATGCGGGGATCGGGCTGTTGTTGCTTTGTTGCACAACCTGCCAAGCTGGCCAGGAACAGTGCTGCGGCCAAGGTTTTCTTCATGTTTCGCTCCGAAACGGTAGGGTTTTAGGGGTTGCCAATCCGGTCAGCCGAAGGCTGCGGGCGGGTGCTGTAGTTCCAAAAACGGCCTCAGCCGTTGTATCCTTGTAACTGCCGTCAAAGTGACGGCAACTCGTGCGCTCCCGCACCTTGCGTTGTCGATGGTCTTGTGCCACTGTCCGCGCGCACTTTGATGGAGAGCGGCGGGCATTTAGATTCACGAGGTTTGCGCACCGCGCAGGCCTGAACCCAGGAGATACGACATGCTGAAGAAATACGCCGCTGCCGTCTTTATGACGGCAATTTGCAGCCTCTCCAATGCTCAAGCCGCGCCGAATCAGGCCCCGGTGAAAGGCGGCCTTTGCTATGGCACCCCGCAGGCCTTGAACTGCGAGCACCTGGGCAAAGTCACCGTCAAGGAGATTTACGAAAAGGGTTGGCGCGTTGTCGCTTACGTCAAAGAAGGCCCGAACACGGTTACGGTCGTGATCGAGGAACAAAGGTGAAAACATGATCTCTCGTCCCCGCAAGCTGCTCGGCCTTGTGCCGGTCGTAGCTGCTTGGTTGTTGTCGGACAAGACCGCCTCTAGCTTCCTGGCGATGCTGGTTGGCGGTCTTGTCGTTTGGGTGCCGTACTGGCTCGCCTGGTGGCTTAGCGATGGCTTCAGTGGTTTCAGCATCGGCTCAGCTCCGTTTGACGATGACCCTGTGACCGGATACCGCTGGGGGTCACAGGGCTATGGCTACTACCAGGGCAACCACCGCGTTCACTAGAAGCCAACGCTGTCCTCGCGTTTCTTGTTGTCGTTGAGCTTTTCGCCATCGGCCGTGCCGTCTCCACCCGTGAGCTTGTCCCACGTCTTCTTGGCGGTGTCCTTGATGTCGCGGCCTTCCATGTCCTCGACCACACCCATCGGGTTGGCACGCCCTTCGCCGACCTTCTTATCCGGGCTGGCCCAGGCGTTGACGTTCTCATCGAAGGCTCCAGCGCGAGCCGGGATGCTGGTCTTGTTGTCCGGGTTCAGGTTGCCCTCCACCGCACCACGAGCATCGCTGCCGACAGCAGGCAGGCCGGTGTGAACATCGAGCGCGCCGGCACCGGTAAAGCCGGTCTGGCGTACCTTCTTCTTGTGCTTGCTGTCGATGTCGTCCTTGATATCACCCTGCTCGTGCTGAGCCAGGTTGTGCAGCTCGGATTTCGTCGTCGGCATGTGGCCGCCATCGAAGGTCTGGCCGTTGAGCGTTGAAGCCTTGGCCACCATGCCCTTCTCTGCGGCGAAGTCCTGCACCTGCCTCATGATCGTGGGCGTCTCCTGGCTGTAGAAGCGCATGGCGCTCATGCCATTCCGCGCCGCGACCTGGGACATGAATTCCGGGTCGGCCATGAGGTCGTGATGCACCGAGAAGGAATTGCTCTCGCCTCGGCTGGCCCGATTGCCCACGCCGTTCTCGTTGCGCTCCACGGCGTCGTTGACCCTGGAGTGTTCGTCCACGTTGCTGCGTGCTGCCTCGCGGCCGTGGCGGTTGGTCTGCGCGGACTGTTCGCCCTGCTGGTTGTGAACAGTGCGGGAACCCGATTCCTGGAAGCTGGTAGTGAGCCGGGTCGATTCGTCTGTTGTATGAGCTTGATCGGTACTCTTGTCGCGTGAGTGAGCTGCCGAGTAGTTCTTGGCCGAGTCGAACCCAAGGCGAGCGCCGATAGCCATGCCACCGCCCTTTCCAGGCGCAGCTCCACCACGGGCGTTACGGTAGTTGCCCAAAGCCTTGTCGATTTCGGCCTGGGATGCGCCCGCGTTCTTCATGGAGTCGGCGATGCGCTTTTCTTCCTTCGGATCGACGCCGGCACCGCCACCACCGCCAGGCAAGGCAGAGCCTCCACCGCCGACTGCGCCAGTGTTCCCGCCACCGACACCAAGGCCCATTGCTAGGTTGTCGCTTGCCCCAGCCGTGGTGTTGAAGTGGGAGGCCGTCCGCGTCCCGCTATGCAGGCCTTGGCCCTTGTCCGTCGATCCACCGTGGCTACCTTGCACAGAAACGGCGTTCTCCGTGCTATGCCCTTGGTTGCGGCCGCGCGTATTGTCATGACCGACCACATCCGTGTACGAGCTGGCATCGCTGTGGCGATTGGAAACGGCGGTGCCCTTCCCTGCGATGTCCGTCTCGTGCGCTTCCTGCGTGCGCTGACTGTCCAGCCGGTTGTCGGTGGAAATCGAGGTCATCAGCCGGTTGTGCATCGCCTCCAGTGCCGCCGATCCGTTGCTGGCCAAGCGTGCCACGCCGCCGCTGGACGTGCCGATAGCGGCACCGCCACCTTCGAGCCCGAGGTTGTAGTCCATCTTGTGCATGGACGTGGTGTTGACCGAGTGGGTGTCGATACCGGCCTGGCCCATGCTCACATTGCCGGCCGCCCAAGCAGAGCCCGCAGCCGCACCGGCAGACGTGAAGCCAGTGATGGCCTTGTCGGCAAGGGACATGAAACCACCCTGCCCCATCTTGATGATCGCGCCGGCCATGAACGGCACCAGGACAACCATGTAACCGATCACCGCCTGCTCATCGACAATCGTCGCGCTGAAAGCGTCCGAAAGCTGGAAGGGCACGCCAGGAGCAAGCCCAAGCGCGTTCGCCTTGTGCTTCAGGTACATCAGCGACAGATGGTTGATGACCGCGAACAGAACCGGCCACATGCCGATCCAGGCGAGCGACATCATGTAGCCCCCCAGCACCTTCTTGGCCCCGTCTGAAGTCATCACGACCATCAGGATGACGATCACCGGGAACATGGCGTACAGAATCGCCTCGATCCAGTTGCGCATGTGGGGGATGACTTCTTGGCCCAGCAGACTCATCACCGAGTTCGAGGTATTCGCTTGCGCCGCAGCCTGGCCCTCGGCCGCAAGCGCGGTCACTTCCGCGACCTGTGCCGGGTCGTTGAGCATGGAGGGAAGGCTGGTGCCAGCCTGCCGCCACATGTTGTTGAACATGCCTTGCTTGAGGGCGTCGGATGCACTCTGCGAGCTTTGCAGCAGCCAGTCGTAGGACGTGGAAACGGCATTCAGATACATGCTCTGGGCGAGTGCGTCCGATTGGGCCAGCGGGAATGCCTGCTTCCCGTAGAAGGTCTGAGCTGCCTGCACGGCAGCATCAATCCTGGTCTTCAGGATCACGCCCGTGTTTTGGCAGGTGTCGGTGGTCGGGTTCGCGCTGATCGTGTTGTAGGTGACGAAGCGCGCCGGACTAGTCTGCGTCAGGATGGTGTTCCAGACATCGGTGCCGCCAGTGATTTGCGCGCCGCTAACTTGGCCATCCTTGATGTCATACAGGGTGCATTCCTTTATGAACTGCAAGAGGTCAGCGCGCAGGCCGGGGTCTTGGATTTCCGCGTTGTTGACTTGCTTGAGGATGCGGTGGCCAAAGCCCACATCGCCTTGCTCAAGGCCCAACGTGTCGGGCACGCCGAAAGCCGTTTCGTACTGCTGTGTAATGAAGCCGAAGGTCATGTTGACCGTTTGCCCGATCACAGCCATCGCAAAGGGCACGTTGGCTACCACACGAGGCGGCTGGAGGTTGGTCTTGTCGGTCAGCGTCACGCGCGCGATCGGCATGTTCAGCAGCGTGACAAAGATCAGCGCCTGGAAGAACCAGGTCGCCATTTCGAGCTGCTTGCCGCCGAGGTAGGCGAACATGCCGATGCCGATGGCGAAGATGAAGACCATCTTCAGCAGCCCGGCGAAGCCTGCGCCAGCCATCATCGCGGCGACCGCGTTGAAGACGTAGTAGAGCGTTTCGACGTTCCAGTACGTTGAGATAGTTACGTCCATCATGGGCGTGGCTCCTTATCGCAGGCTGCGGCCAAAGGTGAGCGAGCTGCGCAGAGTCGGCGACAGGTTGGCGCTCAGGGAACGCTCCATGAACTGGACTTCTTGCACCATGTTGAAGGTGCTCATGGTCTGCGTGTAGGCGGTGGACATCTGCTGACGGGCCTGAGTCTTGACCTTCTCAGCAGCCTCCAGAATGACCTTGATCTGGTCGGACATGACGCCACTTGCCGCCACCGTTTGGTACTTCACCAGCGCGGCCACCAAGTCGCTCACGGCGCTACGGATGTAGACCTCTGCGTACTTGGCCGCGATCAGGTCTTGGTAGCGGTTAATCATGGCGTCGGCCAGCCCGGTGTTATTCGATGCCGTGCCGACCGCCACCATCTTGTAGACAGGCAGATCGGTGACGTTGATGAAGTTCAGAACGTCATTCAGGTTGTCGTGGGGCTGACGGGCAGCGATCTTGTCGGCGATGGCCCACAGCTTTGTCCGCACCATCGCACGGAAGCTCAGCACGTTGCCGTTGTCGCCGATGTTCCCTTGGTAGGGGTTCAGGCAGTCGGTGGTGTCGTCGCAGCGCCAGATAGGGAAGTCGAGGTTTGGCGATGCGTCTTGCTTGCCGACAAGCTGCTCAAGCGAAATATCCAGTGCGGGCAGGATGATCGGCGTCGGCGGGGTGCCGGCATTGTTGTTGGTAGGGAAAATTGCTGTTCCGACCATCGACATGATGACCATCCGGTATTCGTCGTCGATGCCATTGAGCTTCTTCAGCGCCTTCCACACCACGTTACCGGTGGGCATGGCGTCCTTGGCTACCGGGTTGCTGCTCGCCACCTGATTCATCGTGTCGTTGGCCTTCGGCTCGTTGTTCATCACGTTTGACCAGGCATCCGAGATGTCGCTGAACAGGTTGGTGTTCACGCCGAAGTTCTTGGCCGCGTCCTGCTTGCCGCGCGTCCACGAATCCGGCACCGAGGCATTCACGATGCCCTTGGCGGTTTCGCAGGAGTCGATGTTTTGGCGGTTGATCTGCTGGGCCGTCGCCTGGAGCGCCTGCATCACGTTGTCGCAGGTCGGGCACAGGTTCTGGATGGCCAGCTTGAATCCGTAGCCCAGCGCATTCGAGCCGATGTTGCGCAGCATGGCCACGAACTGCTCTTTGTTGATGAACGAGAAGCCGCCCATGAACAGGTCAATGCCGCCGCAGCCGGCATTCCAGCTCGGCGGCGTGACGGTGGCCAGGTTGTAGGTCTTGTGCGGCATCCGCATGAACAGACTGCCCCCGGTGTAGAGGTTCATCGTCTGGCCTTGCAGGATGGCCGGGTTGGTGACGTTGCCCTGGGCGTTCACCGAGTCGAAAAGCTGTTGCATTGACATGGCGGACGAATTGGTAGCGACAGCGACGGCCAAGGCGAAAACAGAGAGGCGTTTGAGCAGCATGTCGGTTCTCCTTAGAAGTTCTGGCCAGGCTGGGTGCCAGTCAGGACAAAGATGCGGTTGATAATTTCGGTGAGCGCCATCTGGCCGAAGCCGATGGGTGCGTGGTCGCCCGTGGTCTTGGAGCCGATGAACAGGGCCGGCACCCGCTCAACACCCCAGGCCTGCGCTTGGCTGCGGCCATCGGTGAACTGCGGGTACTCCGGCAGCAGGCCCGCGCCGTCCACCGACACGGCCAGCACCTCGATGCCGTACTTCTCGGACATGCTGCGCAGCACCGGGGCCATCGCGTGGCAGTACGGGCAGTCAGACCGGAAGAAGAAGATCAAGCCGTGCTCCTTGGCCAGCGTCTTCAAGTGCTGTTCCTCGTTGACCTCGCGCTGCGCGTCGTAGGTCTTGATCGCCGTGTTGTTGGTCGGACGCTTGAGCGAGTAGTCCAGCTCGGGGTTCTGCCAGACCACCCGCCGCCAGTTGTCGGCGAAGACCGCCCCCTTTTCCTGCGTGAGCTGCCACAGCTCCAGGTAGTTCTTCAGGTTGGCGTCGGTGGGGTTCATCACGGCCACGTCCTCGCGGCGCTTCAGCTCTTGGCGCATCTGCTCGGCCGTCTTGATTTCCCTCAGAGAGAGCGGACGCGGCGCGGAGGCCTGCGGCGCCGGCGGGGCCACCTGACGCTGCGGCTGCTGTGCGTCCTCGTCGCAGTACCAATTCGGCTTGCTCGTGTCGCACCTCCAGATCGAGGGGTAGTCGAGTGGGCTATCGGCCCAGGCCGCCGTGCAGGCCAGCGCGACGGAAAGCGTCAGTAGGAAGCGCTTCATTGGGCTTCCTCCAGCGAGTCAGGCGCGCGGCCGTCGAGGCAGTAATTGATCTGCGTCTTCAGCAGCGCGTCCGTCATGCCGTGCGTGGACTGCACCTGCTTCTTCGTGTAGTTCACTGACAGGCGCGCGCAGCCCTTTTGCTTGTAGCGCTTCTCCACCGTGGCGCTGACCAGCAGCGAGCCGTTGCTGCGAAACTGGTCGCTGAACTTCTTGGCGATGTCGCCGGTCATGACGCCGGACGCGCTACCGGTGCGGATCGCCTCCACCATCAGGTCGTGCGCGTTGTTGTAGATGCCGTCCGCGAGACTTTCGCGCGCGAAAGTTGCAAGCAGCAGGACAGCGGCAAAGTAGGTGGTCTTCTTCATGTCATTGCCCGTAGTAACTTTTGACCTTGTTCTGCACAGTCGAATTGATCTGGCTGTTCAGAGAGGCGTTGTTGACGCTATCGACGTTGAGCGAAGCGATGAACTCGCTGAAGTCCATCGCAGCAAAGTTGAGCGCCTGAAGCTGGGCTTGGTTGAAACCGCCACACTGGTTGGCCGGAAGGCCAAGCTGCGCCCTGCCCTGTCGATTGACGATCTTGGCCAGGATGGAGTTGAAGCAGCATTGCTGTTGCTTGATCTCCGTGCAGACGTTGATGATCGGAATCTTGTGGGAGCAATAGCTGCCCACATACACGCACAGGTTCTGGCCTTTCTTCATCATCAGGGTCTGCTCGTTCGGGTCACAGCTCAGCCACTCCATCACCATTTGGATGGCGATAGAGATTGCGAAGCTGTAAGGGTCGAAGCCGACGAACTGGAAGCCATCGGCCATCGAGAAACTGAACTGGAAGCCATAGGCCCCGAAGGTGCTACTGCTGCCCAGGCCACCGGCCCAGTCGTTCATCGAAGTCAGCCCCTTGTCGATCAGCGAAATGTCGGTATTGCCGTAGAGGGCGTCATAGACGTACTGCGAGCCCGCTCTGATGCCGTCCTTGCCGACCTGGCCGACCACGGCTGCACCGCCGCTCATGCCCGCCGAAAGTAGCGCATGGTTGGTGTAGGCCCCGCCGCCGCCAGCCGATTTGCAGCAGCTCTTGAGTTCCGTACCGCCCAGCACCTTGATCGAGCATTCTTCGAGGTAGCCCTTGAAGATTTCCACCTTGTTGGGATCAACGCCATAGATGCCGGCTTGGCGCGTGACTTCGACCATCGCGGCCGCCTGGCCAAAGTCCTTGTCCTGGGGCGACGAGGTGTCGTAGCACCCGCTGCCATCGTTGTTGCAGAAAGACGTGTCGCACACGGTCTTCTGAGTCGAGGTGGCGGGCTTATCCGGGCAACTGAAGGTGAAGCTCGCATTGACGCACTTGCCGGTGGCGTCGGTGGACAGGCAGGTGTTGCCGATCTGGCCGCAGCCCTTGTCGCGCAGCGGCTGGCAGGTGTCGATGGAGCTACTGTCTTCGCAGGTGAAGCTGGCTTGGTACTGCCAGCAGTCGGCATTCACGCGCACGGCCCCTTGCGGCAGCGGCTGGCCGTTGATGCAGGCCAGGATGCCGTTGATCTGCTTGCAGGGCGTGGCGTCAAGGCACACGTCTGCTTGGGTCTGCACGCAGCTCTTGGGGCCGTAGGTGATGTCGGCCCAGGCGTTGGCGGTCAGGAGGCAGGTGATGGCGAAAAGGATGCGCTTCATGTTGTCTCCTTACTGCGTTGCGCCGCGAGCTGCCGCGCAGCCGTCATTCCACGGCGTGTTGCAGGTCGGAGCCACGTTGTAGATTTGCCCGGTCACGGTCACGTTGCCGCAAGCGCCACCCCAATAGCCGGTGCCCCAATAGACTTGAATGGTGTTGGTGCCTGTTTGGAGAGGCATCTGGGATGAGACGCTTCCTCCCCAGGTGCCACTACCCTCGTGCCGATTCATCAGGAATTTGCCTTCTGCATTGCAGAAGAAGCCCATCACGTTGTAGGGCGTGTAGTTCGCCGGTGGGGAACAAGACCCGCTATCAGGATCGCAATAACTGAATTGGCTTTGTGAGGTAGGCGAATAGCCGCCAGGGCAGAAATCCAGCAGCTTGGTGTTCGCATAGAACTGCTGGTAGTTCGGCTGGCTGGCCGTGCAGTTGCCGTCCCAATCGTAGGCCGTGCAAGTAGTACCCACTTGCTCAGTCCATGAATATCCAACCTGGAATGCCTTGGTTGTTTGAGGGAAGTAGCTGCCGCTGTAATAAGGCCCCGCGTTCGGGTATCCGGCGAACACTGCATAACCATTCACACCAATGGCCGCCGCGTCATCAAGGTTAGACAGGTTGATGGTTATGTAGCCACCCTGCCCAACGGTATCCAGGTTGAAGTTAATTTGCGCCGAACCCTCCGCACCCCCGGTACAGTTGGGAAGGCTGACGATGTAGTTGTAAAGACCGGCCGTTCCGGTGGGTGTTATGGACAACGAGGGAAATATGCCGGTCTGAGATGTAGAACTCGATGAAATTGGGCTTCCCGTATAGGCACACTGCGGAATCAGCGTCTTCTGACAAGTGAAGCTCTGCGTCACCACGGACTGCTCGCAGCTCTCGGTCTTGTACGTAGCCGGCGTCGTCACTGTCTCCACATGGCACTGCTGATTGCTGGAGCCCGGCGTCGAACCGGGGTTCTTGATGGTGTTCGCCGATCCTGTCAGCAGCGGGTCGTTCTTCTTGTCGATGATGAACTTCGGCCGGATGCTCGGGTTCTTGGCTAGGAAGTTGACGGCATCGCATTCCTGCTGCGCCATCGCATTAGGCGACACGCTGTTTTGGCAGGCAGCGAGCTTCGAGTTGCCTGCCGCGCCGAGGTTGCCGTGACCGTTGGCGAAGCTCGCCGACTGCGGCGCGTTGGTCGTGAAGTTGGGGAGGTTCTGGCTCCCCGTGTTGGTATTCACCTTTCCTGCCGCAGAGTCCTTGCCACTCTGCCCGAAGGTCTTGCCAGCCTGGAAGGCGTCTGCCGGCGTCTGGATCGGCGGATCGGCAAAAGCCAGGGTGGACATGGCGGCCAGGCCGCCCAATGCGATTGCGGTGGTCAGGTTCTTCATCAACGGCCCCTCAGTTGACGTGCGTAGCGTTGAGCCAGCTCGGTGAAACGGCGGTCGTGCTGCGCGATTTCATCCAGCGCGTAGTCGAGGCTCACATCCCCGGCGACGGCGGCGTAGGTGTCCGGCAGCGCGCAGCCTTCGCTGTCGAGCTGGTCAATGGCCTCGGGCTTGGTCAGCACCGTGACGGGCACGGACTTGACCTTGTATTTGGCGAAGGCGTTGGGATTGACCACCACGTTCCCGCGCTTCTCGCCCAGGTCTTTGATGGCGAAGGCGGTTGCCTTCCACGAGTTGTCCTTGAACCCGTTGAGCACCACGGTGCCCCCGAGTCGGCTCACCTGCGCCACGATGCGCTTGAGCGATTCAGGCGGCATGGTGAAGCTCACGAACACCATCAGGTCATCGGTGCGGCGAGCGTCTGCGCGCTGCTCGTAGCGCTTGGCCAGCGCCTGGATGTCCACGTTGGAGACTTCCGGCGTGGGCACGTTGGGAAAGACGTTCTTGGCGTTCTTCGTGGCCGGGTTGTTCGGATCGAACATGGCCTTGCGTTCGGCCTCGATGCGCTTCATTTCGCCCTGCACGGCGGCACTGGATGGCAGCGCCGGGGCCTTGGCCTTGGTCGCCGGATTGTTCGGGTCGAACATCGCTTTGCGTTCGGCCTCGATGCGGCGCTGTTCCTGTTCGAGCTGGGACGCGGTTGGCGTCGTCACGTCAGCCCAAGCGTGGGACAGCAGGGATGCCAGTACGGTGGCAGCGAGAATGCGGGTCTTCATCGGTGCCCCCTCAAAGTCCATAGCCCAGGCAGCAGTTTTTCTTGCGGAAGATTTCGTAGCTGAAGTCCTCGCCTTTGTACGGATACTGGCGACCCGCACCCCACACGGCAGTGGTGCGGCCGTAGGGCTGGCAGCACTTGCCGTTGATCTTGGCCGTCTGCGGCACCGGGTACAGCATCGTGTACTTGTACTGATCCTTCTTCATCACGGGCTGCGGGTAGACGCCGCACAGGCCTTCGCTGCCAGCCGTGCCCCAGGTCAGCATTTCGCGGTGCATCTTGGCGGTCATTCGCTGCACCAGGAGCGAGCTGGCCTGCACATGGCTGACGTGCGCCTGGACGTGGCCGTTGAAGGGGTAAATCGAGCCGTTGCAGCCGGCACACCAGAAAAGCGCATCGCTGCCAAAGCCGGTCGAGGCCAGCACGCAGTCACCCGCGCAAGCGGCCTGCGCGATGGGGTTGCCGAACAGGTACGTCTCGGGGTTCAGCAGCATGGTCAGCTCGTCGTCGTTCCAGGTGGGATCGACTTCGGTGATGTAGGCCACGTCGAAGCTGCCGGTTTCGAGGCAAGGGTTGTCGAGGATGATTTCGAGCCAGTACAGCATCGGATCGACATACCAATGCACCTGGTAGCTTGATTGCCGCGTGTTGTCCTGCTGCAAGCGCACCTCGCCTTCGGGCGCACGGATGCCGGGGTCAAGGCTGATACCGCCCAGCGAGACGAAGCAGTACGGTGAGCGAGTCACGTCCACGCGGCGGGCGGGCTCCCAAAAGCCCACGGTGACGCCGAGAACGGGCCGCAGGCCGCACGAGCACAGGAAGTCGCTCGGGTTGTCGGTGTCTTCCTGATCCATCGTGAGGATTGGCAGGCCGCCGATGGTCACGGGGAACAGGCAAGACCAGCAGATGTCGGTGATGGGGTTGGCGAAAGCGCCGACACATTGGCCAGCCACACTTTCGCGCGCGAAAGCGGCGCTCAGCACCATCATGAGGGTCACGATCCAGCGTTTCATTGCAGCTCCTTCGCGGGGACTTCTTGCAGCAGCAGCGAAGCGCCCTGTTGGCTGATGACGGTGGGCACGGCGTGGATGCCGAAGCGTTGAGAGAGGACGCCCTTCTGATCGAAATACACCTGGGTCTTCCAGGCCTTCGTCAGATCGAGCCATGAGCCGGCCACCAGGATCGGCTTCACCTTCGGGCCTTCCTTCTTGACCATGCGGCGCACGGCCTCGGCTTGGTCAGGGTCGCGGCCGTCGAAGAACACCAGGCGCTTGCTCAGGCCGGTGACGAGCAGCGGGTTGATCTTGGCCCCAGCCGGCACCACGATGCGGCCCTCGTCGGTCTTCACCGCATTGGGGTAGTACACGGTCGGGTCGATCAGGCGCTGTGCCTTCTCGGTGACAGCCTGAAGGCCATCCACCGGAGGCATGTTCTTGACGCTGTTGAGCGACCGCTTGATGGCTTGCTGCTGGAGCGCCTTCAGCTCGCCGCTGCGCTCCTTCTGGCGCAGCTTGTTCATAATCATCGTGAGCGCGGATTCCTCGCCAATCGGGTACGTCTGGCCGATGGTTCCAATGGACTCCGCGTGCGCAGCCGTGAGCGTGGCCCCGGCCATCAGTACCGCGATCAGCTTAGAAAATCGCATAGGCTTTCCCGATCACCTCGTAGTTCTTCACGTTGCCCGAGAGCGCGTAGCGCGAGTCCAGGCTGTCCGGGCTGGGCGTGGCGACGAACATCTGCCCTTCCGGGATCACGCCCGGCTCGGCGGGCGTAAGGGGCACGCCAGCCTTCGATTTGGGCTTGGCCACCCCGATGTATTGGCCATTCACCCAAAACTCGTTGCCGGCCCGTTTAACCACGTCGCCGGGGCCTCCCATTACCACCTTGATGAACGTGGTGCCGGCCGGGTAGGTCGCACCGCCGTGCCAGCGGAAGGCCACCAGGTCGCCCTTCTGCACGGGCGCATCGCGCTTGATCGCGTAGACGTGGCCAGGCAGGCTATGGGTCAGGGCCACCGAGTAGGTGAACCAAGCCGTCGAAACCCACAGGCCCACGCCGGCCAGGCCAACGGCTCCGCAGAGCCCCAGGTACAGGCGCTTGATCTTCATTTCTTGATCCTTTCCCGCACGATGTCCGTGTAGTCCGTGGCCGTGCCGGCCAGCAGCGCGGCCTTGTTGACGAGGACGCAGTGGCATTCCTTGCCCACTTCGTCCACCACGACCGACAGCTTCTTGGCGAATTCGGCGGTCATCTTGTCGGCCAGCGCTCCCTTGTCAGGCGAGCTGCCCACGCCGATCAGATCGAGCAGACGCTTCTGGTCTTCCTCCACCAGCTTTTGCAGATCGACCGTGGCCACCTGGGGAGGCGTGTGCTTGTAGATCGAGTACGCCACCGGGGCCAGGGCCAGCAGGGTGAAGACGGTAGACACCAGGGCGGTGGTGAGCACGGTCATGAAATAGCTCGGCGCGGGTTGGGGCGCGTCGGCGGGAGCGGCTGCTGGCGTTGCCACTGGAGCTGCGACGGCGGGCGCTTCGGCCGCCACGGGTTGAGTGTTCTGTTCCATGTCTTAAATCCGGTAGGTGTGGGGGTTCTTGCGACGGTCGCGCACGCGGCGGTCTTCGCCCCGGCGACCCAGCATGATTTGCATGGCTTCCATCGTGGAGTAACCCTGCTTCAGAAGCGCCTCGCACTCGTTGTAATCAGCCGCATTGGTCGAGGCCATCAGCAGCGAGAACGGGTCGGGGATGTGCCGCACCACGGAATCGCCGTTAGGCGACGAGATCATCATTTCGGAGAAGCGGCCCTTCTCGGTGCGCAGCGACAGCAGCATCCGCTTCTGTGCCGGCGAGCAGTTGTAGAGGCCCTTCTCGATCAGTGTTTCGAGGTTCTTGCGGTCTTGACGCAGCAGAATCTTCCAGTCCGCGTTGTTGTAGGCGGCCTGCGAAGCGTCGTTCTTATAGGCGTCCTCGATACCCTGAGTACCCACGCAGAAGATGCCGTTGTACTTCCGTGCGCGGCGGTAGCCCTCCTCGATGAACTCGGCTGTCTCTTTGTCGGCCCCCAGGAGCTGCCAAGCCTCATCGACCAGACACAGCTTCTTGCGATCCCGGCTCAGGTACATATCGTGAGCGATCCGGGAGGTCAGCACGAACAGCACCACGCGGCGCAGCTCGGGAGCGTTCTTCAGTTCTTCCAACTCCAGGCCAACCATGTCGGCGTCGAGCGAAATGTTGGCGCGACCGTTGAAGTAGTTGCCGTACACCCCGCCTTCGGTGAAGGGCTGAAGCTGCTTGCCCAGCTCGAAGGCCACGCGCTCGATGCCGCCCGATTCGTTCTTGATCTTCTCCAGCAGGTACTTCTGGATCAGGGTCGGGTTCGTCTCCTGGCCGTAGTCGTTCCAGACGCCCGTGATGGCCTCGGTCAGCAGCGAATACTGGTATTCGTTGAGCGACGCATTGGGCGACGCCATGCGGCCGATCATGGGCTTCAGCAGGCGCATTTCAGCCTTGAAGTCCAGCTCGTCGTCTTCACCAACCCATGAGAACGGGTTGATGCACATCTTGGTTTCCGGCGTGAACTCCAGGAAGGTGCCCTTCTGGAGACGGATCAGGTTCTGGTAGCTGCGGCCCACGTCGATCACCCACACGCGGGCACCGATGCCCCGGTAGGCCGACACCACCTCGTTCATGGCCACCGACTTGCCGGAGCCCGAGACGCCGGCCACGAACACGTTGTAGTTGCCCTGCTGGTTCGAGTAGAAGTCCACGAAGGTGGGCGTACCACGGCGGCCGAAGAACATCATCACCGGGTCGCCTGCGCCCTTCCACTCGCCGATGATGGGAGACAGGTCGGTGGCGTTCACGCTGGTCTTGGTGCCCATCACGCGCAGCCGCAGCATGTCGTTGCGCACGTTCTCCGTGAGCGTCATGGGCAGCGAGGCGTAGAGCGCGATCACATGCAGCGATTGCAGCGGCGCCAGGAAAAAGCGCTCGCTGCGCCAGATGTTCACGGCCACCTGGGCGCACTTGTTCATCGAGGCCTTGGGCGCGAACAGCAGCAGCGTGTGATACAGCTCGCACATGGTGCCGCCCAGGTTGAGCTGGTGCATCACCACGTCCCAATCCTGCTTTTGCGATTCCAGCTCGGGCTGGAACTCGGCCATCTTCGACTTCGCGTTTTGCTTGGAGCGGGCCGACTTGAGCTGCGCCTTGCCTTCCACGATCTGCGGATCGAGCGTGTAGATGCCGCCCGAAATGATGAAGGGGCACGGGTACTGGAGGCCGTCATCGAAGAAGCTGCCGATGATGTTGGCCATCTCCCACAGCTCTTTCTTCTGCGGGTACTGGAGCACGCCGAAGCCACGCACGGCGATGCGCGTGTCTTCCTCGTCGGCCGTCTCGGGCGGGATGCCGATCAGGATGTCGCTGGATTTGACGCGCGCGTGCTGGCCGAACTTGGTGATCTGGTCGCGGATCGAGCGCCCCTTGTCGTAGCGCAGCGCCGGCTGGGGCTCCGGGCTGAACATCGTGTCGGGATTGAAGATCGGCCACAGGAAGCGGATCAGGCCCTCGGCGTCGAATGCAAAGCTCGGCAGGCCTGCGGTGCGCAGCGAGGCGCGCAGCGTCTCCTTCAGCTCCACCATGTCGCTCACCAGGCGCGTGTCGCTCGGCTTGCCGGCCTTGGTGACGGAGAAGATCAGGCGCAGGTTCTTCACCATGAAGTTGTCGTTGACAAACATGGGTCGCCCGACCTTCTTCTTGATGTGGTCGATCCGTCGCTGAGCCAGTTCCAGGAAGAAGGGCGTGGTCGCGCCCTTGTCCACGGCGATGTGCCGCTGGTCGAGATAGGCCTGGAATTGCTCATCGAGCACGGGTGAACCGAACAGCGTCCACTGCACGCCGTAGCCCGGTGGGATCGGCGTGAACAGCGTATTGAGGCGGTTCGCCATGTCTTCGTCTGCGCCGGTCTGAGGGATCACCTCGAAGCAGAACGAGATTGACGTGTCGTTGTAGAACAGGCCTGTCTTTTCGTCGTACTGGTCGTACTGCACCAGGTTGTGCAGGCCGTGGGTGCCGGCCGCGACGGTGTGAACGGTGTGGTCAACATCCCCGTTCACCAGGTCATTCGAGACGACAACCGGCGCGGGTTCGCTGCCCACGTCCGAGGTATTGCCAAGGATCTGCTCATCCCACACCTGAGCGGCCTTGGACTTGAGTTTTTCGAGGAATGTCTGTTCCATTCAATGCACCTTCTGAGGTTGGCCGGTTGTGCCTGGAATCACTGCGGCGGCAGGTCACTAGGCGGCTGGCCGCCAGGCTGGCCGAGTTGACCGGGCATCTGGATGCCACCCAGCAGGCCGGCAGCGTCTTGCTCGCCGGGACGGCCTTGCACCACGCCGATGGCCTCTTGGCCCTGCGCTGCGCCGGTTTGCACGTTCGACGTGCCTTGCACCTGGGCATTGGGCGCAGTGGTCTTCACGGACGGCGCACGCACGGGACGGTAGGCATCCATGACGCGGCGGCGGTTGTGCTCGATCAGCCAGCGGCCGGTATCGACCTGCATGTAGACGTAATCCTGGTCATGCAGATCGCCGTCGCTGTCTTCCCAGGGCGCGAACCACACGCGCAGCACGCGCGGCGCGCTGCGGATCGGCGTGCCGCTGTAGATCGGCTTGCTCAGCACGCTCTCGGTCGAGGCATCTTTCGCGCGCGAAACTTCGGCGGCTTGCTCAGCCTTGGCCATGTTGACGCGCTGGCCCGGCAGGTTTTTCTGTTCGGCGTTTGCGTAGATGCCTGACATGGATTCGCACAGCACGCCCGGAGGGGCCTTGCAGGCGAATTGGGTGTTGGCGTCGTAGCCGGACATGCTGCCGCAACCGGCCAGGCTCGCGGCAATGGCAGCGGCCGCAGTAAGGGTCAGTGCTTTCATTGGGATGCCCCCGGATAGGTCGAGTAGGGTTGCTGGCTGACTTTGCAGCAGTCACACTGCGACGCGCGGTTTGTTGCGCAGCCGCTAAGAACGACGAGAGCGACCATACAAAGGCCAAGTGCTGTGCGTTTCATTTCGCACCTCCCAGCCATTCGTTGATCTTGTCGGCCGGTGCCGCGCCGGGCAGGATGCGACCGTCAGCGGCGATCAGCGTGGGCGTGCCGGTGACACCCAGGCGGGAGCCGAGGACGGTGTTGTCATTGATCGGCGTGACGCACGAAACCAGCGCCGGGCGCTTCTGGTTCAGCATCCAGTCGCTCCAGGCCTTCGAGCGGTCGGCCGCGCACCAGGTAGCGATGGCCAGCGTCTTGCTGTCCTCGCCCAGCACGGGATACAGGAAGGTGTAGATGGTCACGTTGTCCACCTTCGTCAGCTCCTGCTCCAGCTTCTTGCAGTAGCCGCAGTTGGGGTCGGCGAACACCGCGAGCTGGCGGCTTCCGTCGCCCTTGACCGTCTTGATGGCGTTGCCCAGCAGGCCCTTCGGATACTCCACGCGGCGCGCAGCTTGCTGCTCCTGCTGACGCTGGGCGGTGAGGTCAACCTGTTCTTTCATGTCGAACAGGTGGCCGAAGACGAAATAGCGGCCGCTGGCGTCGGTGTAGGCCACGTTCTGGCCCATCACCAGCTCGTACAGGCCATCAATGCCGGAGGCGCGGATGTCCGTGAAAGTCGTGTTGGGGTACATGGCCCGGAACTTCGCTGCCACTGCTTGCAGGGCAACGTCTTTCGTCGCGGCTTGGGCCGCACCAGCGCCCACACCTTGCGCCACGCCAGTGGCCGCTTGGGTCGCCGCGTCGTCGCCGGCAGCGCTGGCCAGGTTGGAGAGTGCAGCCAAGGCGGCCACAGCCAGGAGGTTCTTAATCTTCATCGTCGTAGCCCCTTGAGTTAGACCCGTTGCGCTTCAACAGGCCGCGATAGTTGTTGCCGATGTTGGCTGCGCGGCCGTTGTAGACCGCACCCTTGGTAATGAGCACTTCCACAGTGCGGCCGCCGTCTGTCTCGATGACCGGAAACAGCTTGTCCGCAGCCTTCAGGTAGTACTGCTCCAGTGCCGTGCCGGCGTTGCCCACACCGGAACCGATGGCGGCCCGGCCGACATCGCCCGGTTGGATCGTGGAAGTTGCGCCCAGGGCGCTCGTGCTCGTGGTGGTGGCCGATTGCTGGAAGGCCTTGCCGATACCGCTGGCGATACCGGCCAGCAGCGCGTTGGCCAGCACCTGCCCCTGCTTCGTCACCAGGCGGCCGCGCACGCCGGCCTTGCCGTCTTCACCGATGATCTGGCCCTTCACCTGCATTTCGACGGTTTCGCCGCCGATGATGCAGGTCAGGGTGTCGGTGCGACCCATCATCCGCTCGCTGCTCAGGTCGCCCCAGGCAGCGGCCACGAAACGGCAGTCGCGGATGTCGAGCTTGTACTTGTTGGCCAGGTTGGCGGTGTCCAGGACATGTAGCGCGATGGGCAGCGGGTTGCTCTGCGCCTGGCCTCCAGTCGGGGCGTCCGCGCCGTTCAACATGGCCACGCGCACGAAGCTGCCAGCGGGGATGAACTCGATGCTGTTCTTGACGTTCTCCTTGCCCGACTGGCCGTACTTCTTGGCAGCGTCTGCGACTGGAAAACCCAGCAGCTCGCTCTTGGTGCCGCCAGTGGAGCCGTCTTTGCCGCCCGCGCTGGAGTTGTTGAACTGGATCAGCTCCAGCTCGCGCTTCGGTGCCTCTGCCAGCGGCTGGCCCAGCGGCGAATTCAGCGGCGTTGCAGCGCTCATGCCGGTCTTGGCGGTCGGAGGCGGCAGCACGGAGCCAGTAGGCAGCTTCTGGTTGAGGGTGGCGGCGTCAGCCGACTTGTTGCCGCTCGGTGGGTTGGCCGCGTCCTTTCGGGCCTTCTCCAGCTCGTCCTTGAGCTTCTGCTGGTCTTCCTGCTGCTTCTTCAGCGCTTGGGTCAGGTCGTTCAGCTTGTCAGCGTTGGCTTGCGCCTTGGCCGCTTCCTGAGCCCGCCAGGCATCCTTGTCGTCCACCGTGCCCGGTGCCGTGATGGCCACGGTCTTGGGCTTCTCGGTGCGGACGGCGGGGCCGTTGTCGAAGAAGAACATGCCGCCCGCGCCAAGCAGCAGGATCACCGTGACGGTGCCGCCGATCAGCATGAGCTGACGCTTCTTCACTTGTGCGTTCGGGTCACTCATTGTCCTTCCTCCCGCGCACGATGAAGATCAGCGTCTGTCCCTTCGACGGCAGCGTGTGGTTCTCGATCACCACGGCCACCACGCCCTTGCGGTACAGCTCCTGCTCCATCAGCAGCATGTCCGTGTCGGACACGTTGGTGAGGCGGTACTTCTCGCCAACCAGGTCGCCGTCCAGGTACTTGGAAAGCATCACCAGTCGCGCCTCTTTCCAGAGCGGGATTTCTTGGTTGACGGGGATGGGTTCGAGGTCGCGGCTTTCTTCGTCCGCCATCTGAAGGATCATGTCCTTCGCGTGGCGTTGGTAGGCCAGCGCGCGGCCGTCGCCGCCCTTACGCCCTGCTGCGGAGGTGCGGCTCTCGGCAGGCGGCTTGATGATGATTTCCTCGCCCGCAATGGGACGGGGAACCAGGATCAGCTTGCAGGTCGCGGCCGGGTTCTGTTCGTCACTGACGAACAGCGTCACGGTGCCCGAGTTGGGCGTGTCGCTGGCCAGCGTGAAGTACAGCGCCCCGGCTTGTTCGTCCTTGACGTAGCTGATGACGCCCTTCTGAGAGGGCACCACCGTGCCGATGCGCCGGCCGTCGATGGCCAGGCGGTTCTGCTCGCGGGCAGAAATGTTGACCTGCTGATGCGTTGCGTAGCAGCCGTCTACAACCTGGGTTGCGGAGGCATCAAGGCTGAGCAGCAGCAGGCTTAGCAGCGGAATCGCGCTTAACGACTTCTTCGACTTTGAGTACATAGAGACGCCCCGAAGTGGTTACGGAAAATTGAACGAGATAGGCCTTGTCGAGCTGGGAGGTCAGCTTGTCGGTGATGAAGGTCTTGAGCTGACCCGACACTTCCACCGTCATTGCTCGCTCGTTGACCTTCTCGTTCCTCGGAATCCAAACCGTGGTCACACGGTCTTGCTTGACCCGCAGCGCGGCGGCGTCGAGCATGGTCTTGAGTGCGCCGTACCCATCCGGGTGGGCCATCTTCAAAATGACCTTGTTGTTGTAGTCAACCGTCTCCGGCGTGACCGTCTTCACCTTGTCGAGCACGTATCCCGCCATGTCCAACAGGTAGTCGGAGTTGGCGTAGTTCGAGCCGATTTCGTAGGGCCGCCGAACTTCAGGCGGCACGACGATTTCTTTGGCCGTCATGAGGGTGTAGGCCTCAAGCCCAAGGAGTGCGACGTTCAGGCCGATCAGGCCGATCACGACGCTGCGGAGAAATCGCACCTGCCCCTTGAGTGAGTCCCGTTCGTTGATTGCGTTATCTGGTGACATAGGCATTTACCCATTCAGTTCTCGGATGTGGGACTTGGGCAGCTCCTTGGGTTCAGGCATACCCGTGAACCAATAGAGCAGATGGGCAGCCATGCCGGGGTGCTGACCGGCCTTGAGCTTGTTGTAGCCATAGGCCATCGCAATCCCTGCAATGAGCCCGAGGACTCGGTACTCAGTGGCCACACCCACGAGCATCCCGAGCAGGGCCACCGCTGCAACATCCAGCTCCCAAAAGAGAAACTTGCCCTTGTCGTCTAGCCTGCGCGGGATGTAGTGAGAGAGGTCTTGTGACATGGCTGCCCGCCCTCCTTAGATCGTTGCCGTGAAGCTGGCGTTGACGATCCCGATCAGGATGCCCATGCCGATGGACAGGACGACCGCGCCGAAAAACCACGACCAGTCTTTCTTGACAGCCGCGACCACGGCACCGACAGCCAGGGCGATGAAGGCAGCCAGCTTGCCCAGGTTGCCCTTCACCCAGGACTCGAACTTGTCGCTGGCCGCCTGGAACTCCGCGCCGTCACTGGCGTAGGCGTGCGTAGCCAACATCATCAGGGCCAAGATCAGGCCCACGAACATGAGAGCCTTGACCCATTGCTGGGCTTCGACCTTCATGGAAGCGAGGTGCATTTGATTCATTTCAGTCAATCTCCATTACCGGTAAGTGCCTTCTTTCCAACCCGCATCTGCGGGACTGCGCGTGAAGGCGGGGACGCGCAATTTGTTGAGCGCCGTCACTTGGTGGCGGGGCAATCGAGTCGCTTCACCGGCTTCTTCGCCGGCTTGTGTTTCTTGTGGTGCTTGACCTTGGGCTTCGGCGGCGGGGCTTCCTCGCGTTCCTCGATCACAGGCGGCTCCACCACGGGAGCGGGCATCACCAGCGGCGGCGGCGGCGGTGGCTCGGCCATGTGCTTGAGGCTCCTGTCGGGGCACTCGTTGGTGTTGCAGAAGACGTACTTGTGGTCGCCAGGCATCCCGAACTGAACGACGCCCGACACGTGCGAGACGGGGTTAGGCGTACCTAGGGAGGCGTTCGTTGGCGGCGGCGGCAGCTTGGTGGCGTCATCCGCGAAGGCATTGAGGCTCAGAGCCAGCAAGGCCGCGAGCGATAGGTGTTGTTTGGCGCGTCTGGCCATTGGTCAGTCCCCTTTCAGTGCGACGTTCTGAGGTTGCGCGCCCTGCTCTTGCTCTTGGCGCTTGTAGCCCGCGTAGAAGGCCTGCACGTCGCGGACGTACCAGGCTTGAGCGGCGGTGTTGTTGGAGGCCGGGCCGGTGTAGTAGCAGCCGACCGCCTTCCATGTGCTTCCGAACCGCTGGATGCAGTCGGCGAGAACCCAAGCGCCTACCTTCTGGCTCGTGCAGGCGTCGAAAAGCTGCTCTTTGGTGATGCCGTACTTGGCCAGCAGCGGCAGGTGCACGGAATAGATTTGCATCAGCCCATAGGCGCGATGCCCCGTCTTAGGATCGACCGGGCCGATGGCGTTGGGGTGGCCGCGCGACTCCTTCCAAGCGATTGCCTTCAGCAACGCCGGCTCGATTCCATAGCTCGCGCCCGCCTCCTCCCAGCAGGAAGCGCTGGCCATCAGAGGAGTCAGGGAAACTACCCCAATCAGGCAACGGAAAAGTTTGATAACTAGCATGTCTTTGGTTCAGCGTGTTGGAATCTGTTAGTCTATACGCTTGCATTTGACATTGCTAGTTTATAGCAATTCTGAGTGCCTGTCACACCCCCTTTACTCGGTGGTCGAAAAGTGTCGTTTTCCGCTTGGTCATGGCCGCGCTGCCGGGCTGTGCAAAATGAAAAGGGCTGGATCACCGATGTGGTGATCCAGCCCTGGAGGGTTGATGGCGCGCTGAGCTTTCGCGCGCGAAAGCTGACGGCCTTAGTTGGTCACGCCCGTCTGCTGTGGCTTGAGAGGGATGCGAGCAACGATGCGGCTGCCCCCATCGTTCCGGGCCGAGTGGATCTCCAGACTGCCGCCGAAGGCATCAGCCCGTTCCCGCATGCCGACGAGGCCGAAGCCCGCTGCTGCGTCTTGTTGCTCGGAGAATCCACGCCCGTCATCTTCGATGGCTAGGCGCAGCTCGTCGTCCAGCACCTTGAGGGAAACATCGGCGTGATGCGCGTTCGCATGCTTCACAACGTTGCTCAATGCCTCCTGCACGATCCGGTAGGCCGCGATACCGATGTTGGGGTCTACTCCGGCCGTGCTGCCGTCGAAGTGGAAGGTGAAGGTGCAGGCTGGGTGCGTAGCGTTGTAGGTCTTTACCATTTCCTCGATGGCCTCGTCCAAGCCAAGCACGTCCAACACTTCCGGCCGTAGCCGGGTCACGATTGCACGACAGGCAGCGTAGAGGTCGTTAGCGTGCGCAGCGATGGATTTGGCTCGCTCGACAACCTCGTCCATTAGCGGAGTGTGCTGCGCCTGGGTCATGCTGCTCAGAATGGCCTGCGAGTCCAGCCTGATGCCAATCAAGATCGCGTTGAGGACATCGTGAATCTCGATTGAAATGGCCTTTCGCTCGTCTTCAACAACAGTATTGAGCCTGCGAATCAAACGCTGCCTTTCTTGCGCAGCTTTAACCGCCTCGTCACGCGCTCTCGCCAGTTTCCCCGCCTTCTGAATAGCGGATGTGACGCCGTAGGCCCCGAACAATAAGGCGAGCGCCGCAATGTAAGAAGCAAACGCCACGATTTTTGGCCCGCTCATAGCGGCCTCGGTCGGGAGGGAGACTGTCGCGTACATAAGCGACCCCTCCAGTCGCTCAAAGGCGGTGAGCTTTTCCAAGCCATCCATTGGATCAATCCCTATGACGAAACCTTGATCCTGGCCCGCCTGTATGACTTGACCTATTGCGTCACCACGAAGCCTGCGAGTAGCAATCTCTGGATTTCGGATGTCCGCAGGAAAGCGGAGTAGGATGCGTTCTGCGTCGCGCAAACTTGTCGTCGTGTTCGGCCCGAAGTTGATCGACTTATAGAACGAGAAGAACACGTCTTGCGCCGCGAGATTCATGACGACAACACCCGCAAAACTGCCGTCTGGCCTATTGAAGCGGCGCGCGACATGAATGCCAGGCTTGCCGCTTGCCCTGCCATCTTGAACGCCGCTTATATAGAAGTCCTTGCCATTGCGCAGTTCAATGAAGTAGCCACGATCAGACAGGTTAGTGCCATCCTGCCCAACCACGCCGACTCGGCGAATCCCGTCAGCACCTATCAGCGTAAAGGAGGCAATGCCAGGCAACCTAGTTCTATGCTGAGAAAGGTAGGTGAATAGTTGCTGCTTGCGCTGCGGCGTCAATGGACCATTCAGGTCATCAGTCGTGACGTAGTCCTGCAAATCCTTGAGGATCACATCAGCCAGCGTAAAGCCAAACCGGTCGTGCGCGGCAATGAGGTGCGCATAGGCTTCTGCTTGGTCTTTCAGACGCACCTGCGCATGATTGACGGCATCCGTACCCAAATACAGAAGCAACACGGCCACCGCAATGGTGGCCGTCCAGATTGTGCCAAGTAGAACGCCTGCCTTGTACTTGGATAGAAAGATGGTTTTCTGTCGAAATGACATAGTTATGTTCGGCATCTCATTACATGGCGTGTTGCAATGCCCTTCAACTCCTGGATGTCATGGGCACCCAATTTATCCAGCAGAGTACGGACATGCTTATTCAGTTCAGGGTCGGAAAGATTCAGATCTTCGCGCAATTGACTCAGATCGCGCCCTTTGCCAAGCGCTTTAAAAACGTCATATTCATCATCATGGATAACCGCGAACCCACCGTCCTCGCAGACGATGGTTCCATGCAAGAAGCCTTCTTCGATAGCCATAGCCGCACCCCAATCAACGGGGCGCTTGTATCTGTAGATGACATGATCCGTGAAGTAGCGCAGCCATCCCCAAAAACCATTTGGCCACCTCTTTCGGATAGCGTCCTTATCGAGTGACGTATTCTCGGCCTTGTGCATTTGTCCGCCTACGCCTCGATCAAACCATGCCGGATTGCCAGCCGCGTAATTTCGGCCGGGCGATGAATGTCCAGTTTTTCCTTGATGTTCTGGCTGGTATTGCTGATCGTCTTCACCGACAAATTAAGCGCCTCGGCAATTTCAACGATGGTCAGCCCTTGGGCCATGAGCTTGAAAATCTGCATTTCTCGCTCTTGCAAGACCGTCTCCGGCGATTGATCGCCCAGCACTGACAGCGTAGCCAAGCGCTCCGCAAACTTAGGGACGTAATAGAGTTGTCCGGCCTTGGCTTGCTTGATCGCAGTGGCCAGGTCGTCGAGTTGGCAATCCTTGGTGAGAAAAGCCTTGCCGCCGATCTGGTAGCAGCGTTTGATGATCGAATCCTGACTAAACTGGCTCAGAAAGACGACTTTTGCGGCCGGGACTTTCTTCAGCAACTCGGCGGCAACATCGAGGCCTGTTAAGGCCTCTCCGAAACGAATGTCGAGCACCAGCACTTCTGGCTTCAGCTCATTGAAGCGCTCGATCACGTCCGCTGCGCATCCGACCTCTCCGAGCACCTTGATGCCGAACGAGGGAAGGGATGTGGCGAAGCCCGCTCGCACGATGGGGTGGTCATCCGCGAGCAGGACTGTTACAGGGGCTTGCAATTCGGTATTCAATCCAGTCTCCGGGTGGTCTGGGCGTCACAATATGGAAGACCTCTTGTCGCAGGCAATGCGATTGCCATCGACAGGCACTTTTTTATTCTAGCATGTAGACATTTACCACGCCACCTGGCGACCTTGGCGTTTGTGACGAAAAAGCCTCCCCTTGCACCCCTTTACGCGGGGTGTCACCAGCTACCCGTTACTTGCCCTGCTTGCGAAGGTCTGCTTCGATCAGGGATATGATGTAGCTACTCGCTGGCATACCGATGCTCTCGCAATGCGCAATCACTCTTGCGTGCAGCGGCTCGACGAGTCGGACGCTCAGGGAGCGTTTTTCTTGCGGCTTCTGCTTGGCGGGGGTACGCTTCGGCTTGCCCGCTTGGGCTTCGTCGGTCTTCATGGTCATAGGTCTTTTCTGCTCACACTTGTTCTTCGATAAGTAGGTTAGGTTTCCAGGAAAAGGCAATGGCACGCCACTTTCGCGCGCGAAAGTGTCATCCTACCGACTTCACCTATCCACGCCCACAGTCTTGTCACGCGCCTGCTCAGCCCGGTGCAGCGTCTCCACCGCACTGGTCTTGTCCTGCTGGGCACTGACGGCCTTGGCCGCCACCGCCTTGTCGTTCGTGTAGATGCTCAGCTCGTGGCTCGCGCGCGTCGATCCCACGTAGAAGCTGCGGTTGCCAAACACCTTGGCCATCGCTTCCAGTTGCCGGGCCTGCTTCTTCTCGTTCTCGTCCTCGGGCGCGCGGATCACGAACATCGCCCGGTGCTGGGTCGCACCCTGGGAAGCGTGGACGGTGCTGGCATAGGCGTAGTCCCAATGCTTGCTCTTGGCCAGGTCAACATCGTGGTAGCTGATCGCCTCGCCCTGCTTCAGCTCCAGCTTCACCTTGTCGCCGTCGATGGCCGCCACGCGCGCCACTTCGCCGTTCTTGAACTCGCCTTCGTTGCGCGTCATGCGGATGATGTCGCCCTTGGCGATGTCGCGGCGCTCGGCGTCGTAGACCTCCACGTTGTTGTTCTTCTTGGGCTCCCAGGCGATGGTCTGGCCGTTTTCCTTCTGGAGCAACACAACCCCGCGCGTCGCGTCGGTTGACACCACCCTGGCGTACTCGCCCTTGGCGGCGTCGATCTGCTTGTAGTCTCGGCCGAAGCGCACCACGTCCCCGGCGTTGTAATACTGCGCTTCCTTGGTGACGGCGCGCGTCCAGCCCTTGCTGATGAAGATTTCCTTGTTCTGCTCGATGCGCGACACCTCGCCCGTCTGCTTCAGGCCGTCACGCACGCCGGCATTGATTTCGTGCCGATCCTTGTTGTACGCGGTGATGACGATGGTGCGCTCGCGCTCTGCTGCGCTCATGGCCAGTACATCCTTCACGGCCGCGTCGATCAGCCCGCCGTTCGTGACCTCCTTCACCATGCCAGTCTTGTCCATGTGCTCGAAGGCCCGCGCGTTGTTCTTCAACTCCACGGCCGTGAGCCTGCCGCCATCGGTGAGCTGATCCCGGCCGGTGATGATGTCCACCGCCGCCTTCAGGTCGGGCGTCTTCTGGCGGCTGATTTCGGTCATGTAGGCCGTCTCGATGCCGCCCTGCTTCTGTGCCAGCTCGAACGGCTTGCCGGCCTCCACGCCTTGCAGTTGCAGCGTGTCGCCCAGGTAGACCACCTTGGCCCCTGCCTTGGCCGCCATATGATCGAGCTGGGCTTTCTGGCGCTGCGACAGGAACGAGCTTTCGTCCACGATCCACATTTCCGGCTTGCGCTGGAAGTCCGGGGCGAACTGCTTGGCAAACTCGATGTCCTTCTGAAGCTGCCGCTCCTTGATCTGGAACATCGAGACGGTATCAGTGGCGATGCCTGTTTCCCTGGCCAGCACCTTGCTGGCCGCGCCGGTCGGGGCCATGCCGCGCACGGTGTAGCCCTGCTCCTGGGCCATTTCCTTGAGCGAGCGCAGCATCGTGGTCTTGCCAGTACCGGCCAGGCCCTGCACGGCCACGTAGCGGTCTTCCGTGGTTAGCACCGTGGTGATGGCTTCCTTTTGCCCATCGGTGTACTTGAAGCCCTGCTTGTCCTCGGCCTTGCCCAGCCGATCCGAGACGTGCTCGGCGGCCATGATCGCCGGCATGACGCCCTTCTGCGCCTGCACCTGGTCGAGCGCCCATCGCTCGCTGCCCAGCATCTTGGCGGTCGTGTAGTTGCCGTCCGGGAGCTTGACCAGGTGGCCCTCGGCCTCCAGCTTGTCGAAGGCCTTTTGCACATCCGTGGGCGACACCCGGCCCACGCCGTGTTCCAGCGCCGTCTTCATCAGGTCTTCCTTGGACACCACCGCTTCGCGCTCGATCAGGTGCGCGGCCGCGAACTCCATCGCCTGACGGCCGGTCAGCTTGTCCTCGCGCATGATCCCACCCTGCTCGCGCGCGGCCTCGGCCTTGGCCTGGATTTCGGCCAGATTGAGCCCGATGGTCTGCGCCCTGCCCTTCCAGTCGGCAATCAGCGCGTCGTGATCCACGTCCACCTTCTTGGCGCGGGTCATCAGCGTGGCGTCTTCCTTGTCCTGGGCAGTGGCGCTGTCCATGTCCACGCCCCGCGACTTCAGCGAGGCCTCAATGTCCGCCCGCCGCTGGCTGTAGTGCTCGATCTGCTCGCGCGTGACGCCGACCACCTCGAAGTTGCCCTTCTCGTCGGTACGGCGCAGTTCGTAGCCCAGCTCCTGGAGCTTGCTGGCCAGCTCGCCGGTGTAGATGGCCCCGACCACCCGCTGCGCCTTCCAAATCTCGTCGTTGGTCAGGCTGCGCCATTCGCCGTCCTCGCGCTTGGTGGCGTTCATGATGACGGCGTGGGTGTGGGTCTGCGGGTCAAGCTCGCGTGACGTGTTGTGCCGGAACATGGCCACCACCAGGTTACCGGTCTTCACTGACTCTAGCTCGCCGTCCTTCATCTGCCGTGTGTAGGCCAGCTCGGACTCGATGTAGGTCAGCGCCTTCTTGACCGCGGCCTCATGGGCTTCCCGCACCTCCCGGTTGCCGGCGACCTCGGCCAGCAGCGAAACGCTCTTGGGTGCGCTGAAAGTCATGTCTGTGCCGGGCCGGTGCTCCCGCTCGCGCTCGCCGGTTTCCTCGTTCACCACGAACTTGCCCAGCTCCTGGCCATCGACCTTGCCATTCAGGATTTCAAAGAAGTCCTGGCGCTCGATCTGCCCGGAAAGCCCCAGCGCGGCCGCACCCTGGCCGAACCACTCCGACTTCTCCAGCCCTTCGTCCTGGGTGTAGTAGTTGTCCTTGCTGAAGTAGTGCAGCGCCTGGCCAGCGCTGCCCACGTTGTTCATGCTAATCATCGTCACCCCCCCTTCTTGCTGAGCGCCGGAACCTGGAACTCTTTGGTGTACGGTGGATAGCACACCCCGGCCTCCACGGCGCAGCCCTGCACCTGAACCTTCAGGCGGAACGGCTGCGGCTGGCCGATCACGTCCAGCCCAACCGTCAGCCTCCCCTCGTAGTAGGCGACCTGCTTTTCCAGCACCTTGTCGAACTTCTCTGCCGGCGCAGGGAAGCGCGGATTCACCAGTTTGACCAGCGGCGCGTCAGACGCGAAAGCGAAGCGATCCCTGTAGAGGATGTAGCCCGGCGCAATCCTGAAATCCAGCGCGATCCGACCAGGCCCTTCCTGCCGCGCGCCGATCAGAAACGCCTGCTCGGCGGGCAACAGGGACACCTCTTGAGCGCTCGCCAACCGCGAAATGGGCAACGCCGCCAGGCCAGCTAGGATCACTCGTCTTTGCTTGTTCATGGCGTCCACCTCGTCAAATGTCAGCGTAGGGATCGGACTTTTTCGGCGCTGGCTTGGCGGCAGCGGCCGCCGCCTTCGCCGGCTTCTTCATCGTCAACGCCTCGATGGATTGCATCAGCGTCTTGCCAGCCGGGACGTGGATAAAGCCCGGAATCTCCATCCCCGCATCGTGGAACATCCGCGACGGGAAGCCCTTGGGCGGCACCTTGAAGGTGTAGGTGCGATCCTTGGAAATGTCCTCCTTCCCGGCCAGCGCCTCGGCGAGCGCTTCGAGGTCAGATTCGTCCTCGCTGCGCGGTTTCGCGCGCGAAAGTTCTTCGCGTGTGCCGACCACTTCTCCGGTATCCGCGTCGATCACTACGCGGTCGCCTTCGGTCTTCTTGACCGCCCCGGCCGCAGGCGCAGCCGGCGCATCATCATCGTCATCCAGCATATCCGGTGCGGCCGGTGTATTGGGCTGGAAGCTGATTCCCAGGCCGCCACGCTCCACGAAGCCTTCGGCGATCTTCGGCGTCGGCGTGTACTCATAGGCCACGCGGGCAATCGGGTAATCGCCGGGAATCACCAGATAGCCGTGCATATCTGGCAAGGTCAGAATTTCGGAAGTCAGCACGATTTCCCGCAGGTTGCGCTTCGCAAAAACGCTCACGCCATCGCGCGACGAGCTGATGCCATAGCTGAGCGTTTCGTCCTTCTCGTCCACCTCGGCCTGCCCCATCAACTCCGACATGAGCTTGGCCGCCGCGCCGTCCGTCACGCGCAGCAGCAGCTTAGTCTGGCAACCGGAAATGATGGTCTTGGCCAGGTCGTGGCCGTAGATTTCATAGACCTGGGAGAAGTCCTGCACACCCAGCACACAGCACAGCCCGTACTTCCGGGTATTGGTCAGGGCCAGCTTCAAGATGTCGAGCTTTTGGAGTGTCGGTAGCTCGTCCACAAACAGCCAAAGCCGTTCGCGGTGGACAGGATCGAGAGACAGCACCGCCTTGATAACAGTGTCCACCCACAGGGACAGCACAGGTGCCAGTGCCTCGCGCAATTCCTCGCGCGCCGTGATGAACATCCACGAGTCAGATTCCTCTTTGATCCACTTTCGGATCGAGAACGGCTCACCCTCGTCATGCAAAAACCGGAATGCCTCAAGCTGGTTCTGCACTGTCATCTTGAGCGACATCCCGGTTCGTTCCGTCACCGGGTCAACGTAGCTCGCACCCGCTTCACCAGCCAAAAGCGCGTGCATCGCTTCGAGGTTGCTCTTGGCGATTGAGTTGTAGAGGTCGCGGTTCGTTCGTCGGCCTTCACGCCCGAGAACTTTGTAAACGTCCTTCAACACCATCCGGCCCGCCTTCGCCCAAAACGGGTCAGCCTCGGCCGGATCAGGAATCAGGCCGTTGGCCATATTGTCAAAGTGGTAGTCCTTCTCGATCTCGTTCCAGATGTTCCAGTTCGGACTGCGGGCATCCAGTGGGTTCATGAGGATGTCCTTGCCTGGACGGAAAAACGCCTGGGTGAACTCGCCCGACGGGTCATAGACAATCGCCCGCTTCCCGCGCGCACGTACCTGCTTCATGAGCGCGAAAAACTGCTGAGACTTACCCGTGCCCTGCGCGCCGGCAATCAGCGTATGCAGGTTCTCAGACTTGGCGCGCATCGGCACATCGGCGATCACATACGGGCTTGCATCCTCGCGGGCGTTCACCAGCGTTTTGAGGTCTTCGCCGTTCACCAGCGATGCACCGCGCAGGCGTTCATCGGTCATCTTGCCACGCCCGTAGTGCCACCAGAACATGCTCAGCAGGAGCAAACATCCGATGCCTACCAATCCACCGATCAGCGTGCCGTTCCTCATCTTCCGCCGCGCTTCGGTGGCATCGTCCTCGGTGAGCGCGATCACCTCTTTCACGTCAAGCATCGACTTGCTGCCGTTGACGTACAGCTCCATCTTTGCCAAGTTCATGCCCAGCGCATCGCGCGCCTGTCCGATCCAGTTTCGTTCCAGTGCGTACCGCTCTACCGGCGTGGCCGCCTTGTAGAAGTAGACGCCACCAGTCACCAGACCGATCAGGAAGGAAATCACCACGACTGTCAGCACCGCCACGCCGAACAAGCGTGCTTGGTGCATCCACAACTCGGCACCTCTGGAGAAGCTCCCCATCGTGCCCTTCTCTGCCCGTTTAGCCATTTGCTTCACCTTTCTCGCGCTTGATCTTTGCCTTCGCTCTGTCCTGTGCGTCGTAGAGGTCTTGCGGGTTGCGCGCCTCCACAATCTTCGTCAGTAGCTGCTCTGACGTGTAGATCGACATAAGCGCATTTTCAGGCAGCTTGGCCGATCCACCGCCGCCTGTCTGAATCTGCATTTCGGCGAGCATGACCCTCATGCGCTGCTCCACGTCGAGGGCCGTTTCGGCGATCATGCCCTGAACGATCATGGTGCGCAAAAATTCGGAAAGTGTGGTTCCTCGCTCTTTCGCACGCTTGCTGTAATAGGCCGCAGTATCCCTATCGAGGCGTAGCCCGATGAACTTTGAGCCGTCTTCTCCGTTCGCTGGCTTTTTCGGCATTTTCTCTTGTCCTGGCAATGGTTTAGCCATTGTAAGACAGTTAGGTGTTTAACGCTATTGGTTTAGGTGTTTAACAGCCAAAAAGGCCGCCATAGCGGGTTTTTTGGCCGTGCAACGATAGTTGCGTGGTGTGTGACCAGTCTTGAGGGGGTGCGGGGCTCCCCCGCGAACCCTCAAGACTGGTGGCGTCATCTGACTAGACGCAGGTAGCGGCCATCCGAGCCCATTTGGTAAAATGGGGCCAACCCAGGGGCGCAGGAAGCCCCGAGGGGTTGAGCAGGATTGACGAAACCGAACCGAGAAGGAGAAGAACGTGAGTGATGCGAAATCGGCACCAAAGGGCGGACGCAAGGCGCGGACGCTGGGAGAAGAAATTGCAGCCCAGCGCGACAAGCTGCGGAAGCTGGAGGAACGACAGCGAGAGCAGAAGCGGAAGGAGCAGGAGCGGAACACGAAAGCCGTGCTTGAGCTGATCCGCGCTGAGAAGCTGGACGCAGTTCCAGCGGAGCAGTGGAAGCTGGCAATGCCGGCGATCAAGGCGGCGTTGCTGGTCGATTCATCGCCGCAGCCGGAGGCTGGGGCGACAAGTCAGAAAACGGACGGCCAGGGCGAACCGGCGGCGAGTGGCCAGTGAGCGTTTTCCACAAATCCACAGGCCCCTTTGCCCCCGACCGGGGATACCCAAAATATCCCAAAGGGAGGGGGTCGCGCCCAGTTTTCCACAAGAGACTTCTTGTGGGAAACCGGATCAAGCGCGAGGGCCTGTGGAGCTTGTGGGAAACGCGGTGGTTGAGGGAGAGACGGCCCAGCGCCGGGACGGCGCAAGCGAAAGGGATGTGCAGGGCTGCGCAGCAGTCCCCGCGAAGCGGGGATGAGCGCGAAGGCGCGAACCCGGAGCAGCCCGGTCTGGTCGCGCAGCGGCCAGATTCGCCCAGGTGGAGGGAGTCATGGCAGAAGTGGAAAACTGGACGAACACGAAGCTGCTGGAAAAGCTGCGTAGTGATGGTCGAGCAGAGATTGACGGCTGGGCCGTCAATCTCGATGGTGCCGACATCTGGTTGACCAACCCGTATGGGTTGGACTGCGCGTTTTACGCAGCATCCGGTGAAGGGTGCGAAAGCATCCTTCACCGGATCAAGTCAGACACTCACGAACGTGAGTGGGGCACGCTGTAGGATCAGCGGGCCAGAATTGCAACAGCCGCAGAGGGCCGACAGGCGGCGAGTTGCGTGAGATGGGCCGTCAGTGAAGCCGCACGACAGTGCGGCGGAACGGGCGGCCTTGTCTTTTGGCGAGCGGCCAGTCTGCCACCGCAGACGCCAGCAAGATCGCCCAGGGCCGTGGTGGGCGCGGAAAGCGGCAGAGCCGGTTTCCGTGGCCGCCCTGCCCTGCGCCTGGTTTGGCTTTCGCGCGCGAAAGTCGAGCCAGGCCGGCAAGCGGAGCGCGCAGCGCCCGCCAGGGCGCGGAGGCGTGAGGGATGGAAGCCCGCAGGGTCGAGACACGCGCAGCGGGGCTCGATTCACGACAGCCCGACCCCGCAGGGGGCACGCCCAGGGTTGCGAAGACTCGGTGAACCCAGGTCATGCGAAAAGCGCGGGTAGCGGACGTATCGGCAGGCCGGGAGAAATCGGCCACTTGGACGGTGCCGGAGGGTTGGCGGGAGGCGCAGCCTTCCGCCAACTTCACGGCATCGGAGCGAGCCGCAGGCGAAGCGACAAGGGGAAGAACGGCGGGCGTGGTGACGGCGCAGCCGTCAGCTCGCAGAGCCGTTCTTGGGGAAGTGGCGCGCAAGGAACTTGCGCATGGTTTTCTCCGTCACGTCGAAGTGACGGGCCAGCTTTGGAATGGAGAGGCCGAGCTGGTACAGCTCGCCGACACGTTCACGCTGCGGGTCGAGTTTGAGGCGGCCGGTGCTGCCTTTGCGCCGGCCGCCGATGCGGCCAGCGAGGCGAGCGCGCTCCAGGCCTTCACGAGTGCGAGCACGAGTGAATTCCACCTCGATCATGGAAGCCATCGAGAAGGCGGCGGCTTGAATCTGCGCATTCAAGCTGCCGTCCATCACGGTCTGCGTTTTCGTAATGATGAGGGTGACGCCGCGTGCGGCGGCACTCTCAAGAATGGAGAAAACCTGGCCAGGTGATCCACCCAGCCGGGTGAATTCAGACGTAAGGATGAAGTCGCCCGGCTGGGTGCGCTCTAGCAGCAGCTTCCCGATCAGGCGCTCGCGCCAGGGAATGCTGCGGCTGGCGGTTTCCTCCACCATCGTCAAGGGCGTGTAGCCCTTGGCGTTGGCGTAATCGAGCAGCCACAGGCGCTGATTCGCCACGTCCTGGGAGTCACGCGAGACGCGCAGGTAGGCAAAGTATGCGGGCACGCAGTCAGCCCGCCTTGATGGCGAAGTGGTAGGCGAGCGGAAGCGAAGCCAGCGTGCCGATGATGATGCAGAGTCGGCTGGCGAAGCCGCCGACAGCGGGCGATTTGATGAGGCGCGCGACTGCGCGGCCGAGAATCAGTCCGGCAAGGAATCCGACCAGCACGATGCCGAAGGCGAGCATGGCATTCGAGTGGTTCGCCACGAAGGATTGAGGGGCGTCTGTGTTCATGGGTTTGCCTTTCTCGTTCAGATCGCGGCGCTGGCCAGCAGTGCGGCGAAGTGCGTGCGGCGCGAAGCGGCGCAGCGCGAGCACCTGGGCGAATTGGAGGCGAAGCCGACCAAGAGCCCGGATGTGGTTTCAGGGTCTTCAGCGCGAGCCGGCAGGCGAGCGCGAAGACAGCGGATCGGGTTCACGGCGCATCGACCGGGTGAAGCCTGGTCAGTGCGGCCGTTGGCCGCCCAGGGTGGCCACGATGTACGGCTGGATGAAGCGCAGCAGGTCGCCTTGCTGCTCGATGGTCAGGCCGACCGACAGGCAGTGCTCGAAGAATTCGAGCGCGGCCTGTTTCGCCGGCACGGGCAGGCTTTCCATCATCGCCAGGTTGCACACCATGTCCGGGTGAACGAAGGAAGCGACGTACTGGACGAGGGCGACGGCGACCTCGCCAGACGGGTTTTTTTCGATGAGTTGGAGGGTAGGCCTCAACTTCTCAGGAAAACCGCTCAAAACGGCTCTATTCGCGTCGGGGGTTGAATGGGGCATCAGCATTCGGGCCTTTCGGTAGATGTTTCCCCGGCGCGGGCTATTTCTACCGGGTTCCGGGTGAATTTTAAGGATTGTTTCGCTACCGGGTTTCACGGTAGCTAAAACGGTCGTTAAAAGTACCACGTTTTCGCCCGTCCAGGGCGGAAACGTGACTTTTCGACCTCTCCACCTTTCGCGCGCGAAAGGTCTGGCCAGGCCGCAGGCCAGCGCCGGGACGGCGCAAGCGAAAGGGATGTGCAGGGCTGCGCAGCAGTCCCCGCGAAGCGGGGATGAGCGCGAAGGCGCGAACCCGGAGCAGCCCGGTCTGGTCGCGCAGCGGCCAGATTCGCCCAGCAGTGAAAGCTGGCCAGGCGCAAGGGTCAGCCGGAAAGCAGCCAGGTGGTGCGGGTGGGTGGCAGGTCGGCGCGCGCAGCGCGGCGGCCTGCTGGCTGTTGGAGCGGGCGCAAGCCCGGCACCACGGCCAGCCGAAGGCTGGCACCGGCCGCAGGCCGCACCGCCGACAGGCGGCCGCGCGTCAGAACAGGGCGAGCTGGGGGGACATGGAGCCCGCACGCAGCGCCCTCACCTCGTCCAGCTCCAGGTGCAAGCGGACAAGGATCGACAGGTCATAGGAGATATGGGCGTCCTTCAGCCGAAGGGCGCAGCGCAGCGCGCCCAAGGGGTCATTGCCGCTGGAAATGCAGATGTCGTAGGGCGACAGGGCCGCCAGGCCCCGGTCGCGCAGGTCGTTGTACCGGGCGATGCTGGCGAGGCGGGACGCCTCGTAGCTGGCGACCTTGGCCAACAGGAAGGACTCGCGGGCCGCCAGGTCACGCGGGGCCTTCTTGGTCAGGGTCGGGTCGAGTTCCTGCCAGTGCTCCCGGATGGTGATGTCCTCGGCTGGGGGGAAGTCGGCGAGCACGGCCGCGACAGCGGCCGGATCGACGGCGGCCACCAGCTCGGCGGCCTCTTGCTCGATGCTCACGGCGGCCGCCCTCCCCTATTCCGTGCCCATGCGCTCAAGCATGGGCACCACGGCGAAATTCCACCAGTTGAGCGCGCGGGCCAGGGTGGCGCGGCGCTCGTCCTCGGTGGCCGTGCTCAGCAGGTTGTGCTGGCGGATCACCTTCTGATTGAACAGGCGCAGCACGTCGAGCGGGCCTTGCGTGCCCTCCAGGGCGCGAATGGCGTTGCGCAGCTCGGCGTCCTCGATGCAGTGCAGCGGCACCGGGTGGGTGATGGACTCGGCGCGGTTGGCGGCCTGCTCCAGCTCGGCCAGGCTCCAGTTCTTCATGACGCGCTCCAGCAGCGGAGCGCGGGCGGCGACAGCCGCGCGGCGCAGCTCGTCGGCCTGGCGCTCCAGGGCGTCGGCTTCGGCCAGCAGCGCGGCCGCCTGGTCGCGCTGCTTGATGATCGGCGAGCCGACCTCGGCGAGCATGTCCACCCAGGGCAGGAAGCGGGCGGCGGGCTTGGTGGTAGTGGTGGCGGTGGTCACGGGCGAACCTTTCAGAACAGGGCGAGCTGGCCGCGCAGGTTGATGTCTGCGGCCAGGGCGGGAACGGGCGAGGGAGCCAGGGCGGCGGCGGTGGGCATGGCTTCCGCCTCGGCCTCGGCGTCGTCGGCCGCTTCCTCGGCGCGAGACTGGGCGGCGGGCACGGTCAGGGTGGCGGCGTCACCGGCGCGGCGCAGCTTCACATCCCAAAAGCCCAGGACATGGGCGGGCGTGCGCCACGTTGACCATGTTTCAACGCTCAGCGAATTGCCGTGATAGACGACAGCCGGGATATGCAGCAGCGACAACTGCACATAGGCCATTTGCACCGCCACGATGTCAATATCGACGGCGACGGCGTGCATGTGCTGCTGATAGTTGATTTTCGCGTCCTGCAAGGCATGGGCGGCCGCAATAACCATTGCGCCACCGCCTACGCATGGATCGCAGAGGGTGATAAAGCCCTTTTTCTCGATTTCCACGGGCGCGCGGTCGCCCATGTTGATCGCGGCCATCAAATAGCTGACCTCGTAGGGCGTGAAAAACTGGCCTTTCCAAGAGTCGCCCAGCTCCAGATTCATGAACAGGGAGCCGAGAAAATCACACATGCCAGCTTCAAGGCCGAAAGTGACATGGGCCAAGCCTCGGGCCATCATGTCGGCTTCTTCCTTGGTATAGCGGCCGACGATCTTCATATATTCAGCCTCGCGCGCGGCAAACTGGCGCTTGTCTACGGCGTTGCTGATCGCAATGGCGCACATGGCCACAAAGTCGCGGAAGACTTGCCAGAGGCCGTGCCGATAGCCCAGCTCGCGCAGCAGCTTGCCCAGCTCGGCCTGGTGGTCGTTGGTGTAACGGATGTGCTTCTTAGCCACGGCTGGGCTCCCCTTCTTCCTGGTGCGCGTGGGCGTCGATCACCGTTTGCATCCCGCGCTTGGTCTTCTTGAATTGCTCGATCATGGCGAGGTAGGCGGCCAGCGGTTCGCCGCTGCCTGCCCCGTATTCACCGATCCAGGAATAGCCCTTGCGGCCGTCGCGCAAGGGGTATTCCTTCAGGCGGATGGCCTCTTTGCCTGATCTGGTCAGGTACAGGCCGATGGTCTTGGTTGTCATGCTCACCCCGCTGTCAGGCCGGGGCGGTGGCCCCGGCGTCGTTGCTCAATACTCGGAAGGCAGCAGCAGGGTGGTCACGCTGCGGTCGGCCTCGGTGATGATCCAGAGCTTTTGCCCGTTCTTCGTCGTGTAGGACGAGAGCACGCGCGCGCCGCACTCCAGCGCCTCCCGGTTGGTCTGCTGGTCTTCGGCGTCCATTTCCGACCAGTCGCCGGCAACGTGGCGGGCGACAAAGTGGATAGGCTGCTGGCCGTTCTGCTCCAGCACCTCCAGCGCGCCGGGCGTGGCGCAGAGCTGGCCCAGGGAGAACAGGGGCGAGCCGGTGGGCACGAGGGCGGCCGGGCGGGCGGTTTCGGTCGGGGTTGCGGTGGTTGGTTGCATCTGGATCACTCCTAAAGGTCGATGGTCTGGAAACTGCGCCGGGGGTCTGGTCTGCTCACCGTCACCCCCAGCGCTGGGGGTTTGCTGGGTTTAGGGTTTCGTCACGCGGTAGCAAATCCACGTCTTGCCGTCCCAGCGCTCGAACAGGCGCGAGCCGTTCAAAACGATTTCGCGGTTCTGCGGCTGGGGTTTGGTCGCGGTTGCCATTGGCTTATCTCCTGCGGGTTGTTGATGGTCTGGTTTCTCGGTCGGGTATGGTCTGCTCACCGTCACCCGTCCGAATCAGTTAGCCAGGTCGGCGGGGGGATCGACGGTAATCACCTCGATGTCGAAGCCCAGGGCCTCAAAATCGACTGCGACACCTTCAGAAATCCAGTCCGCCAATGCCTCGAAAACTTGCTGGGTCATGGTCATATCTCCTTATCAACCATGAGAGACATTCTACCCGTCAAAGGGTTGACCGTCAACCCTTTGACGAAGAAAGACAACCCTTTTTATTGAAATAAAACGGTTGACTTTTGCCGCTGAAAATTGCACCGGAACCAAGAGCCGGGGCGGGTTTGGGGCCGGAACAGGCCCCAAGGTCTTGGCGGCCACAGGCCGCCTTGCAGCGTCCAGCGGAGCGCGTGCCTACCCTTGAGATTTGCACCGTCTACCTG
>Ga0209979_1000284_pt1 | contig 75580 bp, 62 predicted proteins | sample AnhtaG_FD_183114 | JGI IMG/M metagenome (GOLD analysis project Ga0209979, IMG submission 183114) | Deep subsurface microbial communities from Anholt, Denmark to uncover new lineages of life (NeLLi) - Anholt_01485 metaG (SPAdes) (version 2) | ecosystem: Environmental > Aquatic > Marine > Oceanic...
GAGACCGGAAAAACAAGGAGTTGTTGCGTAACCTAACAAGGGGCTGATTATTCCAGAACTCCCCATCATGTAGGTGGCGACCCCGGTAATGCCTCTGACCTTTGAGCTCATGTAACTGTGTGGGGCGCCCCTTCCAGGACGATGACCTGAGGCACCAGACCTCGAATAGATGAGTGGAGGGAACTGGAAGATACACAACCCAGCCGCCAATTCGGCAGCCGTCAACCTGGAGGCAGACAAAATGGTGGCATAATAGATCGGAAAAAATCACTTGACGCCCCGCTTTCATAGATGAGGCATTACCCCGCCGAAAGAAAATTGCTTGACACCGTTCAGTCCTTTCGCACTAATTGAATCAGCTATCAGGGAAGTTTAGGGATACCCCGCATTATGCGGGAAAAGTGACTCCGGCGGGGGAGTCATAAAACAAGGCCTCTTGAAAACCCGGGGGGCGCGGTCATGTTCACCTTTCGATGCCACCGCGACAATAGCAGGCAGCGGAAGATTCCCGTTGCCGGCGTGCGAATTGCTGCGTCAGGACAGCGAACCGCAGCCCACCATGATCGAGAACACTGCCCACGTTACGTTTTGCCGGCACCAGGGCCCTCCCCTGTGCTCCTGGCACATCGGGGAGCAAGATGTCCGCTTTTTCGTTGACGGGAGGTTTGAGAAGGGACAGCGCACCTGTCCCATTTTGTGTTGCATCGACCTGACATGGAGGATCGGTCATGAATAAGATCTACATAGCCATATTGGCGGCGATGTTGGTGTTCAATGGTTGTGCTCGGGTGGTCGTAACAAGACTTGAGAGCGATGACCAGGAGGGGATACGATTTTATCGTCCGCACCCGTACCTCCTGGTTACAGCGGATGAGGAAGGAAAGAAGCTGCAGACCTCAATAATCTACCTGCCCGACAAGAAAGAGGAGTATGTCCTGAGCGTTAAGGGCGGATGGGGGGTCGTAGAGACCGATTTTACAATAACAGACGGCTGGAACTTGACCGGATTCAAGGAGAAGCGAGATCCGAAACTTGCGGAGACCCTGACCGGCACGCTCAGCGCGGCAGCCACGGTGGCAGGCGTCGTACCGACTGTCCTAAAGGCAGAGGATGAACGGCCCCTAAAGCCTGGCCTTTACCGTTTGGATTACGACGACGCGGATCATGTCGTCAGGTTTGTCCGCGTTACCTACGTTGACGACCCGATCCCTTACGAGCGGCCGGAGAAGAAGGATGGGCAGCCATCGTCAACAGCAGGCGATCGAGCAAGTGAAGTTCAATGATGCGACGACAGCGCTGCGTTGGTGACCCTTTGTCGTAAAGGCCATACCGAAAGGAGGTAATCATGTGTACCGCTCGGAATCCCTTGCACTGTATTGTGCCCCCCTACATGGTGGAGAGGATGACCGAATCGCCTAACAAGAAGGTCCGAAGCCTGGCCTTGGAGAATATCGCAGCGTCGGCGGAGGCACGGGCTGCTCGTGCAACCCTCGCCCTTGCGCCGATGTTGATGGCATCGGCTTCACCGAAGGGCACGAAAGATCGTTTGATATACGATGCAAAGAAGAGGTGGAACTTGCCTGGCAAACTGGTCCGAGCCGAGGGTGATCCAAAGACCGGTGATCCCGCCGCGGACGAAGCGTACAACTATTCCGGCTACACGTACGACTTCTATCACAAGCTGTTTGGCCGAAACTCGCTGGATGATAAGGGGATGTCGTTAAGATCAACAGTTCATTACCGGACCACATACAATAACGCGTTCTGGAACGGCTCACAAATGGCTTACGGTGATGGAGACGGCATCATCTTCCGACGCTTTACGCGCTCCCTGGATGTCGTCGGACACGAACTGACGCACGGAGTGGTAACGTTCACAGCTAACCTTGAATATCATGATGAGCCGGGTGCCCTCAACGAGCACTTCTCCGATGTTTTCGGAGTGTCGATCAGACAGTGGCGCAAGAAGCAGACGGCTAAGCAAGCCAGTTGGCTGATCGGGGAAGAGATCCTTGTCCCGGCACCCACGCGGCGCGCAATACGTGATATGGCTAACCCCGGGAAGGCCTATGAAAACGATCCCGATCTCGGTAGTGACCCACAGCCGGCTCACATCGACGACAAGTACACTGGAACCGCCGACAACGGTGGCGTCCATATCAACTCGGGTATCCCCAACCACGCTTTCTATGTGACCGCCACAGAAATAGGTGGACACGCGTGGGAAAAGGCTGGGAGAATCTGGTACAATACTCTTGTCGAGCACCTCACGCCGACCAGTGATTTCGCCAAGTGTGCCCGCGACACCTTCCTTGAGGCGGGAAACTTGTACGGCCTGAACAGCCGTGAGCAGAAAGCGGTCAAGAAGGGTTGGGCCGAAGTCGGGATTACGGTATAGAACCCTGGGCTATCCCTCAGCTGGAGGGACGATATGAAGGTACGGTACGAGCAATCGGGCGGTTGGGGCAATCCCCTGGGCAAGACCTGCGAACTCGACACGGAGCAACTCGATCACCAGGACGCTGAGACCCTGAAGAAGTTGGTCGAGCAGTCTCAGGTTGGCAGGTCCATGGAGGCGCGCTCTCCGCACGCACGCGACGCCATCAACTACGAGATCACGATCGAGGAGGGTGAACAGAGGTTCCAAGTTCGCATGGATGACACGACGCTCCCGGAGAAAATGATGCCCTTGATCGACTTCCTTCAGAGCCGAGCCAAGCCGCGGGCCCTTAAGTAGCGCGCGTCAGTTGATCGCCCGGCGTAAGGCCGGCCCCTCCGTAGCCATACCGGGTGAGGCTGTAAAACCCCAAGAATCGGCGGGCCTCCATGTCATAAGCGCGGATTGCGCAGTAAGCTCGACGCTGATCACCGGCGCGGCGTTAGCCAAATGTCGGCCTTCGCCACGCCGGTTTCCTTACGCGAATCGCCCTCTCAAACCGCATCGTGTTTCACATCGTTGAAGGTGACTTTTCGCCCGGTGCGGTAGGAGATGTTTGCCATGTGGCAGGCGGTGATGACCTGGTGGCCGTACTCGATGGGGGAGTTCGGCTGTTTGCGGCTGCGGACGCAGTCGAGCCAGTTCTTCATGTGGTCGCCGCCCTGGTTTTCCCAGGACTTGATCGGCTTGCTCGTGTCGCCGAATTCGAGGTAGATGTTGAAGTTGCCTCTGGTGGTCAGTGTGGCATCTGTTCCATACCAGACTCCTCGGTCGCCGTCGTAGCCGTTCAGCATCTCCGGCGAGAAGACCACTGAGAACTCGCCGTAATCAAATACCGCGTGCACCATGTCCGGCGTCTCCCAGTGCGGTAGTTGATAGACGGCGCCGTTGGCCACGACCGACTTCGGCCATTTCACGTTCATGATCCAGTGCACTAACCCGAGCTGGTGTGCGCCCAGGTCCGTCATGATCCCTCCAGCATAGTCCCAGAACCACCGCCATGCGGTGTAGCGGTGCGGATCAAAGGGAACCTTCGGCGCCTTGCCGAGAAATCTGTCCCAGTCAATTCCCTCGGGTTTAAAATTCGGTGGCGGAGCAAACGGGTCGCCCTTCGACCAGTTCCGGCAGTCGAACACGCGTATCCACCTCACCTTTCCGAGCATACCGTCCTCGACAACCTTTTTAACCATCGCCCAATCCGGATTGGACCGGTATTGATTGCCGACCTGCACGATCCGGCCTGTCCGCTTGACCGCCGCAACCATTTCCCTGCCTTCTCTGATGGTATGCGAAAGAGGCTTCTCCTGGTAGACATCCTTCCCAGCCTCAACGGAATCAATGAGCTGGCGATGATGCCAGTGATCGGGCGTGGCGATGACCACCGCGTTGATGTCCTTTCGCTCGAGAAGCCGCCGATAGTCCGCGTACGTATCCGCCTTGCCGCCGGTCAACCTCTTTGCCTGCTCCAGACGGAAAGCAGCTACATCTGCCAGTGCCGCGACTTTCTCCTTCAAATGGAGCAGGTGCCGAATATGCGCCTGACCTCGTCCGCCCGTACCGATCACTCCAACCACGATCTCCTCATTCGCGCCGAGAGCCGGCCGGACAACCGGTGCTCCCACGGAAGCAAGCGTCACCGCCGCCGCTCCCTTCGCCGACTTCTTCAGAAAATTCCGCCTCGTGATTCTCTCTTGCGCCATCGCTTATCCCTCCTTCAGTTGTATCGGGTTATCCTTGAAGCCCACTATGTTGTTCGCTGCGACTCGTTAGAGCATCTCGTAAAACTTAGCGGGTCGCAGCTCCGGGAATTCTTTCGTCGGCAGCAGATGCTTCCGCACGTCCACGCAGAGGTGGCACTTGGTGGTGTAGCCGTCGGCAAGTTCCTCGTATGCGTACTTCTTCTCCGCCAGTTGGAACAGACCGTACGGGCCTTCCGTGACCAATATTCTTATGAGGGTGGGGAACTGGCCCGCCTCGAACTCCTCCATCGTCTGACGCAGCTCTCGCCAGCTCCCGACGGTAAGCCCGCCGCAGAACCACGAGATGTAATTTCCGTAGAGATCGAAGTGCGAATGGTGCGGGAACGGGATTTCCGCGGCGCAGTTGTCTCCCTCGAACGCTTCAGCTCCCGAGCGCTCCGTCAAATGCCCCAACCGATAACTGGCTCTACCCCCGCCGATCAGCCCGTACTCCTCCCAGAGCATCTGCCCGACCCGCTTCTCGCCGTACCGCTCGATGTAGGCTTCGAGAGGAACGGGCTTATCGGCGCTGAAAGCCTTGATCTGGTCAATGCAGTGAGGAAGGTAGACCGTGGTGTTTCGCGCTCCGAAGACATCGAACGCGGCCTTAATCGCAGTGGCAACTCTGCTGAGCGGAATAGTCTCCCCCTGAAAGGGAGAGCAACTGATCAGTATGCTTTCCATGCCGGCATCTTTCAAGACGGAGAATCTCTCCCTGACATCTCTCTGATCCAGGCACCACGACGCGTTAGTCTCCACGAATTGCGGTACGCCCCGCTCCTTGACGATTCTCACTGCCTGAAGGAGAAGGTCAAAATCGAGGAAGGGCTCGCCTCCGGTCAGATGTATCCGGAAGGGATGAGTCCACAGCTTCGTCGCTTCCACCGCCTCCCGGACGTCCTCAAGACTCATCGTCTCCTTCCAGCCCGGTCCGCAGGCGTACAGGCAGTGCTTACATGCCGACCTACACCGGTAGCTCAGGATGATGCCCAGGTCCAGCGGCGATAACATCTTCAGAGAACGCACCACGTTTTACCATCAATGCTGTCCGTCGTTCCGGAAAAGGACGCCCAAAATTATAGCGATCGGGAGCGAATAAGGCGATCCCCATGAGCTTCTTCAGCCTGACGCTGCCACTGAGTCAGGGTACCATGGGGCGAGGGTGTGGTATCAACCGCAACATCGTTGCAGTGGCAGATCAATAAGCTCTGGCGAAGATGACCCTGCGGTCGGATTCCTTCGCGCAGATCATACACTGACCCTTCTCTTCGTCAGCGTCGAACGGAATGCAGCGGATCGTCGCCTTGGTCTGATCCTTTATCGCCGCCTCGCACTCCGGCTCTCCGCACCAATGCGATCGCGCAAATATCCCCGGCGACTCCATCTTCGCCGCGAACTCGCCGAAATCATCTATATCGAACGTGTTCTCGTCCCTAAACCTCGTACACCTTTCGAAGAGGCTGGTCTGTATCTCGTCCAAGAGCTCAAGCACCCTCTCCCTCATCCTGCTCTGAGGAACGGACTCCTTTTTGCCCTCATCTCTCCCGACGAGCACAACCTGCTCGTTCTCCACGTCCCTCGGGCCGATCTCCATCCGCAGGGGCACGCCTTTCAGCTCCCAGTCGTTGAACTTCCATCCCGGCGTGTACTGATCCCTGTCGTCAATGTGCGCCGCAGCGGCTTCGCCGATCGTGTTCTTGCACTCTTCCGCTACCTTGAGGACTTTCTTCCGCGACGCATCATCCTTGTAGATCGGCACAATCACCACCGCAATGGGTGCGACTCGCGGCGGCAGGATCAGCCCTTTGTCATCGCCGTGCGCCATGACGATTGCTCCGATCAGCCGGGTGCTCACGCCCCAGCTCGTCTGCCAGACATACTCTATCGTCCCCTCCTTGCTCTGGAACGACACGTTGAAAGCCTTCGCGAAATTCTGTCCCAGGTTGTGCGATGTACCGAGCTGCAAGGCTTTTCTATCCTGCATCATCGCCTCGATCGCGTAGGTCCTCACCGCCCCTGCGAACTTCTCCGCATCGCTTTTCAACCCATCGTAGACCGGGATCGCCAGGACATTCTCCGCAAACTCCCTGTAAATGCCCAGAATTGTCAGGGTTTCCTCTTCCGCCTCCTCGGCAGTGGCGTGCGCCGTATGACCTTCCTGCCAGAGGAACTCCGTGGTCCGCAGAAAGAGCCTTGTCCTCATCTCCCACCGGACTACATTCGCCCATTGATTGATCAGCACCGGCAAGTCCCGCCAGGACCGAATCCACTTCGAATACATCGCGTACATAATCGTCTCGGACGTCGGGCGAACGTAGAGAGGTTCTTCGAGTTTCTTTCCTCCGCCGTGGGTCACGACCGCGCACTCCGGGGCGAAGCCCTCGACGTGATCTGCCTCTTTCGACAGAAAACTCTCCGGAATGAACAGCGGAAAATAGGCGTTCTGATGCCCGGCATCTTTGATTCGCTTATCGAGCTGCCGCTGGATGTTCTCCCAGATGGCGTATCCGTACGGGCGAATGACCATGCAGCCCTTCACCGGCGAGTAATCCGCCAGCTCCGCCCTCATTACAATCTCGTTGTACCACTGCGAGAAATCTTCCGAGCGACTCGTTATCCCTTTTCCCATCCTTCCTCCTCACGTTGTGTTGTGCCCACATCTTCAGGAGTCGTGGGAGCCTTTGCCCCTGGCACGCCTGCCGGGCCGGTGTCTATTCCGCCGACTACGCCGCACGAACGCGGAACCGATTCGAGCAAGCAGTCCCTGCTCTGTTAGTTGGACCTCCTTTTTCAACCAGCGGTAGTTTGGGACCACGCACCTGCGCCACCGGTCCCGTATGTCAGGACTGAACTCGTCCCACTGGGGGGTCCCGTAGAACTGCTTGAAATGAAAACAGATGAACCATAGGTCATCGGTTAACTGCCGAACCCTCGACTCGAGGCGCACCGGCAGGTGCCTCCCACTCTCATCCAGCTGGGACCGCAGTCGCTCCACTTGCTGGATTGCCGGCTCAAGCCTGTCCTGTCTTCGCGCCACGCCCGCCGGAGCGACGAGAGGGTCCACAGCGTCCTTGGCCTGCACTACCGCTGGCCAGATCTCCGACAGCGCCCTATCTCTATTGTCGCGGCGGCGCCTCACGTTTCCGAGCCAGTGCTCCAAAAGTGGCTGGCCGATCCAGCGGAGAGCCCCCATAGACACAATGACTACACTCACAGCCTGGATCAATGTGTCGGCCATATCTGTACCCTCTGAGCGGGTCAGACTACCCCGGGTAACCGCGGCTGCCGGAGTTCGTGAGACCCAGATACATCTTAGCCCCCTTCCACATCGCCGAAAAGCACGCCAATTACCTCTTCGACGCCGCGGTTGTGGGGCTGTTTCGTTACGTAGTCCGCGGCGGCTTTGACCTCGTCGAGGGCGTTGGCGACGGCGACGCCGAAGCCCGCTTTTCGGACCATCGCAATATCGTTCACTTCATCGCCGATGGCGACGATCTCTTCCGGTTTGATTCCGCGCTGCTGCGCGATCCATCGCAGTGCCTTCCACTTCGACGCGGTCGGCGACGCCATCTCCAGCGAACAGCCCTTGTACTTCACATGCTGAATAATCACCGTCCCGACCTTCCCGTTCATCGCCTCGCGGATTCGTTTCTCCGCTTCAAGCAGAGTTGGATAGGCGTGAAAGACATTGACCTGTGACACCGTGTGACATCGAACCGCCGCCAGGTCATCCACCACCCTCCCCATTTCCCGGTTCAGGTCGAGGTACTCCGTGTGGTACTCGTTCACCCCCTCAGCCACATCCACACAGAAATCGTAATCCGGGTACTCATCAGTCAGAAGCACCGCTGGCAAACCGATCCCCTTCAAGAGGTCAAGGAGCCCGGCCAGGTGCTCCTGGGGGAAATAGTCCGTGTAGATGGTCCGCTCGCCGGCAACTTCTTTAACGATCGTGCCGTTGTTCACCACGATCGGACCGGTAAGTCCTAACTCGTGGGCATAACCCACCGCCGCCGAGAACCTTCTCCCGCTGCACAGGATGATCTCCACGCCCCTCGCCGAAAGCGCGGTGAGCCTTTCCGCCGTCCTCTGCTCAATCTCGAGTTCCTCGTTGAGGAGCGTGCCGTCGAGGTCGAGACCGAGCAATCGGTATCGCGAACTCACCTCCCGCGAACTTCCCCTATCTCCGGCATAACTCATTCCAGCGGCAGCTCCTTCCCCACAAGCGACCGATACGCGTCAAGGTACTTCTCGCGAGTCTTCATAATGATCTCTTCGGGAAGCTCAGGGACGGGCGGCTTCTTGTCCCACTTGATGCTCTCGAGATAATCCCGCACAAACTGCTTGTCGTAACTGATCTGCGGCCCGCCCGGATTGTACGTCTCCGCCGGCCAGAACCGCGACGAGTCGGGCGTCAGAATCTCGTCCACCAGAATCAACTCGCCGTCAATCAACCCAAACTCGAATTTCGTGTCCGCGATAATCACTCCCCTTTCTTTGCCATATTCCTTCGCTGTCTCATAGATGACCAGGGAAGTCTCCGCCAGCTCTTCCGCCAGCTCTTCCCCCACCATATCTTCCACAGCTTCCATGCTGATATTCTCGTCGTGCCCCGCTTTCGCTTTCGTGGCCGGAGTGAAAATCGGCTCAGGCAGCTCCGCCGACTGCACCAATCCCATCGGCAGCTCGACACCCGATATTGACCCTTTTTCCTGATATTCCTTCCATCCCGATCCGGCGACGTACCCGCGCGCCACGCATTCGACTTCGATCACCTCCGCTTTCATCACCAGCATGAACCGCCCCTCGAGCTGGTCCCGTTGATCCTGGAGTTCCGGAGGAAGGTCGTCAATCGAACAAGAGATCAGGTGGTTCGGAACGATATTCGCGATGAAATCGAACCAGAATGCCGATAGCCCCGTCAAAATCTTTCCTTTATCCGGGATCGGATTGGGCAACACGTAATCGAACGCCGAAATCCTATCCGTGGCAACGATCAGAAGACGGTCATCCAGGTCGAAGATGTCCCTGACCTTCCCGCTCTTGAATTTCTCTACGCCTTTCAACTCGACCTTGCTCATTCCCTGTCTCATTTTGGCAATTTCCTTCCCGGGCGTCTTTGTGCACCGCCCTTCCCTCGTTTTCGTCTTTGAGAAACGCACGCGCCTAATTTGTCAGGCAGTTCCCGCGGACAACTCGTAGTCTAAGAGATGAAATGGAAGCTGTAAAGTGCAAACAGCCGTGCCGCCCGATTTCGACGGCAGGGTCAGCCGTTCTCTTCTCCCATCAGAGGTTATCTGTGGTTGAGTGAAATCAGTTGGGACAGTGCCCGCCTGAAAATCACCGCGTCAGGAAAGGTCCTCTGGGATCAGGAGATCACCCCCACGCGAGAGCCGCTATCGCTATCCGTAGAGCTGCCGCAGGGAGACCAACTGTCTATACAAGTTGATCTCGACAAAAGAGTGGCTCTTCCGTGCGTGGTCTTTTTGGGAGAGCCCATTTTGATGTCCGAGCCGCCGGCAGCATCTCATAGTACCGCCGCACGACCGACGCCTGAATCGCCGAGCCTGAGGAGGGATTAACGGACGATGGGATTTCTGAAGCCGTGACTTTTGGTTGGAATGGCCGGGGTCCTGGTCCCCATCATCCACCTGCTCAATCGGTTTCGTCGTCGCATGCATTGGGCGGCGATGGAGCTTCTGCGCCGGGCTCTGGTTATGCGTTCCCGTCGGATCAAGCTTGAAGATTTTCTTCTGTTGCCGCTCCGATGCTTGGCGGTGATCCTGTTGGCCCTGGCAATGTCGCGGCCGACCATCACAGTCTCGGCCGCCAAGTGGTTTGGCTGACCTGAAGGAGCAAACTGGCGAGACCGCCATGGGGAAAGCGTGTCGGGCAACACGCTGGGGATCTAACGGCCTCGCCAGTCAGGTTCAGCTTCCTGCAACTCGCGGTTTATCCTTGTTCCAACCGCTAAGTTGCACATCGCATATTACCACAGAACGCTCGGAGGTGGTAGAGCGCTTCTTTGCAGATGAGCTTGCGTGTCAGAACGCGTTGTGATTCAATTCACGGTCATGAAGCCACTGCCCTCGCACAACGTCCAAATCCCAGAGGCATGCAGATGAGAAAAGTCTTTGCGTGGTATTTTCGAACACCGGTGGTGCTAAGAATTCTCATCGGGTTTCTGGCAGGCTCGATCATCGGGATCCTGCTGTGGTTAAGTGCCGGTGCCGGGGGCTACGCTGAGCCACCGGCATGGAAGAAATACGTCGAGCCGTTCGGCGCCGTGTTCGTCAACATGCTCAAGATGATCGTCATCCCCGTCATATTTTTTTCATTGATCGTCGGCGCCGCGAGCCTGCCCATCAAGAAGTTTGGCCGAATTGGACTGAAGGTCATCGGATGGTACCTTTTCTGTTCCCTTGTCGCCGCTGGAGTGGGTGTCTTTCTGGCTCTTGCGATCAACCCGGGTTCCGGGACTGGTCAGGCAGACTGGAAGTCTATGGCAGCGGGAATCGAGGAAACCGAGACGGCGGAGCTGGAAACCAAAGCAGCGGAAGACCCCTTTCGGCGATTGCTTCTCTCCATGTTCGAGAATCCTTTTGGGGCGCTCTCCAGCGGGAATTTCCTGCCCATCATCGTCTTTTCGATCCTGTTCGGCCTGGCCGTGCGAGTCATTCTGGAGGCGAGCAAGAGCGAGCAGCAAACCGCGCACCTGGAGAGCCTCGTCGGTTTGTTCTCGGCGGTGCGCGACGGGATGTTCAAACTCGTTGACTGGATCCTAGAATATTCTCCGATTGGCGTCCTCGCTCTCTCCATCATGAACTTCGGTCTGTATGGCCCCAAAATCGTCGGCCCGTACATCAGCGTCACGCTTGGTGTGATCGGCGGCATCCTACTGATGGTCATTGTTGTGTATTCACTGCTGCTGTGGATCGTGACGAAGAAGAATCCGTTGCACGTCCTGAGGCGCATTCAAGAAGCCATGATCATGGCTTTTATGACACGGAGCAGCGCCGCCACACTGCCGGTTTCCATCAAAGTAGCCAAAGAGGAGCTGAAGGTGCGAGAGGAGCTTGCCAGCTTCTCCCTGCCGCTTGGCGCCACGATCAACATGGACGGCGTCTGCGTGCACCTGCCCATGTTCGCTGTCCTGGCCGCGAACATGTTTGGGCTGCAACTAACGGCGCCGGGGCTTGCGCTTCTGGTCATAACGACGGTCCTTGCCTCCATCGGGGCCGGCGGGGTGCCGGCAGGCAGCCTCATGCTTCTCTTCATCATCCTCGAAACCATGGGCTTGAACGCCCAGCAGGTCTCCGTGATTGTCGCCCTTGCGCTCGGTATCAATCCAATTCTGGATATGTTCGAGACCATGAACAACATCACTGGAGACCTCGTCTGCACATACGTCGTGGCCGATAGGGAGAACCTGCTTAATGCCACCGAGTAGCCCGTGGCGAGTGCAGCATAGGAGTGCCTTACCACTCAGCAGTTTCGGGGATTCTTGTGGGGCGACTTGAAAATCAGGCTTGTATTCTCGTACCACAGGCGCCTATCATCGCATGTGAGGGTTCGCGAATGTTGTTCGACTGCCGACCAACCAAAGGGAACTGTTGTGCATCATACACGAAGAGAATTCTTGAAGCTTGCCCTGGCGGCGGGAGCAGCGGGCCGTCTCACCGAAGGTTCGACAAAGCATAGCAATGCTGGTCGCACGGATGGCATGCCACGACGCATTCTCGGCCGGACAAAGGAATCCGTGACAATCCTCGGCCTTGGCTGTGCCTATATCGGCAGGGGGATTAGTGAAGCGGAGACGCGGGCCATAATCGAAGCGGCACTGGAAGGAGGGGTGCGCTACTTCGACGCCGCTCCAGAATACGAGCAGGCCGAAGTGCGCCTCGGCCCGGTCGTCAAACCTATTCGAGATAAGGTCTTCCTTGTCACCAAAACCTACTCCCTCGACGCCAAAAACGCGGAAAAGGACCTGCATCAGGCGCTCAAGCAGCTCAGGACCGATTACGTTGATTTGTTCCTACAGCACGCTGTCGGCGTCAAGCCCACTTCAACGAGCCGCCAGATTCTTGGGAAGGGCGGGTCGCTGGAATTCCTGCGTAAAGCGAAAAAGCAGGGACTGACTCGCTTTGTCGGCATGAGCGTTCATGCGCCGCACGCGAATGCCTTGCAACTGCTCCACGAATCGGATGAGTGGGATGTCATCATGCCATTCATCAACTACGTTTGCCACGCCCGGCAAAAAATGGAAGGCGAGGATGATCAACTGCTCGCCCGCGCCCGTCGCCATAACCTCGGCATAGTGGCAATGAAGGTGCTCGGCGGCTATCCAGGGAAATTGGCCGACCACTATGACCGGGCGTTCCGTTACGCTCTCAGCGTGCCGGGTGTTGCCTGCGCTCTGATCGGCACCAGAAGCGTCGCTCAAGTGAAGCGAGCGATCAAAGCTGCGAGAGAATTTCGTCCTATGACCGACACCGAGATGAAAGAGACCATCCGCATGGGGGAGGAGATGGTTCGCTCGAAGTCTGCGGGGGCGACCATTCTCTATCGGCATAGGGAAAGGGATTTCGGCAGCACACGCCTGGTCTGAAATGATCCGTCGGGTCGCTCCAGCGCGCCTCAGTTGCCCCTTTCAGACTGACGACTTTTTCAGAAGGAGGTTCAGAATGCGTCTCGTCCATTGCACGTTCTCCGCTTTTCTTCTGTTGGCTGCCTGCCCCACTTTGCTCGCTCTGACGGCTTCAGGCCAAGCCGCCGCACCGGATGAGACGCCAACCGGCGCAGTACATATTGAGTTCTACGTCGCGACCGACGGAAGTGACACCAATCGCGGGACGAAAGAGAAACCTTTTCGCAGCCTTGAGGCGGCTCGCGACGCCATTCGCAAGCTAAAGAAGGCATGCTCATTGAAAGCCCCTGTCACCGTTTGGGTCCGGGGTGGGACTTATTATCGAACGAACACGTTTCAATTGTCTCAGGAGGACTCTGGGACCGAGGAAGCTCCTGTGCTCTACCGCGCCTATGGCAAAGAGAAGGTCCATTTAGTCGGTGGGCAGGAGGTCAAGCCGTCATGGTTTAGTCCGGTGAAGGATGCGGCGATTGTGAAGCGACTGGACGAGTCCGCACGCGGCAAGGTACTCCGAGTGGGTTTGAAAGCCCGCGGGATTACGGATTATGGCGAGCTGTCAATCTCCGGACCAATGCTGGAGCTGTTCTGGAACGGCAGACGCATGCAGTTGGCACGATGGCCCAATCAGGGCTGGGTGCATATCGGCAAAGTCGTCGAAATCGGTGAGGATTCTGTTCGGCGGTTGGTGGATGGAAACAAGCAGGGGAAGACATTCCGGTACAGCGGAGGCCGGCCGGAACGCTGGATCAACGCCAAAGCAGTTGCGTTGCACGGCTTCTGGTGGTACGGCTGGATGGACGAGCACGTCAAAATAGAGTGCATTGACACCGAGAAGCGGGAAATCACATTGGCCCGGACTCCCGGCGGCGGGATAAGGAAAGACCAATGGTTCTATGCGCTGAATCTGTTGGAAGAGATAGATCAGCCGCGTGAGTGGTATCTCGACCGCAACAAAGGTGTCTTATACTTCTGGCCACCCGACGATCTAAGCGAGCATCCGTTGTATTGCTCCATGTTGAAGGAGCCGCTGGTCGCGCTGGACAACACTTCCTACATTACCATTCGCGGGCTGATTCTGGAGGTGACACGCGGCGTGGGAGCGGTGATAGGAGGGGGAACGCACAACCGCTTAGCTGGATGCATCCTCCGCTGCATCGGCTCGCATGCGGTCATTGTAGACCACGGCACCAAGAACGGAGTTCTCGGGTGCGACATTTACGAAGTGGGTTCCATGGGGATTCGCGTGACCGGTGGAAATCGCGCGACACTGACTCCCGCGGAGAATTATGTTCTGAACTGCCATATCCACCACTACTCCCAGCGCAAGAAAGTCTATCATCCGGCGGTCAGACTCTATGGCATCGGTCATCGTATCGCCCACAATCTGATCCACGACGCTCCTCACCAGGCCATCGGCTACGACGGAAACGATCACATCATCGAGTACAACGAGATACACGATGTTGTCTTGGAGTCGAGTGATGCCGGGGTTCTCTATACCGGGCGGGATTGGACCTTTCGGGGAAACGTGGTGCGATACAACTTCTTCCATCACATTCCTCACAGACCCGGCTTCGGGTCGAAGGTGGTCTACCTCGATGACTGTGCCAGCTCGACCGAGATTTTTGGCAACGTTTTCTACAAGACGAGAGAGTCGGCGTTTATCGGCGGCGGGCGGGACAACATTATCCAGAATAACGTCTTCATCGAGTGCGAACAGCCGGTGCATCTCGACACACGAGGTCTAACGTGGGATCACTTTCGCCCCGGTGGGCCTATGTACGAAGCGCTCAGGCGGTTCAAGCATGATAAACCGCCCTGGAGCACGCGCTATCCCAAGCTGGCTCGCATTCTGGAGGAACACCCGCAGGCGCCTTTAGGAAACGTTTGCGTAAACAACGTGTCATACCGCAGCAGTTGGCGAGACCCGGACAAGAAATACGTCAAGATTGCGGACAATTTTATTACCGACGAAGACCCCGGCTTCGTGGACGCCGCCAACATGAACTTCCAACTGCGGGATGACTCGATCGTCTACCGAAATATCCCCGGCTTCCAGAAAATTCCTATTGAGAGAATCGGCCCGTACAAGGACGAGTACCGCGCCACCTGGCCGCCCTCGAAAATCGCCCCATGACCGCTACGGCTGGTTCGATGAGCGAGCGCCCGTGCGTCCTGGACGCGGGAGAGAGGTCTCGGCATCGTCCAGTCCGTCGCTCCAGATAAGCGGAGCCAAATAAACCCCACCCTGCCCCCAACCACAGTGGCTGACATACCAGCGACCGTCAACATCGCGGATCACCTCAGCCGCATGAGAGTCAATGTGCGCCACCTTGTCTTCCACGCGCCAATGAAACGGATGCTTGCTACGAAACACATCCGTGCCCCGATAGCCACCACGTGGACCCGTAAATAGGTAATAGGTATCGCCGCGACGGACGACGAAGGGCGACTCGGTTGGTCCACCGTACGTTCCCATTGAAGGGTCTCGGAAGGCGGTCTTCCGCTCTCCCCACGTAACAAGATCATCGCTGGTTCTATAAGCAACGACATGGTTGCCCCCGGACGGAGCACTCGTCGCCGTATAGTACATCACCCACTTACCTCCCACCCTGAGCACAAACGGGTCTCTCGCATCAAACCCGTCAACAACGACCGGGTTCTTCGGGTGGCGCTTCCATGTCTTCGAGTCGGAGGAGGTCGCGAGATGAATCTTGTATTTCGTGTGGTCCTTGTCTCCCGCGCAATAGAACATAAAGTACGTCGCGTTGTGGCGGATGACATGAGGGGCCCAGAGATGGACTTCTTTCCATTCTGTCCACTCGGCTGATAGAGCAAACGGCTGTTTGTGCCAGGGCTTCTGCGTGAACCTTTTCGCGGTCGCATGAGCAAAGTTCTTCTCGTCGAGAGGATTGGCTGTCTCCGCGTGCGTGATGCCGAACAGATGCCAGACCCCATCTGCACCAGGAACGAAGCAATGGTCGTTGATGTACCACCGCTCTTTTTCCCCAACGCTCGGGTCGTAGATCTTCTCGAACTTGCCCGCGCTCACCACAGCCGCTTGAGTGCTGAAAGAAACCACGCTGATGGCTGCGGCGACTATGGCGAATATGCTTTTCGACACGATCATCTCCAGGTTCCTTTCTTGTTCGGTTTCGCTTAGGCGCGAAGACAGATCGGCGGGACCGCGCGAGAACTCGGCGTTCTCCTCTCTGGATGCTCGAACAGCAGAGACGTTCGGCGGCAGCACTCAGAACTCGTCGTTTCGCCCGCGCCGGGCAGGCCACGGAAACATGGCAATACTGACTCAAGAGCCGGGCTTACCAATCTGCTTCATTTCTTTCTCGGTGAAGCGGCTGTTGGCCATTGGGCCCGGTTCCCAGCATTGTTCGAGCTTGCTGGGCTTGAGAGCCTGAACGGGTATGACGAAGACCTCCTCGCCGCTCGCGTCCTTCTCGACCCGGCCGCCAGCCTTCACCACCGCTTGACGAACCAGCTTCTCGCTGACCTCGATGAGTCGAGGGAAGTTGTACGCCGTGTGGCTGAACACGCCATCGGGATTCAGGGCGGACTTGAACCGATCCGGCAGTTCGGAGAAACCGATCGTCGTGAAGAGCACCCCGCCCGCGTTCGACGGGTTGCAGTCGGAATCCTGACCGCAGCGGGTCGAAATCACGATGGTTTTGTCGGGATCGCCCTTCCCGTAAAGCAGACCCATGATGATGTAGGCGCCATTGATCTTGGCGTCTATGTTGAAGTCGCCCTTCGGACCACTGCACGAGAACCGACGGTACTTGGGGTTTAGGTGATATTTCTCATTGATGAGCTTCCACGTCTTTTGCCAGTCGTCAGGGTTCTCCTTGTACCAGCGGAGCACGTCGCGGATGGTTTCCGCATACTGGCTGCCCTTGGGAATGCACTTCAGCCCCACCTCGACGATCTTCACCGGATCATCCTCAAAGAACGCTTCCGCGTACATGCCGCCGACGAACTGACCGCCATAGACCCCATCACCGTAGTTCATCAATCGCCCGAACTTCTCCCCGAGAGCAATCGCCGTGTTCGGCAGACCCGGAGCGATCAAGCCAGAGAAGTCCGCCTCGATCTGATAATCAATATCGTCCGCATGCTTGTTGAACTTCGGGTGGCCGGAATCCGGGGGCGCGATGCCCTTTCGCAGATTGTCTCTGCCGTTCCGGTTGGCGTGCCACAGGGGATAGCCGCTGTTAGCGAAATCAATACCTGCTTGACGGATAGGCACGTCCAGGCCGTGCAGCTCCATGGAGCGGATAAAGGTCATCTCCACGTAGATGTCATCCTGCTGAAACTGGTTGACCATGCCCGGCTTCCACTTCGGTATCTGGTCGCTCGGGATGATCTCACCCTTCCACTTGAACTCCGTGGGACCGCCCCATCCAACACCGACCATCTGGCCGATCCACCCCGCCTTCATTTTGTCCCGGTACTCCCGAACCGGCAACCGCCGGAACTTCTGGGCGCCAGTCACAGCCTGAACCCAGACTCCAAGTACAAGGCCAACCACAGCAACTGCAACAACCATCCTTCGCATGATGCCCTCCTCCTATGACCGATCATGTAACCATTCACGTATCGTAAGCCGCGCGCCTGCGAGGCGGAATGCGCTCCTTTCGCTCTGAGTATCCCAACACATCCCAAAGACATCAAGGGATGGAATATCCCCTGAACAGGCGGCAGGGCCGATAATCGTCCCTCTCTGCGTACTCTGCGGCCTCTGCGGTTCAACATCCCGAAGGTGTCAGCTCGATGAACCGAATCTCATCGAGAGTGTCTGGCGCTCGGTCGCGAATGAGGTCCACGTGGCGTTGACGGTGGCAGGTGAGGATGATGACCTGGTGGTTTTTTCGGAACTCCCGACAGACGAACTTCATCCCGGAAAGAAAGCGGTCATCGTCGCTCGTGGCGAAGGGGTCGTCGAGAATCACCGGTATTTTGCCCGCCGACGAAAGATAGTCAGCCAGCGCCAGACGCACCGCGAGGTAAATTTGATGCTTCGCTCCCACACTCTGCTGATCGTCTATGTGCCTTTGATCCTTCGGCTCCTCTCCCTCCACCGGCACAACCGTGAAACTGAGGTCGCGGTCAAATTTCAATTCCCGACAGCGCGGGTTGAGATGGCGAAGGATTTCATTAGCCCGGGGATTCAGCGTGCCGGCCCACTGGGCATGGCTCTCGGCCGAAATCTTCTGCAGGGTCTCGATCGCCAAAGAGACGGACTTGTGAAATCGCTCGGTCTTATCGAGCGTTTCCTTCAGCTCGGCTAACTCGTTAGCCAGGCGGGGATACTCCTTATGGTATCTCTCCTCTACGCTCTCGACCTCGCGCAGGATCTTCCCTCTTTCGTCCGTGTTCTCTGAACCCTTCTTGGCGACTTGCCGTGCTTTTTCCTCATATTCCGAATGCTTCTTGGTGGGCTGAACAGTCTCCAGGTCGGGCCCCTCAGCGACCATTCTTTCGATTTCCGCCTTGAGCGATTCAAGCCTTTTCTTCTGCTGGGTAGTTTTCTCGGGAGGGAGGAGCTTCCGTTCTCTCTCCGGTATCTCCACGGACAGACGACGAGACTCCTCGCCCTTTTTCCTCGCCTCTTCAACCTTCGGCGCCGCCTCTTCAACGGGAAGGTCCTGAGGCAGTTTCGCGGCAACCAGGATGCTGCGGATGGACTCGCGCAAGCCTTTTCCTTCCCGTTCAACTTCTTCTATGTCTGCCTCCACCTTCCGTCTGCCTTCCTCCAACTGGTTCACGGAGGAGACCGTCTCAAGATATTCGCCTACGCGCCTCTCCGCTTTCTCCAGAAGAACAACGGTTACTTCCGCTCGGGCAACGTCCAGCCCCATCTTTTTGAGTCCGTCGGAAGATCTCCGCCTGGCCGAAGCCCTCTGGATCTCCGCCTCCCCTACGTCCTTTCGCAGGGATTCGAGCCGCCGCGCACGACCTTCAAGCCTCCCCCACCGCCTGAAGGCCTCGCTCAGTTCTGCGACCGTTTCGAATCCCACATTTGGCGCCATTTCCTGCAGTTTCTGAGTGATCTCGTCTCGCTCGCTCAGGAGCGATTCACGCCTCTCTCTGGCCCCTGCTTCCTCGCCGATGCACTTCTGTATTCTGTGCATGTTGAGTCGGGGGAGCAAGAGCAGTGCAAAAGCGAGCGTCGCCGCGCCGGCCGCGACCATCGCCCCACCTATCCCCACGGCCGATAGAAGCATGCTGGTTATCCCCGCCAGACAGAGAACTCCCCCCACAGGCAACAGCACCTTGCCCGGCTTCCTGATCGCCTGCAACTGTTCGCGGCATTTTCCCTCCGCGCTTTCCAACTGAATAACCTCGGCTTTGATCTCAGGAATTCTCGCCTCCGAGCGCCTCAACAAGTCGTTGTCCTCAACGCTAACGTTAGAGAACCTGCGAGATAGCTCGTCAATTTCCGCGAGGTCATAGCCATCTTTTTTCAGCGATTCCTGGAATCCCGAGAGCTGCCTCCGCCTGTTTTCAACATCTTCGCCAAGTCTTTTCAACCCGGTGCTCAAATCGTGCAGGCGCGTCTTGAAATCCTCATCAAGAGCCTCAAATCCTTCAAACTCGCTGAGTTTCTTTTTCGTCCCTTCCAGCCCGCTTTTCAGCTTATCGAGCGACTCTGCCAACTGCTTTCTGCGTTTCCGGAGCTGATCGACTCGCCCGGCGAGCTGTGAGAATTCGCTCGCCTGCTCCCCCGTAAAATCTCCGTATGGTTTCAGCGATTCCTTCCGTCTGACAAGCTCATCAAGCTCTCTTCGGTTCTTCTCATCCTCCTTGAGCGCGGATTCGATCTCGCTGATTTCCGCTTTGCGGCTGAGATATTCAAGCTGAAGACGGGCCGCCTCAAGCTCCTTCATGCGATTCCGAAGCTCCCGCAGCCGCGCCATGCTTGGCGCCACTCTTTCCCTCTCCGCGGTCAGCTCACCCATTCGAGCTTCTCGCCCACCGATCTCCTCTCTGAGCCTGCGGATCTCCGTCTCGACCTTTCCGCTCTTCAGAAGCGTGCCGCGATAGCCCTCAACTGCTTCCTGAAGGACACCGATGGCCTCTGCCGCTGTGCCTTTGCCGCCCGATGTGTCGAAAATTGCCTCTACCTTGCTTTGAACATCCTTGGCGTCATCCAGCTTGTCAATATAAAGCTGCCTCACGAGGCAGGTTTTGAGGAAGACTTCTCTGGAGACACCGAGTAAACGATCGCCGATGGCAAAGTCCCTCTTTCCCGCGAGAAACTCCTGCGTCACATCCTTGTTCGTCGAGAGGTCAGTAACCCTCACGTTTCCCTCGCCCAAGTCTCTCTCTATCTGTAGCGGCCGTCCACCATTGTCCTCCACTTCCAGCCCGACTCGATATGACCCGCCCTTCCAGGGTTGATAAATATCCTTCTCGGGAAGCGTTTTCTTCTCCCGGCGCTCCGGCAATCCGTACAGCCCTGTCAGGATCGCCGCCACAAGAGTGGACTTCCCCCTCTCGTTCAACTCGACGATCACGTTGGCACGGTCATCGTACAAATCATAGCTGCCGGAGAGACAGCCGAAATCGGATGCGGTCACTTTCCTAATCTTCATATCGCCCGCAAATCTTTTTTTCAGTGAGAGCGTCCAACCCATAGTAAAGAGCGGCTCGAATGATGCGCTTTTCTTCTTCGTCCTGAGCCATTCTCTCTCTGTTTACGAGCGCCTTGACGAACTCCCCCTCAACGCTCCTCATCAGGTCCGGCTCGCGGAGGTATTTGTCCAGATCGTAATCCGGCATCAGCCCGCTCCTGTCAAACGCGACATGGAAATACTTGTCCGCAAGCAGGCTCGCTGGAAGTTCGAGAGCCACGCCTCGCGGAAAATGCCCCTGAAGGGTGATGAAAAGGACATCGTCGTTGTTCTGGGAGACTTTTCTTGCCCCTTCTTCGATTTTCCCGATCACCCGTTCGCTATGAGTGAGCCCGGAACAATTCACCTCGACGCTGTGTAATGTCCGGCGATCCAGCACCACTCTCTCAAGCTCGACCCGTTTATCCTCTGAAATCTCGCCGACGAGGATGAATTTCTCACCATACTCGTTCAGCCTCTGCCACGCAGGGGTTCCCGAATAAGCGCCTCGGATTCGCCCCTCTTCGTCCTTTATCGCCGCGTAACTGTGATAGTGCCCGACGGCAGCGTAGTCCAAACCTTGCATGAGAAGCTCGTTGTCATTGAATGGCATGGTCGCCCCTTTCCCTGAAGGAAGCGGCTCGCGCGAACCGTGAAACATCAGAATATTGAACGCTGCTTCCGGCAAAGGAATTCGCTGCCCGAGAATGCGTCTTTGCTCCATTCCAAGACCGATGTCGCTGATCCCCGTGACCGCCACGTTCTCTTCCTCAGGAAGACGGACCATCTCGAAAGTCCCGCTGGAGAAGATATGCACATTCCCCGGCCATGGCGGCAGCCCCCTCTCCGAAAGAAAGTCGGAGTTGTAAGGGGACTGCGGCAAGTACGGATCGTGATTGCCGGGAGCGATGAATATGGGTAAGGGAGCAACTGAGCCAAAGGTTTCAATGAGGAAATAGATCGTGTCGGGATTGGCCGACTCGTCATCGAAAAGATCGCCCGGAATCAAGATCAGGTCGCAATCCTTCTCTTTAGCCAGCGAGCAGGCTTCCGCGACGATCTGCTTAATCTCACGCTGCCTCTGTTGTCTCTTCTCTTCCGGCAGCGCCAGCTTCGACTCCCGCAGGCTCGCATCCAGATGCACATCTGAAAACTGAACAAACCTCACCCGGTTCCTCCTTTCGATGCAGGGGCTTACCGCGGAGATCGCAGAGAGACAGGTGTGTTGGCTTCGGCTCCATCGGCCTCTTTCTCGTAGTAGTGACAGCCGTCCCAAGAATTGCACTACGCAAAAGAGCACACTTCCACACTCTTCTGCCCGACATTTTCTCCTGCCGTTAGTCGCCTATGTAACCGTGGGTCGAGAATAACGATGAGTCCCATCACCCATTCCGCTCAGGCAAATCCATCTTGACACAACACCCCACGTTGTCAAGCCGAAACAACCATGCAGCGCCGCTTCTCCTCCCCCATCGAGCTTGAAGGTGTGCCGAGACAACCAACGCATCGGTTGGCCCTGTGCAGCCGCCCATTGCTTGTGTCTGTTCGCGCGACGGCTCAGCCGATTGACATGAGCAAGGGCACAATGTAAACTATTGTGTGAAGTGCATCCAGATGAAAGGCGTTTGGGAAGTCCCCAAAATGGTGAAACCGACGAACGGACAAACTGAAGTTTTCGCGAACGCCGGGCCGGACATCCGTCTTTATGCTCGTGAGGAGGCATTCTTCGACGGTTCGGCGTCCAGGGGAAACGGGCTGCGCTTTTGCTGGGATTTCGATGAAGCCGACGCGACACAGAACGATGCCTTCGGGAAAACCGCAACTCACATTTATCGAAGACCCGGGGGATACGTTGCCAGGCTGACGGTTCTGGACCAATCGCAAAACGTCTCCTCAGACAGTTGTTTCGTCGAGGTGCTCACGCCGCCGTCCCAGGGTTTGACTCTGGTTGACCGATTTCCCAAAGGGTACATGGGGCAGGTCCACCAATCGGGCAACAAGTTCACCTGCCATCTGATCGAAAGCGCTGCCTGGTACGGCCGGTTGGACAATTGCGCGGGCAAGGAGATCACGCTGAAGATTTTCGGCTTCGGTAAGCACGTCCCACCACCACCCTCCGTCACCACAGCCAGCAACGATCGCACCTTCTCGAAATCCTCCAAAGCCGTTTATACCAATTCGCTTCTTGAAGGCGAATGGCAAGTGCTGAACGATGCCGTTTATCAGTATGACTCTGCACGCGAGTGCATGGAGATAACCTTCAAGCCCGAACACGACCCGCTCTACGTCGCGTGGTCAATGATCTACACGCCTCAGCACCTTCGCCGCCATCTCGGCAAGATTTACCTGAGCGATTGCGTGAAGCTGGAACGGATTGGCAGCAGCGTTGAAGATCGTCCCATCTACCAGGTCACCATAGCGCCGGAAGAGGCTATCCAGGAAAGGAGGGCTGCTGTCTGGATTATCGCCCAGCAGCATGGGTACGAGATGGGCGGTGCGGCTATCTGCGAAGGCATTATGGAGTTCCTGCTTTCCGATGATCCCGCTGCGGAAGAAGCGAAACGAGAGCTTGTCTGGAAGATCGTCCCCATGGTCAATCCGGACGCCATGAGCCGGCCCTGGTTTCGTTACAACGCTCACGGCATTGATCTGAACAGGAATTGGGACACTTTCGATAACGGGTCCGGGCACGACGCGGAAGCCCCTGAGCCGGAAGTGCAGGCGGTCAAGACCGTCGTTGAAGAATGGGTCAAGCGAGGCGGGAAGATCGCAGCCGCTTTCGACATTCACAATTATCCTGCAAGCGCCACCGGCATCGAGCTGCTCATCCCGCCCGGTCCTCATACCCAAACCAAATTATCTCAGAGTCTCCTGAAGCAGTTTTCTCCGGACAAATACCCACACGCCGTGGCGAAAGCCAACAGTTCACGCGATCCGGGGATGTTTTGCAGTTGGCTGCTTTCAGTGGATCATGCCGCGTCTGCGTTTACCCTTGAGGTGGCTCTTGGAGGCTACGGGCCTCGGCCAAAACCGAGGAAGTACGCGGCGGTGCCCAGGAATCTCAGAGCGGTCGGTGAGTTTCTGGTGAGGGCGGTTGACACCGCCTATCGGCAGAGGCGCGCTTAAATGCGGCGTCGCCTTGTGTCTCGGGCGGCTTTGCGAACGGATATCCTCGATACCTGGCTATCGTGCAGTGAGGCCGGGACACCATGGGCATCAGGGGGAAGGCGCAAAGGTCCCCCCTCGGACAATCAGAGTGTTACAGTCCATCGAATCGGTTCATTTTCATGAAAAGCAAAGGTCCACTCGACAGGCGTGAGTTCCTGAAGACGATTGCTGTCGGAGCAGGCGTTGCGGCGGCCGGGATGGTGGCTTTCGCGCAGGCGCTGAGTGTGCTCAAACCGAGTGCACCGCGAAAGCATTTCAGCCCCGGGGCGCGGTGTTCTCGAGCTGGCACACATTACTGCAAGACCTGCAACAAATGCGTGCCCTCCTCCCCGGGTCTCACTCCACCGCGAGCGTAGAAGCCCTTTCTCTCCTCCGAGAATTCGCGCCGACGAGAGGAGATACAACCCCCTTGCCCCGGGCTCGCTCGGGAGAAAAGCCCTTTCGCGGCTTCGACTGCGGCGTCTGCGATTCCTGGTGGCCTTTCGGCACACCACGGTCAGGGCAACGGCAGGACAGCTTTCTGCTTTCCCGACCACGTCCCGGCCGGCTTAGCCCCTATTCCCCTCGGTACGTGAATTCGAAATGCGGCGACGCATGGTGTCGTGCGCGAGGCGCTCCTCTGACTGGATAAGGGGATGGACCCCGCCCCCGCGGGGTTGGGGCAGGTGAGACATCCCGTAGATCACAAAAGCTTACAATGATGCCGCCGGTCGTGCCGACTGAAGTCTGGCGTGTATGGTAGACAGGTGTGTGATCTCCTGAGAGCGTCGCGCTGAAGGGAATGGGAGAGGCACCAGCGCGCCATGCAAATGCCGACACGCCCAACGAAAGAGCGGATGTGAAGCGTCTTCAAAAACTGCATGGTTTGCAGCCGAGTTAGGTGGATTCTGCGAATGGCTTGTTGGCTGGTTGCTGTCGTGGTATTCTCGGAAGAAATCAGCGACCGGCGGTTTTCAGCGAGGTTCGGAAGGCCAGAAGAAAGGTGTCAGGTTGGCGGAATGGTTTGAGGAGTTCTTCGACGGGCTTTATGCGAAAGTTCTGCCGAAAACGTTTGATGAGTCACAGACGCTGGAGCATGTGCAGGTCGTGAAACGATTGCTCGGACTGCGCAGGGGGCAGCGGGTTCTGGACATTCCCTGCGGGATGGGGCGACTGACGATTCCCCTGGCACGGATGCGCTTGTTGATGACAGGTGTGGATCTCACGGCATCTTATGTAAGGCGGGCGCGGCGATATGCCAGGCAGGAGGCGGTGGACGTGCGGTTTGTGTGCAAGGACATGCGTAACATTGCCTTTGAGGCGGAGTTCGACGCCGCCTTCAACTGGTTTGGGAGTTTCGGCTACTTTTCGGATGCTGAGAACCTCCGTTTCTGCAGAAAAATGTTCCATGCACTCAAGCCTGGAGGGAAGTTTTTGGTTGAAGGTATGAACAAGTCGTGGCTGCTTGCCCACTTCCGTCCGCATGATGACCGTGTAATCGGAGGTGTGCGGATCGTCGAAAGCCGAGGATTGGACGCGCGCACCGGGCGCGCTGTCTCGACCTGGACCTTCTGCAGGGGCGGTGTGAGCGAGAGCCGCCGTTCCTCGATGCGGGTTTTCAACGGTGCGGAGATGCGGACCATCCTCAAAGCTGCTGGCTTCCGGGACATCGCACTATTTGGCTACCCGCCGCTCGGGCGGTTTACACGCCATTCGCAGAGGCTCATTGCTGTGGGCAGGCGACCGTTGGAAATGAGGAGAAGAAGATCGTGAGTCGGTTCGGCGGATACGAAACCAAGCCGTTTGTCGCAGAGTATTACGACGTCAATCCTCTATACGCGGAGCGGCCCGATGTGGACTTCTATCTCGATTTTGCCCGTTCAGCGGGTGGGAAGATTCTGGAATTGGGGTGTGGCACAGGAAGAATTCTGATCCCGACTGCGGCGGCGGGTTGCGAGATCGTTGGGTTGGACCTTTCCGAGCACATGCTGGCGAAGTGCCGGGAGAAGCTAAAGAAGCAGCCCAAGGAGGTGCAGGAGCGTGTGCAGCTTGTCCAGGGGAACATGGTTCGCTTCGATCTGAAAGAGACTTTCAGCCTGGCGACGACCCCCTTTCGCTCTTTTCAGCATCTTGTGTCGGTTGATGAGCAAATGTCCTGCTTACGGTGCGCGAATCGGCATCTGAAGGAAGGGGGAAAGCTGATTCTTGACGTTTTCCACGTCAATCCTCGAATGACGTACGACCCGAAGTTCTTAGTTGAATCGGAGGACGTTCCTGAGGTGGAGCTGCCTGACGGGAGGAAATTCAGTCGCAGCGGCCGGATCGCGGCCTACCACAGAGCGGAGCAATATAACGACATCGAACTCATTTACTATGTGACGCACCCGGACGGGCGGAAGGAAAGGCTGTCGCACGTGTTTCCTTTTCGGTATTTCTTTCGGTATGAGGTGGAGCGGTACTGAATGGCGAGATGTGGTTTCGCGGTCCTGGACCTTTTCGGAAACTACGATAAGTCGCCGCTGATTGGTGAGTCACCCGAAATGATCTTCTTGGCGGAGAAACGCGAGGATATAGTGTATGCCTGATCGCAGTCTCGAAGAGAGGAGGCACAGGAAATGGAGCGAACAATGAGCCGACGCGGTTTTGTGAAGAGTTGCGGTGCGGTTCGCTTCGCCTGCCTTGTCGTCTTGGGTGTAAGAAGAGGGGTTCAACAAAAGGGGAGGGAAGGAACAATGAGAAGTTCCCGCATTGTCGTGAACTTGCTGAGACTTGTTTTGGCAGGCACTCTGATTGGTTCTTCGACCAGTTGCCGAAAACAAGAAACGGAAGACGCAAGAATAGAGAGATTAGCTAAACAGCTTAGCAGTGTAAACAGAGAACAACGTAGAGCTGCAGCCCAATCTCTTGCGAGAATGGGCCCTGCAGCAAAAGATGCTGTCCCCGCCCTCATAAAGGTCTTAGGACCGGATGAAGATTTGAAAACCTGGCTCGCCGCTGTGTCAGCTATTCGGACAATGGGCACCGCAGCTGTTCCCGCGCTTATAAAGGCGTTAGGAGATGAAAACCCGGATGTCCGCATGAACGCTGCCTACGCTCTTGCTGTAATAGGCCCTGCAGCAAAAGATGCTGTCCCCGCCCTTATAAAGGCATTAGAGGACGCAGAGCCGTCTGTTGGCTTGCACGCTGCCAGAGCTCTTGGGAGAATAGGTCCTGCAGCTACCGCCGCCCTTATAAACGCATTAGGGCATGAAGATTCGAATGTCCGCATGAATGCTGCCTCAGCTCTTGTTAAAAAAGGTCCTGCAGCTACTCCCGCCCTGATAAAGGCATTAGGGAATGAGAATTCTTTAGCCCGCAGGCATGCTGCCGAAGCTCTTGGCAGAATAGGCCCTGGAGCAAAAGAGGCCATCCCCTTCCTTATAAAAGCATTAGGAGATAGAAATTCTTCCGTCGCCGCGTATGCCGCCCTCGCTCTTCGTCAAATAGGCCCTGCAGCTACTCCCGCCCTGATAAAGGCATTAGAGGATGAAAATCGGAATGTCCGCGTGCCGGCTGCCTTAGCTCTTTGGAGAATAGACCCTGCTGAAATTAAAAACGCTACCCTCGCCCTTATAAACGCATTAGGCGATGTGAATTCTTCAGTGCGCGTGAATGCTGCCGAAGCTCTTGGTAAAATGGGCCGTGCAGCAAAGGATGCTGTCCCGGCCCTTATAAAGGCCTTAGCGGATGAAGAATGGCCGGTGCGTCGCTCTGCCGCCAGAGCCCTTGGTGAAATAGGCCCTGCGGCAAAGGATGCTGTCCCTGCCCTTATAAAGGCATTAGGGGATGAAGAATGGCCGGTCCGTGCGTTCTCTGCTACTGCTCTTGGTAATATGGGCCCCGCAGCAAAGGATGCTATCCCCGCCCTTATAAAGGCATTAGCAGACGGAGACCCGAATGTCCGGGTGTGTGCTAACTTAGCTCTCTGGAAAATACACCATGCTGCAGCTAAAAGCGCTATCTCCGCGCTCATAAAGGCATTAGGGGATGAAAATTGGTACCCCCGCGGGAATGCTGCCTCAGCCCTTGGTCAAATAGGTCGGGCGGCAGAAGGTGCGCTCCCTAACCTAAAAAAACTGGTTGAAAAAGATAAATCCCCCTGGGTTCGACAAGAAGCTAAACAGGCCATCGGAAAAATCCAAAAAGCCGTAGAAGAATAAGAACAAACTGAATGCAGAAGGAAGGTGGAAAATGAAAACAGTACGACTAACTTCCGGCATTGTTAGAAACTTGCTGAGACTTATTCTGGCAGGTGCTTTGATTGGTTTTTCGGTAGGTTGCCGGAAAGAAGAACCCGGGGAAACCCAAAGGCTTCGGGAGCCGGTGAGGGAAGAGCCTCTCAGAGAGCCTGCTAAAACTACTGCGCCTGCATCTGCTGCGAAAGACGAAGAAATAGAAGGATTGATTAAGCAGCTCAGTAGTGAAAGTGCAGAAGAACGTAGAGCTGCAGCCAGCGCCCTCAGGACGATGGGGCCTGCAGCAAAGGATGCTGTCCCCGCGCTTATAAAGGCGCTAGGAGATGAAAATCCAGATGTCCGCACGCACACTGCCTTAGCCCTTGCGAGAATAGGTCATGCAGCAAAGGATGCTGTGCCCGCCCTTATAAAGGCATTAGACGATCAAAATCCGAATGTCCGCCGGCGGGCTGCCTTCGCTCTTGGCGCAATAGGCCTTCAAGCAAAGGATGCTGTCCTCGCCCTTATAAAGGCCTTAGGGGATGAGAGTTCTTCGGTCCGCGTGTCTGCTGCCTTAGCTCTTTGGAGAATAGACCCTGCTGCAACTAAAAAGGCTATCGATGCCCTTATAAAGGCGTTAGGACATGAAAGTGAGTGGGTCCGTGAGGACGCTGCCATAGCTCTTGGTGGAATAGGCCCCGCAGCAAAAGATGCTGTCCCCGCCCTTATAAAGGCCTTAGGGGATGAGCGTTCAAGGGATGAGCCTTCTTCAGTCCGTGAGTCTGCTGCCTATGCTCTTGGGAGAATAGGCCCCGCAGCAAAAGATGCTGTCCCCGCCCTTATAAAGGCCTTAGGGGATGAGCCTTCTTCAGTCCGTGGCTATGCTGCCGAAGCTCTTGGGAGAATAGGCCCTGCAGCAAAAGATGCTGTCCCCGCCCTTGCAAAGGCATTAGAACATGAACATTCGGGTGTCCGCGTACCTGCTGCCGAAGCTCTTCGTAATATAGGCCCTGCAGCAAAGGATGCTGTCCCCGCCCTTGCAAAGGCATTAGAAGATGAACATTCTTCTGTCCGTAGGTATGCTGCCAGTGCTCTTGGGAGAATAGGCCATCCAGCAAAAGATGCACTGCCTAAGTTAAAAGAAATGGCTGAAAAAGATAAATCGCCTCGGGTTCCACAAGCAGCCAGAGAAGCCATCGAAAAAATCCAAAAAGCTATCGAAAAAGAAAAACGATCGGAAACTTGAAGATAGGAGGAATCGGAAATGGAGGGAAAGATGAGCCGACGCAGTTTTGTGAAGAGATGCGGAATGGGAGCGGTTGCTGCTATGGCGGGAGGCGCGACGGTTGCAAGAACAAAACGGGCCAGAGGACAGTCGGAGTCCAAGAGCGACATCAAGAAGGCGTTCGTTTTCGGGATGCTGCCGAGAAACCTGTCCATCGAGAACAGATTCAAGCTGGCGGCGGATGTGGGGATTCAAGGAGTCGAAATTGGGACGACGCGGGACCCCGAGACTCTCAAAAAGATGATCGCCGCGTCGGAACAGACGGGGGTGCGGATTCACTCGATCATGAATTCGGACCACTGGGGGTCTCCGTTTTCGAGTCCCGATCCCGATGTGGTGGAAAAGGGAATGAACTGCATGAACGTCTCGCTGCAAAATGCGAAGGATTGCGGGGCGGATACGGTGCTTCTGGTACCAGCGGTGGTGAGTCCGTCGGTGAGGTACGCGGAAGCTTACGAGCGGTCTGTGGTGCAGATCAAGAAGCTGCTGCCGTTAGCAGAGAAGCTGAAGGTGATTATCGGCATAGAGAATGTCTGGAACAAGTTTTTGCTCAGCCCGATCGAGTTTGCCCGGTACGTGGACGAATTCAAAAGCCCCTTCCTGCAAGCCTATTTTGACGTGGGGAACGTGGTTCTTTTCGGTTATCCGCAGGATTGGATTCGGACGCTTGGCTCGCGGATCGTCAAGGTGCACGTAAAAGGGTTCGACGCGAAGAGGAGCCGGTTCACGAACCTCCGTGATGGGACGATTGACTGGCCGGAGGTGCGGCATGCGTTGAAGGAGATCAACTACAGCGGGTTCATGACAGCGGAGATCGGTGGTGGCAACCGCGAGTATCTCAAGGACGTGAGCGAGCGGATGGATAAGATCATCGCCGGCGAGTGACGAGTGGATGTCGCAGTGAATTCAAAAAGAGAACTGAGGTTGATTTACTGACTATGACAGCAAGGCAGCATCCGGAGGTTGAGTTCACGATTGATTTGCCGGGGGAGTTCGGGAGGGTGCTGATCTGTTATCGGCATGGCAAGCTCAGGAGGGTGCGTTTTGCCGGGAAAGACGCCGGCAACTGCCGGGCAGGGAGGCGCGACGTTTCGAGGCGTGGGCGAGACAGGGGTCTGGAGAACAGGCTGCGGACAGGTTTTCGCGCCTATTTCTCGGGCAAGGAAGTGGCGTTCGATTATCCTTTAGACCTCGAGGAATTCACCCCTTTGCAGAGGGCGGTGTGGGCGGCTATGAGAGAAATCCCCTACGGTCAGACGCGGTCTTATCAATGGGTCGCTGAGCGAATCGGGAAGCCGCGGGCGGCTCGGGCTGTGGGAAATGCCTGCGGCAAGAATCCTCTTCCGATCGTCCAGCCCTGTCATCGTGTGGTGGGATTGCAGGGCAGGCTTGGGGGGTTCTCCGCAGGGCTCGATTTGAAGAAGGTTCTCCTGAAGCTCGAAGGGGTTGACCTTTCAAAGCTGCGATGAACAAATGGGGAGGTCTGGGAGTCAGTAATACGTGATGTTGTGTCCAGTTTACCGGCATCAGATCAAATCCCCGGAAAGAGAAATGTTCAAAGGTCTTGTAAAAGCAGGAAAGAGGGAGGGATAGAAGCATGAGCAACAGAAAAGGTATGTGGCGCATAACAGGAATTGCGGTTCTGGTAGCCTGCGTGTGGGCGACCGATGCTTTCTCGCAGCAGGCGAGACAGGGGAAACTTGGTGGGGGAGCCGATCTCTCCATCGTGAGCCAGTACATCTGGAGAGGGGTCATCTACAACGACGATTTTGCTTTGCAGCCGGATGTCTATCTGACCTATGGCAATTTTCGCGCTTTAGTATGGGGTTCGCTGGACATGACCGACCGAGAGGAGATCGGGATTGACGCGAGTGGCGATTTCAGCGAGATAGATTATATCCTCCAGTATAAGATTCCCAGCAGGTTGCTCGATCTTTCATTCGGCTACTCATTTTATACCTATCCGAACACGCCCGATGAGGTTCGGCAAGACACGCAGGAACTGTACGCAAAAGGGGCGTTCAAGGTCTTCCTCGATCCGACCCTTGAGATGTTCGTGGACGTTGACGAGGTTGAGGGCTGGTATGGGCGAGTCTCCGCCACCTACACTCAGCCACAGAATGATCTGCTGTGGAAGCTCCGCGCCTCGGTCGGCTTTTGCTCGGAGGACTTCGCCAATTACTATTTTGGGGGTCGGATGCCGCTGTTCGACAGCACTTCTTTTTGCGACCTGGAGGTGCGGCTGTTCACGACGTTCGACCTGGGCATGAACTTCGGGCTGACACCGTTCATCGCGATTAACTATCTGCTGGACAGCGAGATCAGGGACGCGTACAACGAAGACGGCGAGTTCTTCGGTGGGCTGAACGTGTCATGGGCGTTCTGAGGGGGTCGCGCTCCCGTTCCGCAGGAGGTATGGATGAATCCTTTGGTCGAGAAGCCCGGCTGAAGTGGCGCCGATGGTGCCACTAAAGCCCGGCAGTGGTCACCAGGCGCCGGCCGCCGTGAGAGAGAAGGAAACCCCCGTCATAGGCCAGAGAAGCACAGCCACACCTTTTCGAGGTGAAGGGTGCAAAGAACCTCGCCCGGCGACAGCAGCGGGCCTTGGGAGCCGTTGCTCGATCATTTCGCAGAAGCGAGAAGAGCGCGGCCCCTCAGAACGTTGGGAGGCCGCTGAACTGGCGCAACACAAACAACGCGACGCCGAAGACGATGCGGAGCAACCCACTGTACAGCAGCGCCAGAAGGATGATCCATCCGTAGGGGGTGATGAACCGATCGTAGGTCTCCACCGCTTGCCTTGACAGAAAAATCTTCAGGATATGTGAGCCATCCAGAGGATAGATGGGGATCAGATTGAATACACAAAGGGCTATATTGAGAAAAGCCGCCGTCGCCAGAAAGCCTATGGGAACGTCCCAGGCGGGCGCAAGCTTCAGAATGAGTCTCAGCAACAGAATCGCCCCGATGGCCAAAATGAGGTTGGAAAGGGGACCTGCGAGAGAAGTCTCGAGTTCGCCCCGGCGATAGTTTCTGAACCGGAGCGGATTCACAGGGACCGGCCTTGCCCACCCGATAAGTCTGAACGAGCTGAAAAGCATGAACAGGGGCACGATCACGGTACCGATGGGGTCAATGTGTGCAATCGGATTGAGGGTCATTCGACCCATGAGACGAGCTGTGTCATCTCCGTTTCGATAGGCGGCCCAGGCGTGAGCGCACTCGTGAAAGGAAATCGAGAAATAAAATACGATGAAAAACTGAACGATGCGTATCCATTCGCCCGCCGTTTGCGGAAGGGTGATGAATGCTAAAGGCAGCCATGGAATCATATCTGACGAATTTCCTCCGCATTGGACTCGCCGTGAGAGGCCGTTTCGGCGATGTCACCTGCCGCAGGCGAGTCCCTGAAACGCAATCTCCAGATCAGGACAGCTCCTAAGATCAGAACGGCCGTCGAGGCCACGAGCAATGGCCAGGGGACGTGTCCTTTTCCTTCCAGCCACCGGGCGGCGTTCGGGCCAAACCCAATCTTCTCAAAGAAGGCTGTGGATTCCCGATTATAGCGACTGAAAGCCAAAGCGACAAAGTTATTAGTCAAGTGAAAGAGCATTCCGAGGAAGATCGAGCCGGAATAGACCACGATGAACGAGATCACGATCCCCAGGAAAGCCGCCGGGAGGAGCTTGAAAAGAAAGATGTGATACAGCCCGAAGAGGATGCCATTGAGCAGAATCCTCGCTCCGGGAGCGAGGCGGTTCATCCCTGCCAGAACGAAGCCCCGGAACATCATTTCCTCGCAAATCGCGGGTGTAAGAGCCAGAGCCAAGACAGCCGGCAGGAAGCCTCCCATCTGCACGCTGCTCGACAATTCATCCACAAATTCATGCAGCTCAGGGAAAAGATTCTTCTGAAGGAAGGCAAGCTCCAAAAGCAGAAGAAAGCCCCCTGCGAACAGCAGAAAAGTCGCCAGGACCTGAACGGGCCTGAATCGCCTCAGGCTGAAGGTCTGACGAAAGTCGAGTTTGAGATACCTGGCAAAAATGATGACTGGCAAGAGAATCGCAACCCATTGGGACAACATCGTGCCCCAGAGAAAAGAGGATGGCTCCCCTGAAGGCGTGGCGAAGAACAACGAAGCATAGTAGTAGAGCACGAAAACGACGGCACAAGCGAACAGCGCTTCGCCAAAGGAGGGCATCGGTTTGGCTCTTAGAAACCTCCTGCGGACAAACAGGGCGAAGGGTTTCTCAAGAGAAAAGAGAGCGTTCTCGTCCTGGAAGAGCTTTACCGCGGCCCGAAGAGCCACAGCCGCATAGACGCTGGTGGAGGCGAAAACGAGAAGAATGTGTCGTGCGCGATAGACCCCTTCCATGACCTCCCTGAAGAAAAGGGACATGTTGATCACGGGAACCAAACAGAGGAAATCGTTGAGCTCGAACCCTCGCATCACGGAGAACATGGCTGGGATAAGACACAGGAGGTAGATCGGGGTGACGTAGTTCTGAGCTTCCCTGAAAGTGCGGGCGTAAGTTGAAACAGCCATCATCAAGGCGCTAAAGAGAACGGCCAGCGGAACAAGTGAAATCAATACGAGAAGCATGCTCATGGCAGGAAGGAAAGATTTTGAAAAGTCGCGGAAGACGTGGACGAAGGTCAGGGTCATGGCGGTGAGATTGAGGAGACCGGTGACCATGCAGATCACGAAGACGGAGAGGAACTTGCCGTAGACGATCTCGTTCCTTCCGGCGGGAGCCGCCAGGATCGTCTCGATGGTTCCTCGCTCCTTCTCGCCCGCGGTGGTGTCTATCGCCGGATACATCGCCCCGGCAATAGTCATGAGAACCAGAATCATTGGCAGGCTCATGGCCAGAATGGTCCGGACTTGTTCAGAGTCGGACGAGAGGTCGTTCTCTTCGAGGATCAGAGGATAGACGTATCGCTCTCCGTTGTCCAGGTGAACCCTCGTCCTGCCGGTCACTTCTTTGGCATACTTCTCCAGCGCGGCCAGGACCCGTTCCTTTCCCCGCTCGGAATGCACGTTCGTCTGGCGGTAGGTGACAACTATTTTCGGAACCTCGTGGTCTCCATCCTTCGTCTTCCGGCTGTCGAACTCCACGACAATGCCTTTTTCGTCCTTTGGGCGTGGCTCGTTGGTCTCGACAACCCTGAGGTTGGGGTCTTCAGAGAGGGCTTTCTTGATGTCAGGCCACTTTTTCTTTTCATAGAGTTGGACGGTGGTCCTGTACCGCCGAAGGCGGGCCTTCTCCATGCTGACCATCTGCGAGAAGGCAAGGATCAGGATGGGGTAGATGAGGACGGGACCGAGGATCATGACCATGAGAGTGCGTTTGTCCCGGAGGGTCTCCAGCATCTCCTTGAAGAAAATGGTTTTGACGTTGCGAATCTTCAATTCCCGTTCCCACCTACATAATGAAGGAAGGCGTCTGTCAGAGAGCTCGCTCCGGAGGCTGCCAGCAGTTCCTCCGTTGTCCCCATGGCAACCAATTTGCCGGCACTAAGTAAGCCGATCCGATCGCACATTTCCTCGGCTTCGGTCATGTAATGCGTGGAGAGGATGATGGTCTTGTTCAGCTCACGGGCATTGCGGATGAAGTCAATGATGGCCTGGCCGGAGACGACGTCCAGGCCAGCGGTAGGCTCATCCAGAATGAGGACCGAGGGATCGTGAATCAACGTCCTGGCGATGGAGACCTTCTGCTTCTCGCCCGTCGAGAGTTTCCCCCATTGCCTGTCCTCGAAGTACGACATCCCCAGAACGTCAAAGATCTCGTGGGTTCGTTCCTCTATCAGGGACTTCTCCATGCCGTAAAGTCTTGCGAAGTAACGGACGGTCTCTGTCGGGGTCAGCCGCGAGTAGAGCTTCGTGCTGCCGGAAAGGAAACCGATTCGCTTCTTCACCTCGTCAGGCTGGGTCATGACGTCGAATCCACAAACCTGAGCGGAGCCGCTGGTGGGAGAGAGGATGGTGGCGAGCATCCTCAGGAGGGTCGTTTTTCCAGCTCCATTCGGGCCGAGGATGCCAAAGATCTCCCCTTCGTAGCAGGTGAAGCTCACGCCGTCCACCGCCCTTATTTCCTGCCGCTTCGGGTCGGGGAAAAACTTGCGGAGAGAAGACACTTCAACAACGACTCTGGAGTCAGAATTTTCTGTGGTTTCACAATCCATACGCACGGCCACTAAGCTCCAATTCAGCCGGTGTCCCACTGGCAGAATACAGGTCAACCTGTCCGCGCTCCGCGATGGTCATGACGCTGATCTCATGTGAGGAATAACAATCTCACACGGCCGATGTAAAAGTCAAGGCGACGACGAGACGGGGTGTGGCTGCGTCTCCGTGGCACGTCGGTTATCATTGTCCGCTTATCCTCACAGTTGCCGCCTCTGAACTACTGCCGGGTTTTGGCCGGGCTTGTCGAGCAAAGGCTTGAGCCAAATTCTCGGGCGCAGGTAGAGCCGCGGGGCCTTCTGGATTTTTTCGAGCGACGCGAACGGTGTCATTTATATCCTTTTCATGCACAAAAAGTGGCCTTTCTTGCGTCGCAACCCCTTGCGAATAAACGGGAAGCGCATCGCCCTTTTAAGCCCGAAAACGGGCGAAAATTCCAGTATTTTTCAGTACTTTCTCGACGAGAGGGCATACTGGAATGCCCTCATTATTCGGCGAACCGCAGAGGACGCGGAGAACGCAGAGAAAAAGGAGGTCCTGGTGGTGAACCAGCTCACGGAGCCTCCTTCTCCAGGTTTGTGGCAAGATTATGCCACATTTGCTGTCATTTGTCAAGAAAAAGCGGCTGAGGGGTGCGGGTGCGTCTGGGGGGCGTGCTGGGGTTATTCCGCCCCTTAGGGGCTTTTCATCCATTTCCGCGGCTTTGGTCGAGGCGCATAAACCGATGCCCAGTAAGAGAATCCGAACCCCGCCGAAGGCGGGGGACAGAGAGGCGCCGTTCCTTTCCCCGTGAAAGCGGGCCTGTGCCACGGAAATACAGCCGCACCTACGAGACGAATAGACGTGTCTCGTCGGTGAAAGATGCTCGCACGGCCTTCCTCAGGAGCCGAGCAAGGACAACTGGAGCGGGGAAGGCCGCACACACTCCAACTCGCCTGGCTGAGGGGAAATTGGGACGACCTGGTGCGCCCCTGACTACGGTGTCCAATTATCACAAGTGAGAAGACGACGCTTCTTTTTTTCAGCTCTGAGAAACGCCCTCGGCTGACGAGCATAGGATAAAATGAGAGCTGCAGAGATAAGCCATTGTGAGAAAAGAGCTTCGGTAATCATGGAGGACGTTATGGTGCTTGGCACGAGCCCTGCTCCATCTTTCATGAACAGACAAATAAGCTTCGTCCTCGTGTGCGCTCCAAGGTGAAACGCTAACAGTAGAGTTCGATAATTGTTTGATTCCGATGCGGTAACCGGCTGCAGCACGTGCCAAAATAGAACGGATGCGCCTCCCACCGCCATCGGCAGTCTGTGTCCAGGTTTTTGTTGCTCTGAGAATCGTCAGCCAGGGGGTACAATGAGATCAACCAGCCTATGCGAGAAGGAACAATGCGGGAAGCCGAGGAGTTCTATTAAAGCTTTCACCCTGGTCGAAATCATGATTGTGGTGGCGATCATCGGGCTGCTGCTGGCGATCGCTATCCCATCGTTCATGAAAGCTCGAGAGGAAACGTTTACAACCCTTTGTGTAGAAAACATGAGGGTTATCCTGCATTCCTCGTACCTTTATGAAATAGAAGCTGGCATTCTGTTGACCGGAGGGACGAACGGCGTTTTTCTCCGCGACACTCTTGTCAACGGGGGATATGTCCGGAAACGAATAACATTTGAGTGTCCCGTGAGTGGGATGGCCGACTACGATGACTATCAGCTCATCTACAACGGTGATAAGCTTATTGGCATACGGTGCACCTTGAGGCCGGGCGACCACGTTCTCCCCTGATTCCTTCTTCTCCCAACAAACCTGCCGAAATCGCTTCACTAATCCTGTATAATTCCCCACCGAGATGAAGACCTCCGAAGTTCTCTGCAAGACGGCTCTGAGCCGATCAGGGCTGGCGGACTATACCTTGAACTGCTACGTCGGCTGCCAGCACGCTTGCCGCTACTGCTACGCCAGATTCATGACGAGGTTCACTAAACATGACGAGGAGTGGGGGGAATTCGTTGATGTGAAGGTCAATATTGCGGAAGTCCTTCTCCGACAACTTCCACGAAAGCGTGTGGGAAGCGTGATGCTTAGTTCGGTGTGCGACGGCTGGCAGCCGCTGGAGGAGAAATATCAGCTCACGCGCCAGTGCCTGCGTTTGCTTGTGACGTACGGGTTTGAGGTATGCATCCTGACCAAGAGTGCCCTGGTGCTGAGAGACCTCGAGATTCTCGACGGCAAGAAGAATGTGGAGCTGGGAATGACGGTAACCACTTTGGACGAGGACTTGAGGCGAATCATCGAGCCTGTGGCGTCGGCCACCAGCGAGAGGCTTAAGGCCCTCAGGGCCGCTTCAGACCAGGGAATCAGAACCTGGCTGTTCCTGGGGCCATTTTTGCCTTTTCTCTCCGACACAGCTCAAAATATTGATAGGCTAATGCGAGCAGCATCAAGGCTCCCTTTAGAGCGAATCTATGTTGATAAGTTGAACGTGCGGCCCGGGGTTTGGCGGTCTCTGAAGAGGTTGCTGTGGGAGCATTTTCCCGGGCTAATTCCGCGGTGTCAGGAGGTTCTTTTCAATCCGGTGCGGAAACGGCAATACACAGACGAGCTCAGGCAGAAAGTCCGGGCGTGCGCAGAAGCCCATAGCCTGCGAAGCGTTCGAGTCCTGTTTTGAAAGGAGAGAGATGCTCGTTAATCTGAGATATGGAAAGCAGGCGGTGTCTGTGGGAGTTCCGGATTCCGTGGACGCGAAGGTCATTGAGGCGCGTTCTCTGCCTGCGGTGGGGGATCCGCAGGAGGCTACCATATCAGCCCTGGAACAGCCTGTCGGCACGCCGCCGTTGAAAAAGCTGATACCGCCGGGCGGGGAAGTGGCCATCGTGGTTTCCGATAAGACGCGCTTTTGCTCGTATCCAACAGTCCTGCCGCTGCTCCTGGACTATCTCAACGTACATGGGCTGCCGGACAGTCGGATGTTTCTTTTAGTTGCGTACGGGGCACACCGTCACCACACGGAAGAAGAGAACTGCCTGTTCTACGGGGAGGAGACGCTCCGCCGCGTAAGGCTGATTCAGCACAACTGCCGCGACGCATCTCAGCTGACGAATCTTCCTCGAACCTCACGCGGGACCCAGGTCCGGCTCAACAAACGATACCTCGAAGCGGCAATGTCCACTGTAGTGGGCAGCATTAGCTTTCATTATTTCGCCGGTTTCGGTGGGGGGCGGAAGATGATCTTCCCGGGGCTGGCGTCTGAAGAAGGGATTCTGAGCAACCACCGCATATTTGTCGAGGCAACGGAAGGCTCACTTTCAAGGATGCGACGTTTCAAAGGAAGCCTCCAAGATCATCCGCTGAACGACGATTTGATGGAGGCCGTGGCGATGGCGCCGCCATCTTTCGTGCTGAATTTCTGCCTGAACCGGGAAGGGGATGTCGCGGGCGTCTTTGCGGGCGATTGGAAGAAGAGCCACAGTCGGGGCTGTCAGTTCCTTTTGAAGACTTGCGTGCAGGCGAAACGGAAATATGACCTCGTGATCGCCAGTTGCGGCGGACATCCAGAGGACATCAATTTCATCCAAGCTCACAAGACGATTGATAACGCGTTCGATCTGCTGACGCCGGGGGGCACACTGCTAATTCTCGCGTGCTGCGAGGATGGCATCGGGTCTGATAGTTTCCTTCAATGGTTCGATCATGAGGACGCGACTACCATGCGGGAGGCCTTACTGAGAAGTTACTCCATGAACGGCGGGACCGCGCTTGCGCTGAAGATGAAGGCGGACGCCTCCCGGATACATCTTTACTCGAGCCTTGACAGCGGGGTGGTTAAGAGGATGGGCTTGCGCCCCGTACGGGATATTCAGCAGAGCTTGCAAGAAATCATCGCGGAGGGGAATGTCAAATCGGCGGCCATACTGCCGGAGGGAGCGACCACGGTCGTGGAACGAGAATCAGGAACGGCGGATGGCTCGTAAGTTGTCAGAGTGGTGGAGAGCGCACCTGGGCCGGATCGTATGACAGGCCAAACAGGCCAAGGGCAATGGTGGGATTGATCGGCGTCCAGAAAAATGACGAATTCTACATGGGCCAGGCGCTGAAGGAGGCGAAAAAGGCTTTCGAGGAGGGCGAGGTACCAATAGGGGCCGTGATCGTACACCAACCAGCGGACCAGGAGAGAAGAATCATCGCTCGCGCACACAATCAGGTTGAGACGCTCCACGATGCTACGGCGCACGCCGAGATGATCGCAATAACCCAAGCCGAAGAGCACCTCGGAAACTGGAGGTTGCAGTATTGCACGCTTTACGTTACGCTGGAACCCTGCATGATGTGCTGTGGAGCGATGATGTTGTCCAGGGTCAAAAGATTGTGCTACGGTACAAAGGACGAGAAAGCCGGCGCCGTGGAGTCGCTCGGTGACTTCCTTGCGATTCCCCGATTGAACCACCGCGTGGAGGTTACGTCCGGAGTCCGCCAGGAAGAATGCTCAGAGATACTGAAGGAGTTTTTCCAGAAGGTCAGAGAGAAGAAGAAATCATAACGTTCCTGGGCGCTGCCGAAACGAGCGCCAGCCGAGTTGTTAGCATGGAATTCGCGGGCGTCGGATGACACCGTGCGGGTCGCCGTGAGGGACTGGCGGACTTGATCGGCAACCAACTGTCCGGGCGGCTGCGCGGCTTTTGCCCAACCAAGACATAAACACGGAGAGATGCCAGAGTGGACGAATGGGGCGGTCTCGAAAACCGCTGGGCGCTTTGCGTCCCCTGGGTTCGAATCCCAGTCTCTCCGCCATAGAATTTAGGCAATCCGTGATCTCATGCACCCCAGGGTCTTGCACGCCCGCTTGAGTTTTCGAACCCTCGATTGCCCCTGAATTGCCCTCAATATTTGAGGGTAGTTTGAGGGTAGTTCTAAGACCTCTTTGAGGTTGCGGTGGAGTTGGTCGAGGTCGCCCTTCAGACGATCCCACTGCAAGCGCCAACCGCGAGCTTCCATCTTCGCCTGCAGCTCTTTTAACAGCATCAGGGCCAGGAAACCGCAGAAGACGTGACCCCGAATTGTCTCGTCGCGCTTGTGGTAAATGGGCCGGGTCCGCAAGACCCACTTGATGCTGCGGAAGACCGTCACCACTTCGCCAGCCTCTGCGCCAATCACCGCGTGGCGCACCGCACGGCGCTGGCCCGGTTGGGACACAGTTCCTCACAGATGCCTGACCTTTATTACCGCCTGCACGATAAAGAGAGCAAACAGGCTATGTTGGCTCTGGCTACCGGTGGTCAAACTGGCAATGTGTCGGAGAGGCCAGATTCGTTTTTGAGGGCAATTTGAGGGCAACGGGCGTTTCAGAAAATGATGGCGTGTCGCAATCGGCTGCGGTTGAAGAGGTTGTGGAGTGCCCAAATTTGGTGGCGGAGAGGGTGGGATTCGAACCCACGGTGGAGTTGCCCCCACAACACCTTAGCAGGGTGCCACTTTCGACCGCTCAGTCACCTCTCCGTGCGCCCGACAACAAGCCCTGCTCTTTGATCGCCGCTTGGCTTTCCATCAATGAGCCGTCAAGCTGGTTTCGGCGGATAAAGATAGCGAAACGCACCGCAACATGTCAAGCCCGGATTTCGTGCGCCCAGTCAACGCTGGTTTTGCGTTCACGCACACTGACGTGGCGCCAGCCCGCGAGGGGTTCGACAAACATGAAGATATTGGCGGTTCCGTTGCGTTCGTATTCATAGTCCACCCGGTGGGGGCTTCCAGGGACTGCCGGTAGCGGCCTGCGCGTTTCCTTGACGAGCTGGCGTGGCTGTTCATCCATACACACCAGCGGAATGTTGGGGTCATAGGGCAAACAGTACAGGTCCAAAATATCCTCCATCCGTGCCACGAATTCCCCGTTCTGTTCGGGAGGAATGCACCAGTAGGCGCACAGGTGCGGTTTCAACTCGTTTTTTTAGTGCCCTGCGCACCGTCTCGTATGAGATACTCTCGACGATCTCAAGCCGTACCATCTCCTGGGCAAGCAGGTGCAATGTCCAGCGGGCATGGCCCTCTGGAGGTTGGCTACACGCCATGGCCAAAAGACGCGCTTGCTTTTCGCCGTCCAGAATCGGCTTGCGAGAAGGGGCGTCTTGTTTTTTGCGTTCGATCGCCGCATTCATCCCCTGCTCAACAAAACGTTGGCGTACATTGCGCACGGTATGCTCATGGACCGAGAACGCCTCCGCAATCGCATCATCCGACCACCCCGGCCCATCCGCATCGGCTTTGACCAGGACGTTGGCGTGCTTGATCTTGTACGCCGCTCTTTTCCCCTTGGAAACAAACTCTTCGAGATGCTCCCGTTCTTCCAAAGTGAGACGGACAATGTACTTCTTGTTCATGCTGGTCTGCTCCATATTCCTGGTCGTCGCAAACCTGATCATCAATGGATTATACCAGCAACAATCGCCAACCGTCAACGGCAATTGTGAGCCAGCAGACGCAAAAGACGCTTATCAATCCGGTCGCAGGTGAGATTCTACCAAAAGAACTGCTTCAGGGGTTCAAGTAAACGCCATGAACCGAGTCCGCGAGGGAAAGCAAGAGCGGTTTGCCGTTAGTCCCCCATGATGCTATGAACGGCTTTTCCTCCACCTCCACAATAGCCTCGATACTGCTGTCGCCGGTGAGTCATCTACTCGACTCCCCTCTGGGTGCCAGAACTCCCGGCTCCTCCGTTTAGCAGCGGCACCTGCGCCAGCTTCCCGCACCGACAATCGCAACAAGGCCATGCCATAAGCACCAAACAGCGACGGACAACGGAAGTGCGAACCGTCGTACTCGAAACCATGAATGACTGGTCTCGTTAAAGACAACCAAGATACTTTCATTTTCGGGACGGCCTTGATATATTGCCAACGGCGAAAGTCGGCGGAACAGCAAAACGACTTCAAGTGGGAAGTGTTAGTTTAAGGGATTTCGTATGTCTATGAGAAGCAAATGTATCCTTATCCGAGCCACTTTGGCCTTCGTTGTTTTATCAATCGTATCGAGTAGCTTAGCCCAGCGGCAGGGGCGCAGATTCAGATGGTCGGACGAATCAAGAAGTCGGGAGCTTTCCCCAGAAGAAAGGGAAAAGGCAATCAAGGCCCTCGACGGTCTCATTCGGGAAGTCAAATCCAAAACGAAAATCGCGCCTGGCCAGATTGACGAAGCTCTCTCGATAATCTCAAATGCCTCATCGGCGTTGCCGCCGGAGAAACTGCTCTCAAAGCTCAACACGCTGCAACAATATCGCACAGATAGTGCAATACCCACGCCGGACAAACCGTTGGAAGGAGATAGGCAACTCGACCGCAGGATCCTGTCTCTGCAAGTGTCTGCCCTCAAGAATGTACCACCCGAACAGGTGAAAGCCCATCCTTGCGCTGATTTTTTCCCAGGTTTGGTGCCCGCCGATGCCAAAAGAGTCTCTCGCGAGGTTGAAATAAAGACTGACGCTCCCGGTTGGCACAACTCCGGCAGATACGGCAATTCTCGCAGCCCATACTGGCACTCAACTGGAGTTTACGCCGTCGCAGGCGAAGTCATCTCAGTTGCCGTCCCCGAGTCACTGACAGACAAAGGCCTTCACGTCCGGATCGGTTGCCATAGCGATCAACTGTGGCGAAAGAGGTCATGGTCTCGTGCTCCAGACATTTGCGTTCGCTATCCGATTACAGAAACCCGGGCCAAAGCCGCCAGTGCTTTTGGTGGACTGGTCTATATCGAGTCTCCACCAGAACTGAGACTGCCTGTCTTCACTGCTACCATTGATGGGGCCGTCCTGGCTCCTTACTACATTCACGGGAGGACGGACCTGGCAGAATGGCGTGACTCGATTCGTAATTACCCCGCCCCCTGGGCCGAACTCCAGACCAGCAAGGTTATACTGACTCTACCGTCAAAGGATGTCCGCCACCTCGACGATCCTAAAGGACTCATGGAGTTCTGGGATCGCATTATGGACTGCTATGCCGAACTGCTCGGCCGACCGCTTCAGAGACGGCGCATCGAACGCTTCGTTTCCGACGTCCAGATCAGCGCAGGCTATATGCACTCCGGCTACCCGCTCATGACCATGCTCGATATTACCAGCACAATGGTAGACAAGGATCGCATACAAGCCAACGGACACCATGGCGTATGGGGTCTGTTTCACGAGATCGGCCACAACCATCAAAGCCGCGACTGGACTTTTACGGGAAGCACAGAAGTCACCGTGAACCTTTTCTCGCTTTGTGTCATGGAAAAGATCTGCGGGTTGCCCACCGGAGGTCACCCGCGTGTCACAAAGCAGTCAAGACAGAAAAGCATGAAAGACCATTTCGCAAACGGAGCAGATTTCAAGAAATGGAAGTCCGACCCGTTTCTTGCCTTAGCCATGTACATACAGATGCAGCAGGAGTTCGGTTGGGAGCCGTTCAAGAAGGTGTTTACCGAGTACCGCGATCTCCCCGATAATCAGCGACCAAAGACGGACGACCAAAGGCGAGATCAATGGATGGTACGCTTTTCCAAGACTGTAAAACGAAACCTCGGACCGTTCTTCCAGGCTTGGGGTGTGCCCACAAGCGAAGAAGCAAGAGCCTCCATTGCAGACCTGCCTATCTGGATGCCGGATAACTTGCCAGCAAAGTAGTCCGTAATCAAACCTCAAAGACCGGTCGCTTTCTGTATGCACTGAGAGGATTGCTACGCCTGCGCGCCTCTCGTCGAGATCGAATAGTAGCGCTGCATAGTGGAAGAACTTCCGGATACAGCGTTACACCTTGGTTGGACTAAACCGCTTGGCGGTAGTCGAGGCGCGGTCGTAGCGTTTCCTGTATTGCCTGCCGTTTGTGGGGTGATTTGATGCATCCTCGCGTGTTTGACAGCTCAGGGGTGAAAATCCCCCGTACAACCTGATGGAGGTGAAGTACGAGCGAAGCGCAAGGGCGTCGTCGCGAGGCGGCGTCTGCCTGCCCGTTCCGGGCCGCGGCCAGGGAAGGAAGCGTGGAGCAAAACCACGACCTGACGAACAGGAATCGGATAGCCCGCCACGCCCGCCTGTGGAGCAACTATCTTCGCGAGGTCTTTTTCAATCAGGATCTTGCCACGTCAAGTGATTCTGACATGGCCGGCAGCTATCAGACCGCCGCACGGGCCAACGCGACGCGACTGAGCGTCTGGACTTTGTCATGGCGGTGAAACTCCCTACTTGGTTCGTCCAGCACGGGTACGTTTGCCGGCGCTGTGGGAGGCACATGAGCGAATTTGCCTGGACGATGGCTTATGGAGACATCGTGCTCACGCGTGACCTTTCGGTTGGTGCTTTGATATAGTGAGAGACCAGCATTTTTCGGTAAGGTCGCACAATTCGGTTCAAGGAGATTCGCATTATGGCTGAAAAGGAAAAGAGAATAACCAGGCGGGAGTTCGTTCGGGACAGCGCGATGGCAGCGTTCGGCATTGCGGCAGGTCTCGGAGAGGCAGGATCCGTCTCCGGCGCCTGGAAGCTGTCCCCCACGAAGATTCTCAACTATAACCAAAACATGGAGTATCGCAAGCTGGGGAAGACCGGCTTGATGGTGTCTGCCGTTTGCCTGGGCGGACATTGGAAGCGCGTTGATAAGATGGTGCGGGGTGTCTTTAAGGGCAAGGGTTGGCTGAGCGCCGACCTGAGCGATCCGGGCTTCAAGGAAAACCGTCATGACGTGGTCAGTCGCTGTATCGAAGTTGGCATCAACTATATTGACGCCTGCACCTGGCAGGAGGTGATGGCCTATAGCGAGGCCCTCAAGGGAAGGCGCGATAAGATGCACCTCGGCTTCTCATGGTACCAGGAGGAGATGCGGAGACCCGACTTCCGCACGACGAGGGCCCTTCTCCAGACCCTCGACAAAGGGATGCAGAAAGCCAAGCTCGACTATGTGGACCTATGGCGGATCACCATGATCTCGAGAAGCAGCAAACATACCGAGGGCGAAGTGGAGGAGATGATGGGCGCCCTCGACCAGGCCAAAAAGCAGGGCAAGGCGCGCTTTACCGGGTTGTCCTCGCATGATCGGCCACACATCAAGTGGATGGTTGAGACGTATCCCAACATCGTGGACGTCATCGTCACACCTTACACCGCCAAGAGCAAGGTCCGGCGCAAGGACAGCCTTTGCGACACGCTGAGGAAGTACAACGTGGGGATGTTCGGGATCAAGCCCTTCGCGGGCAACTCCTTGTTCAAGGGCAGCAGCGCGCCCGACAATGAGCACGCGGCGGAAGATGACCGACGGGCGCGGCTGGCCATTCGCTACATTCTCTGCAATCCGGCGGTCACGGCGCCGATTCCAGGGCTGATAAACACCCACCAGGTGGACAACGTTGCAAAAGCCGTGAAGGAACGCCGTGAGCTCGACAGCGCGGAGGCGGCCGAGCTTGAAAAGGCCGCCAACGAGATGTGGGCGAAGTTGCCTAAAGACTACCAGTGGCTGAAGGACTGGGAGTACGTATAAGAGTTCATCTTGACTTGTTGTCGAAAGCTCACATGGACGGGCGAGGGCGTTCGTACAGGAGAAGAATATGAAAAGACAAAGCATATTTCTGATGATTTTATGTGCTTGGGTCTGTGTTGGCGGACCGCGTGCGGCTGAGCCAGATTCGAGGAACGCTGTCCGGCTGCAAGAGGTGTTGAAACGATTCGCCAAAGCCGATACAGACAACGGGGGAGTGCTGACACTCTCGGCGGCAAAGGGTTCTGGGAAAGAACGCGCTGCTGAGCGGACAAGGCCTACATTTGCTGATGTCAAGTACGGCCCGTACGAGCGGAATGTGCTGGACTTCTATCAAGCCAAATCGAGTAAGCCCACGCCGCTGGTCGTATATATTCACGGCGGCGGGTTCAAAGGCGGCGACAAGAGAAGTATCAGCCAGGATGTAGTTAAGAAGTGCCTGGAATCGGGTGTTTCGGTCGCGGCGATTCACTATCGTTTTCTGAAAGACGCCATTCTCCCTGAGATTCTTAGAGATTCCGCCAGAGCTATTCAGTTTCTTCGCTACAAGGCCCGCGAATGGAATGTTGACAAGAGACGGGTAGCCGCTTATGGGGGATCGGCCGGGGCCGGAACTTCGCTGTGGCTTGGCTTTCACGATGAACTGGCTGATCCCGATAACGATGACCCCATTTTGCGTGAGTCTTCTCGGCTTACTGCGGTTGGTGCGTTTGCATGCCAGTTCACGTATGATTTTAGACAGTGGCCCGAAGTGATCGGAGAGAATCCGGCCGGCAGCATTGACGAAAAGGAAAAAGATGACCTGTACCGGCGGTTCTACGGATTCGGCGCCTCTGCGGATATGAACAGTCCGAAAGTGAAAAAGGTCCTCGCCGATGTGGATATGCGGGGTCTGCTGACTGAAGACGACTCGCCGGTGTTTCTGTACTGCGGCGGTAAGAATGTTGAGCCTACCGACTGGGGGCACTATGTCCACCACCCCAGACATGCTATCGCTATCAAGCGCAAGTGCGACCAAGTTGGGGTAAGCTGCCAGATGAAGCTGAAATCTGAGAAACCATCGCTTTCCCGTAAAATCGCCCACGAGTTGATGCTCAAGTTCTTTTTCAAGCATTTTGAAATCACTGACTGACAAGAGATGTAGACCCCGAGCTCCCACCTGATGGAGTGCGGAAGTCAGGCTTTGAAAAATGCGTCTTGTTCGAAAGACCGGACGAGTCAGATAGGCTCGTTCAATGATCCAATCGGGGGCCACGTATAAGGAGGAAGTGAAGACAATGAACCGAGCGACGTGGAACTGGACCCTGACGGTCCTATTGATGTTCGGGTGCGCTGCCAGCGCGAGCGCCGCGGAACCGGATATTCTGATTTCTGACTTCGAGGGCACGGACTACGGTGATTGGAAAGTGACAGGTGAGGCTTTCGGTCCCGGTCCGGCCCGGGGCACCCTGCCGGATCAGATGAAGGTCAGCGGGTTTGAAGGCAAAGGGTTGGTTAACACCTACTTCAAAGGCGACGGCACGACGGGCACGCTGACCTCGCCCCCCTTTGTTATCGAGCGCAAGTACATCAACTTGCTCATCGGCGGAGGGTGGCATCCCGGGAAGGCGTGCATCAACCTGCTCGTTGACGGCAAGGTCGTTCGTACAGCAACCGGTCCCAACCGCAAACCGGGAGGAACTGAACGGCTCGACCCGTACACCTGGGACGTCAGCGAGCTCAAGGGCAAGACAGCGCGGTTCGAGATCGTTGACAATACCACCGGCGGTTGGGGGCACATCAACATAGATCACATTGTGCAAGGCAACCGCCGCACCGGGATCGTTTCCACGGTCAAAGATATTCGGATCGAGCGCGACTACATAACCTTCCGCATCGGTGCGCTGCAGGGACCTCGGTCTTCGGTGGACCTGCTTGTTAACGACAAGGTTGTCCGTTCTTACGCCGCGACCGACAGCAAGCAAGCTCACTGGATTAGCTGGGACGTCTCGAAGCTGAAAGGCAAGTCCGGACAACTCAGAATCAAGGAATTGCCCGCGGCCGATGGCTCGTGCATCATCCACGACAGTCTCGTACAGAGTGACAAGGCCAGAGGCGCTCTGTTCATCTTCGATAAGCTTTATCAAGAAACCTACCGTCCACAGTTCCACTTCACTGCAAAGGAGAACTGGCTAAATGACCCCAATGGGCTGGTCTACTACAAGGGTGAGTACCATATGTTTTTCCAGCACAATCCTTCGGGCATCAATTGGGGCAACATGACCTGGGGGCATGCGGTCAGTCCTGACATGGTTCATTGGAAACAACTGCCCAATGCCATTGAACCCGACGAGTTGGGAACAATCTTCTCCGGTTCCGCAGTCGTGGACTGGAACAATACGTCGGGGTTCCGGACTGGCGATGAGAAAGTGCTTGTGGCCTTTTATACCTCCGCTGGAAGCCACGCGTCGGTGCAGAAGCCCTTCACCCAAAGCATTGCCTACAGCAACGATCGGGGAAGGACCTGGACAAAATACGAGAAGAACCCGGTGATCGGGCACATCAAGGGAAGTAACCGAGACCCCAAAGTCATCTGGCACGCTCCCTCCGAGAAATGGGTCATGGCCCTTTACCTCGACCGGAACGAGTACGCGCTGCTCTCCTCATCAAACCTGAAGGAGTGGACGCTGGAGAGCAGATTGGAGATGCCCGGAGTTGGTGAATGTCCTGACATCTTCGAACTGCCGGTCAACGGCGATGCGAACAACACGAAGTGGGTGTTCTGGGGCGGCAATGGCAATTATCTCATTGGCAGCTTCGACGGCAAGACCTTCACAAAGGAAACCGAACCTCTTCGATCCGAGTGGGGCAATAACGGGTACGCCGGCCAGACCTGGAGCGATATTCCCAAAAGCGACGGACGAAGACTGCAAATCCTATGGATGAGTGGCGGCCGTTTTCCAGGGATGCCGTTCAACCAGCAGATGTCCATCCCGTGCGAGGTGACCCTGCGGACATTTCCTGAAGGGATTCGCTTATGCCGACAGCCTGTCCGGGAAATCGAGAGCATCCATGGCAAACATCACGGTTGGCATGACGTGGCTATCAAGCCCGGGGAAAATCTTCTCGATGGGGTCTCGGGTGAACTGTTCCACATCCGGGCAAGAATCGAGCTCGGTGACGCGGCAGAGGTTGGGTTCACAGTTCGAGGCGTGCCGGTCTCCTACAACGTGAAGGCGAAGAAGCTGACGTGCCTCGGCAAGTCAGCTCCATTGGCTCAATTGGGAGGCGGAATCGAGCTCCAGATCATCACCGATCGCACCTCGATCGAAATCTTCGCGAACGGGGGTAAGATCGTCCTGTCGTTTTCATTGCCATTGGCCCCTGACAACACGAGCTTACAGGTGTACGCCCGGGGCGCCAACGCGCTGCTGAACTCACTCGACGTCTGGCATTTGAAGTCGGTCTGGCCGCGGAAAAAGGGTGTCCCGAAGCATGTGAACTCAGAGTGACTCCTGGGAAGATCCTCCTCAAGACGAGATTACTATTTGCACTCAACCCCAGACTCCTGAAATGAAAAAGGGATTCGTATAGCGGCTGAGAAATAACTCGGGCGCCTTCGGCAGCCCCCTTCTCAAGCGCGCTTATTGACTCCTCAAGCACTACGGAAAGCCGGTCTATCACGTGGTCGCTGCGGGTGTTGTGGAGTCTGAGCACAATGATGCTTACCCTGTGCCCCTTTGAAAGAACGGCAATCTCACCGAAATCGAGGTCAAAGGTCGGAATCGCTCGATTTTCGGTAATTCCCTTGTCAAAGATTTATCCGTTGGGGAACTGCTGGAGTCCTTCGTCAGTAACATGCATTACGTCGTGTCCCTTGTCCCTCAGCCACTGAACGACTCGGAGACCGATACCCATGTCCGCGAGAAATCTCACCCTTTTCCCCTATACGGTATGGACTTCTTCCTGGGTCAGCCAAGCAGCATATTCAATCGCCTGCTTGATGTCTTCTTGCTCGAGATCAGGATAGTCTTCCAAGATTTCCTCGAAAGTGGCCCCATGAGCAATCTGACCCACAATGACAGAAACTGGGATACGCACGCCGCGAAGGAAGGGTGTGGCCGCGTTTGAGGGGCATCCGATTGCTGTCGGCGGGATTGATGTTTTTCTTGCTTGGACTTCGCTTCTGCCATCCGGAGAGATTGCCTTGGGCCCAGTTAGCCTCTCGCGGCGGCCTCACGAAACCCCTCGCACGAGGCGAACCCCAACCTTTGGAGTGCTGAAGCCCTGCTTCAGCCTTACAAGGCGGGAGCGCTGCTCCCGCACAGACTCCGCACAGGATAACAGGATGAGCCGACCAGCCGAGAAACTCTCTTGTGCTTTCCAACTCCCATCTCCCGGGTCCCGGAGGGCGATGTGATGGGCGACGTACCTGTGGCCCGACTTGGAAGGTGGCAGCCTTGCTCTCGCACTCCGCAGGCGTATCTGCCCCTTTGCCGGGGATCGGGGGAGACCGGAGCATACTCCAAAAGGGGGCGCCTGGCGCCCGCCCGCCAACTTTCACGCGCAACACGTCCACGATACTACAGGCCTTCATTCCTCTCCCGCTGCTCGACACACCTTGAAGCGCAACCCCCGCACCGACCCTCCCACTCAAATACAGTCGCACCCGGAAGGAACAGAAGGTTGTTGAAGTGTTGAACGTGTGCTATTGTCTGACGGCCTTGTAAAAGCTGCATTGTCAATAACGGGAAGTTACAAGGGAGAAAAAATGCTGTTGCCAAAAACAGAACAAGCGCAGGCGGTTTGTCCGAAGACATATCAGTCTCTTGAGCAGAACAGGAAACACCGCTGGGGTAGGTGGGTGTTTCCCATCGGAGGGTTGTTGGCGCTGATATGGTTTTTGATTCGCGTGATTCCGAAGCCTTCGCGGGCGACGTACCCATGTCAGCGAGTCGGTTTCCCGCTGGCCTCAGGCTTCATAGCTTGGGTTGCGGGAGCGATCGGCTCAATCAAAGTGTTTCAGAAGGCAAGGCGCTGCTTCGCACGGTCGCGTTATGCATTGGGTGTAATACTTGTGGCCATCAGCGTTGGGGTAGTATGGCTGACTCAAAGCGTCACGACCGACAAAATGGCCTTGGCTGATGAGCCGGTGGCAAATGCTCCAGTAGGCGTTGCCCAGGGGATTCATCCGGGACGTGTCGTTTGGGTACACGACTCAGACGCGACTGACTGGGATGGACCCGGAGACGGACACTGGTGGGAAAGTGGCCATACGAATCAGACGGTGGTGAACCGAATGATGTCGCGGGCCATTCGTGAGCTAACAGGTGAAGACAGAGACGCGGCCGCATGGGATAAGCTGTTCAGATACATCAACGAGAAACGCGGCAAGGGGGATGTCGGGTACAAGGCAGGCGAAAAGATCGCCATCAAGGTGAACTTTGTCGGCCTTATCTGGCGTGGCGGCGGTGTGAATCCGGGAAACTATAATTTAGAAAGTCAAAGGGATTATATGAATACGTCGCCGCAGGTGATGCTGGCCTTGCTGCGGCAGCTTGTCAAGACAGTTGGTGTGGAAGAAGCCGACATCTCGATCGGCGATAGCCTGGCCTATTTCGCCAACGAGTACTACAACATTCTCCACAACGAGTTTCCGAACGTTCGGTATATGGATCACGCAGGGAAATTCGGTCGAATTCAGGTCAAACCGTCCAAGGTGCGGCTGTACTGGAGCTCCAATCCGCAAGGAGCCGGTCGAGACTATGTGCCCGTTTGCTTTGCCGAAGCTGATTACTCGATCAACCTGGCGAATCTCAAGGCGCACACAGGTGCGGGTGTGACTCTGTGCGCTAAGAACCACTACGGTTCGATCGTGAGGTGGCCGGCACAGAGCGGCTATTATGATCTCCACACAAGCGGTTTCGCCAGCGGGATGGGGAAATACAGGAACCTGGTGGACCTGATGGGGCACGCTCATATCGGCGGGAAGACTGTGTTGTACCTGATTGACGGACTGTACGCAGGGGTGCATCCGAGAGACCAAAGACCGCTGAAGTGGAACTCTGATCCTTTCAACGGGGACTGGACGTCGAGTCTTTTTGCGTCGCAGGATTCGGTGGCCATTGATTCGGTCACCTTCGATTTCCTCTGGACAGAATGGAGCGACTATCCACATAAGTCAGGAGCCGACGATTACCTGCATGAGGCGGCACTGGCGCACAATCCCCCTTCGGGAACATTTTACGACCCTGACCATTACGGCAATGTCAAAAGACTGCCGAGTCTTGGCGTTCACGAGCACTGGAACAATGCAGAGGAGAAGAAATACTCTCGCAATTTGGGAACCGGCAATGGCGTTGAACTGATAGCGGTTGAGGGGGCTGGCCCGACCGAGTTCTCGGTAGAAGACATCCGGCTGAGCGGCAAGGGCCATATTTCTCTAAGTTGGAGCGACCTGGGTTTGAACCTCGAGTGCAGCGTGGAATTCGCCGACTCGTTGACTGAGGGGAAATGGGATGTCGTGCCCCCGGTTGGTCAGTGGCCCACCGTCGCGACCGACTGGACTGACACATCAGTCTCGGGCACACCCAAGCGCTTTTACAGAATCAGGACTGAGGCGGCGCTGAATCCTCCTTCTCCTCCCATCCCGGAATACGAAATTCTCCACCCTTGACTGAGGCCAACGACAGAGCACCTATTCCGTCGCGCCCTTCCCCTCTACAGAGACGCTCGTGGCCTGGCTCTGTTGATCTCTTCTTGCCAAAGCTCGATGGTGCGTTCCTGTTCCACACCAACAGCGTGGCTCTTCCTCCATCTCCCTCAAGGCGCTGCGCTATGCGGTGAAACTTCCGGTATCATCCGATCGGTCCCTAACCCAAACACCTGCTCTGAACAAAAGATGCTCGGGCGTTCGACAAGTTTAAAGATCTGTCACAAGAATCGCCTCGAAGCAACGACACCGCGCGCAGGTTATCGGGAGGGAATGTGTGATATGCGGTTGTAGACATGCTTAGCCCATGAGATTCGAAAAGCGAGACCAGTGCGCGTTGACAACCACAGTGGGGATGTTACACTTCGGGCGCATGGCAGGCAAGTGTCGGAATTTCGGAGGACGAGGCAGTGACGAGCAAGGAACGGATGCTGAGGGCGTTAAACCGAGAAGCGCCCGACCGGCTGCCCATCACCGTGCATCAATGGCAAAAGTACCACCTGGACAAGTATCTGGGGGGCATGGATGAGCTGGAGGCCTTTCGGAAGTTCGGTCTGGACGCTGCTCTGGTCTACTTTGAGGCCGTGGGGCAGTTCTGGATGCCTGCCCCACCGGGGGAAGGCAGCAGTACTCCTGAATGGCAGGACGAGATCACCATCGTCAAGGACGATCCCGACGATTGCATTATTCATCATACGATTCGCACGCCTGAAGGGATACTGACATACAAGACGGGCGGCAACAGGACCACCATCTGGATCACAGAGTACCTCATCAAAAAGCCGGAGGATGTGGACCTGATCGAGAAATACATGCCCGTCCCGAAGCTGGACAAGCAGGCCGTGAGCCAGCTTCACGACCGCCTGGGCGACGACGGCATTCTGCGCGGGTTCGTCTGGGGAGACCAAGCGGGCTGCTGGCAGCACGCATGCTGCTTGTACGGCGAAGAACAGATGATCTATGCCGCGATGGATGATCCAACGTGGGTACATCACTTGCTGGAGGTGCTTCTGCAAAAGAAACTGCAATTCATTCAGGAATCTGTTGACGGCGCGAAGTTCGACCTGATCGAGACGGGCGGTGGGGCAGGGTCCAGCACGGTTATCTCGCCCAAGATGCACGAGGAATTCTGCCTCCCCTACGCGCGGCAAATGCATGACGCGTTGCACGCCGTCGGCCACAAGGTAACATATCATACCTGCGGCGGGATGATGCCCCTGCTGGATTTAATTGTCGCCAACGGCTGCGATGCATCGGAGACTCTCAGTTGCCCGGAGGTGGGCGGCGACGTGCGCGACATCGGTGAAGTGAAACGCCGGGTCGGAGAGAAGGTCTGCCTGATAGGCGGCTTCAATCAGTTCCAGATTCTGGAAGAGGGTACTCCCGAACTGGTGAAAGCGGAGGTGCGCCGGCTGTTCGAGGCGGCTGGCAAAGGAGGGGGGTACATATGTTCGACATGCGATCACTTTTTCGAGGCACCCATACAGAACATCCGGGCCATGGCCGACGCTGCCCGGGAGTGCATGTACTGAGTAAAACGTGCCACGAAGGAGCTTCCTCGCTTCCAGCAGGAACACAAGTTTCGCTTCGGCATTTCTGGAGTCAATGGCACTTAGACAGACGCCTTTTAGAAAGAATCTGCAATGAGCGACGGTCAGATCAAGACGGAGCGAGTGTTGGCGGCCCTCGAACACAGGGAGGCTGATCGCGTCGCTGTGGGTGAGTTCTTCTGGACGAATTTCATACGAAGGGTGAGGCAAGAGACGAACTTGGGCGAGGACTTTGACCCGTATCGCTTCTGGGACCTGGACATGATTGTCATTAACCCGAACATGGACCCGCACATCGCGGGCATCCAGGTCCTTGAAAACTCGCCGGAGCGCAAAGTGGTCAGGACGGGTTTCGAGGGCACGATCGAGCTGCGAAGCGGCTGCCCAATGCCACTCTATCTGGACTTCGATACAAAGACCTACGAGCAGATGGAAGCCTTCGTCTTCGACGATCCCGCCGACGAGAGGCGGTACTTCTCGGCGATTGATGATCAGATCAACTCAGTGACCGACACGCTGAATCTCGGGCTGCCATCTTTCGTGGACAGAGTCAAAGCCTATGCCGACGACTTCTGTGTTTTTGGGAGCGTTTGCGAGCCTCATGAGATGATCTGGCGCATTATGGGTACGGAAAATGTCCTGTTGAAGCTTGCTGAAGCCCCCGGCAGGATGGCCAAGTTCATCGAGCGACTGGGAGATTTCGTTGTTGGCATTGTCGAGGGACAGGCCGCCGCTGCCGAGGGAAAACTGACCGGCATCTATATCTGGGGCGACATAGCCTATGACAAGGGCATGTTCTTTTCGCCAGACTACTGGCGACGAGTTTACAAGCCTCAGCTCAAACACATCTGTGACGCCGCTCACGCCGCCGGCCTCAAGACCATTTACCACGGCTGCGGGGATGCCTCCGAGGTCTTTGAGGACATGATCGTCTCGGGCGTGGATGCGTACAATCCGCTGGAAGCCAAGGCCGGATTGGATGTGGTGGAACTGAAGCGGCGATATGGCAACCGCTGGGCATTCAACGGCAACATTGACGTGAGAGTCCTGGCCACGAACGATCGGGAGCAGATTCGAGGCGAGGTTCTCCGAAAGCTCAATGCTGCCAGGGGCGGCGGATATATCGTTCAGTCCGATCACTCCGTTCCGGACAATGTGGCCCCGGCCAGTTATGAGTACGCAATCGAACTCCTCCGCGAATACGGTAGGTATCCTCTTGACCTCGGTGAGTTCGAGGAGGAGATATGACGACGGCAGAGGGAGGCAAAGGATGAAACGGTACGGGATGGTCGTCAAAGTGCTTCCGGAGAAACTCGAGGAATATAAGCACCTGCATGCGAATGTATGGCCCGGCGTGCTCAAGACAATCCACGATTGTAATATCCGGAACTATTCGATCTTCCACAAGGACGGATACCTCTTCAGTTACTTCGAGTATATCGGGGATGATTTCGACGCCGACATGGCCCGGATGGCGGCCGATCCTGTTACGCAGAAGTGGTGGAGAGTCTGTGTGCCGTGCCTGGACCCGCTTCCAACCAAAGCTGAGCGGGAGAAATGGTGGGCCGGGATGGAAGAAGTGTTCCACTGCCAATAGTCTTCAATGGTTGGTACCGGCTCAAAGCATTTACGCCAAAATTGGGTGAAGGAAACACGATTATGAGAAGGCTTGCATTTGCTATTGGCATAATGAGTTTGGTCGCTTTTCTTGCAGACTGTCAAAAGGCCCAAACAAGGGACAAAAAGCTTCGTTTTATCTTCATTACGCCCTGTGTCGGCGAGGACTTCTTCAGACCAGTGAAGAAGGGGATGCTCGATGCCTCCAGAATGATGGATGTGGAATGCACCTTCACCGGTACGGAGGACGTGGATTTGAAGGCCCAGGCGGAAATGGTAAGAGAGGCTATCGCCGAGGGGTACAATGGCATCGCCATCAGCCTTATTGATCCGGTAGCTTTCGATGAAGTTGTGCAGGAAGCCATGGACAAGGGTATCCCTGTAGTGGCGTTCAATGTTGATGATTCCAGTACGCCCAACGCGCGGCTCAGCGCTGTCTGCCAGAACCTTTACGAGGCAGGCCGCTCTATGGGCAGAGAGGCCGTGAAGTTCATTCCTGCCGACAGCAAAGTCCTGATGACGCTTCATTCCGAGGGCATCTCCGCGCTGGACGACCGCTTAAGGGGCGCGCAAGACGTGTTGAAGGAAAAGGGCGTAACATGGGAAGTGGTTGTCACGGGGATCGTTCCGGCAAAAGCTGTGGAGGTGATCGCGAAAGCACTCACAGAGCATCCCGAAATCAAGACCGTGCTGTGCACCGGCCAGGTTGACACCGAAGCGGCGGGTCTCGCCATTGAGAGGGAATTCAAGGGGAGGGGCTATGGGGCGGCAGGCTTTGATCTGTCGCCTGAGATATTGCGTCTCATCAAGGCGGGGATTATCAAGTTCACTATTGACCAGCAGCCATATATTCAGGGCTTCTATCCGGTGATCCAGCTTGCCCTTTACTGCCGCTACGGTATCAAACCATCGAGTATGGGTGCCGGGGCCGGAATCATCACGAGCGGGAACGTTGATACCGTGATGGAGCTCAGCAAGAGAAGCTACCGATGACGGGAATGACATCCAGGGAAAGGGTATTAGCAGCCTTCGAGCATGTCGAAGGGGATCGTGTACCCGCATGGTGCGGAGCGTCGGACGAGTTCTGGAAAAAGGCCAAGCTCCAATTGGGGCTGGACGATGAGGGCCTTCGTTTACGGTTTGGAGACGACTTCCGGCGTGTCTACGCGCGTTACGTCGGTCCGGAATTCTCGTTGTCTGCTCATGCCAGTTGGCGAAGTCCCTTTGGAGTGGAGAGGCACGGCATGGGATACGGGCAGCCCCTGGATCACCCTCTGGCTGGCGCAACGCTGGCCCGGATTCACGACTATCCCTGGCCGGACCCGGACGGGATGTACGTATCTGGGATTCGCGCCGATGCCGAGCAGTACGGCGGGAAGTATGCCATTCTCGGCGGCGACTGGTCGCCCTTCTGGCACGATGCCATTGACCTGCTGGGCATGGAGAACCTCTACCTCAAGATGTACGATGAGCCGGAGCTTGTGGATGCTTTGATGGAACGCATCGTGGACTACTACGCGGCGGTCAGTCAGCGTATCTTCGACGCGGCCGCCGATGCCCTCGACGTTTTCTTCATTGGCAACGACTTCGGCAGCCAGACCGGGCCGCTCCTCGGAAAAGAACTTTTCGCGCGGTTTATCCTGCCCCACCTCAAGCGGCTTATTGACCTCGGTCACGCCTATGGTTTGAAGGTCATGCTTCACTGCTGTGGTGGGTTTGCCCCGCTTATCCCGATGATGATCCAGGCCGGCCTGGACGGGTTGCACGCGGTTCAACCCTCTTGTCGCGGTATGGAATTGCGGAGACTGAAAGCCGATTTCGGTGACGGAATCCTCTTTAACGGCTGCATTGATTCTCACCATGTGCTCATCGAGGGGACGCCCGATTTCGTCCGGGAAAAGACCCGCGAGGTGCTTGACATCATGATGCCAGGCGGCGGCTTTGTAGCCGGGGCCAGCCACGACACCATCCTCGAAGAAACACCTCTCGAAAACGTGCTGGCAATGTTTGACGCAATTCGTGAATTCGGCAACTATGCATAAAGGTGAGGGACTTTGATGAAAGCCAACGCCGAAACAATTCTTCACATGAAAGGCATTGTGAAGGACTTTGATGGCGTGCGGGCTCTCGATGACGTTGATTTTGAACTCCGGGAAGGCGAAGTTCACGCGCTGATTGGTGAGAATGGAGCCGGCAAGTCAACCCTGATGAACGTGCTGGCAGGACGGTTCGCCGACTATCAGGGACATATCATCTTTTTCGGTGAAAATGTCCGCCTCACCAATCCCCGCAAGGCACTTGGCCTTGGGATCGCAGTGATTTATCAGGAGCTCAGCGTCCTGCCCAACCTCACGGTGGCTGAGAACATCATGCTTGGCCATGAGCCCGCCGGCCATTTTCCAGGGACGCTGAACCGGGCGTCACTTGACGCACAGGCTCAGGCAGTCCTTAACGGCCTCTGTTTTGACCTTCCCCTTCACGAGCGGGTTGGCAAACTCAGTCACGCAAGACAATGTCTGGTCGAGATTGCCCATGCGATTCGAAAGGACGTTCGCGTGCTTGTCTTCGACGAACCGACCGCATCGCTGGGGAGTGAGGATGTGGAAAGGCTCTTCGAGGTTATCCACGACCTGAAAGCAAAAGGCATTGGCGCGGTTTACATTTCCCATAGATTGGCGGAACTCCCGCACGTTGCGGACCGTGTAACTGTACTGCGAGACGGCAAGGTGGTCGGGACGCGGGAGATGCGCGACTGCAAGGTCTCCGACCTCAGCCGCATGATGTTGGGACGGAGTCTGGGGGAGGTGTTCCCCAAAAAGAGAAATGTGCCTGGAAAGCGTCTTGTGAAGGTTGAGGGATTGACCCGTTCCGGCGTCTTTCACGACATTTCCTTCGAACTGAGAGAGGGAGAGATTCTCGGCATTGCCGGACTGGTTGGTTCTGGACGCACCGAGATTGTCCGGGCCATATTCGGAGCAAACAAGGCGCACGGCCAGTGCGAACTGGAAGGCAAGGAAATTCTACGTCGTTCGCCGCGCCGCTCCAGGGCCCTGGGAATTGGAATGATCCAGGAGGACCGGAACAGGGATGGCATCATCCCGGGCCGCTCGGTATCAGTCAATCTTGGGATTGGCATTCTCGAACGGCTGTCCAGTCCTATGGGTTTCCTCTCCGCCCGCCGAATGAGGAAAAACGCTAGCGCCATGATCGAGCGCATGCGGGTCGTGCCACCCGACCCGGATAAGGAGATTCAGCTTTTGAGCGGCGGAAACCAGCAAAAAGTCATGGTGGGACGGTGGCTTGCCCTCGACCCCAAGGTCATTATTTTTGATGAGCCGACGCACGGGATTGATGTGGGTACCAAGGCACAGGTTTATGGGTTGATCATGGACCTGGCTTGCGAAGGACGGGGAATCATCCTGATATCGTCAGAATTCGTCGAGCTTGTCAACCTGGCGGATAGGATTTTGGTCATCAGAGAAGGGCGCCTCGTTCGTGAACTGCAGGGCCCGGAAACGGATGTTGATGCCCTGTTTGCGGAGTGCGTAGGGAAAGGCGATTGATGAGTGCGAACCTCACACCTCACACAGAAAAGAAGGAACGAAAAAGAATCTCATTCCAGGCCATCCAGACGGCGTCCGTCTTTATCCTATTGGTAGTGCTTTGCGTGATTTCGGCTATCAAGATCGAAACCTTTTTCACCTGGAACAACCTGGTCTACAATCTCCTCACCAACGCCGCATATCTCGGAATTATCGCATGCGGAATGACCCTGGTGATGATCGCCGGCGGCTTCGACCTTTCAGTGGCTTCTACCACCGCCGTTTGCAGCGTGGTTGTTGTTCTGTTGCTTCACAGCTTGCCTAATCTCGCAGCCTGGATCACCATTCCAATCGCTCTATTGGGTGCGGTCTTGGCTGGAACTCTCCTCGGGTCGGTTAACGGTGTCTTCGTATCTTACGTCGGGGTTAATCCTTTTGTCGTCACCCTCAGCACCATGCTGATCTTTCGCGGCGTAGCCCTGGTCATCACCCACGGGGGACAAACCATCATGGTGCCACTGTCCCTCAGCAACACGTTTCGCCAGATTTATTGGGGACGGGTGAATCTCTTTGGTAGCGACGCGTATCAGCTTCCGGTCCCCATTCTGATCTTCATCGCGGTCTTCATCGTCTGCTTTTACCTGCTTCGCTTTACCCGGTTCGGCCACTATGTCTATGCTGTCGGAGGAAACGAGACCGCCTCCTGGCTCGCGGGGATAAACACATCTCTGGTCAAAGCGGCCACTTACGCCATCACGGGACTCACCTGTGCAGTGGCGGCGGCGATTTATGCCGGGATGTCCAGCACCGCGCAGGCAGCCAGCTACTCGGGACTGGAGATGCTGGTCATCGCCAGCGTGATTGTCGGTGGAACCCCGCTCGGAGGAGGAAGAGGAAGCCTCTTGTGCACCTTGAATGGTCTGCTTCTCCTTTCTGTGATTGAAAATATGCTGGCCCAGTTCGGGGTCCATGAGGAATATCGAAACATCGTCAGAGGGAGTATTATTTTGATAGCCGTAGCAGTTGACGTGCTTGTCAGAAAAACCGGAAGAAGGAGATAGAGGAATGACAAGAAGACTGTCAGGCAGGCTGGCCGTGGCAATCGGCGGGGTTGTGCTAATAGGAATGGCGTCGCTTGTGGGCTGTTCAAAGCCTGGTGCCAGCCGGAAGTATAAGGTCGGTTTTTGCATGACGCTCGATCATCCGTACTGGCAAAACATGCGCCTTGGCGCCATGGCCGAGGGGAAGAAGCTCGGCGCGAAAGTCACGATTATGAATGCCAAGGAAGACCCAATCCTGCAGATTCAACAGGTCCAGGAACTAATCGCCAAGCAGGTGGACGTGGCTTGTGTCGTACCAATGAAAAAGGAACCCCTGGTCAGCGGCATCCGGGCGTTGAATCAGGCCAATATCCCAGTCATTATCGTCAACCGCGAGATAGGCAAAGGGTGTAACTACCTTTGCTATACGGGAACCGATACGTACATCGGCGCTGTCACCTCCGCCGAGATCCTCATGGAAGCCATTGGCGGCAAGGGCGGCATCGTTGAACTTCATCAGCATCTTGGGACGGGGCCGGAGATTGCGAGGTCCAAAGCGTTGCGAGACGTCATCAAGAAGTATCCCAACGTCAAAATCCTCGCGCGCGTGCCGCACAAGGGTGACCGGGGCACTGCCGTCAGAGAGATGCAAACCTTGCTCGGTAAGTTTCCCAAACTGAAAGGCGTGTATGCCCACGGCGACAATTTTGCGATAGCTGCTGCGGATGCGTGCATCCACGCTGGCCGCAAAGATATCGCCATCGTCGGGATGGGCGGAAGCCGGGAAGCAATCGAAGCGATCAAAGCGGGGAAGATCACGGGCACGAGTTTTCAGCAGCCTGAGCTTGAAGGACGCAGCGCCATTCGCCTCGCGGTTCGCTATTTGAAGGGTGAAAAGCTGAAGAAGGAATATCTCATTCCCTGTCCTGCCATCACGAAAGAAAACGCCCGCAAGTTCAAAGGACAATTTTGATCAGGAGTTTCCCCGTCTATGAAAGCGGGTCGTCAAGGGAAATTTTGTGGGTTCCTCATGCCATTGACGTTTTCCCCCATGTACAGAGTCAACAGAAGATTCTCGTCTACCTATCGGCGTCTGATCGCCCTCAGGATTCGCCGCAAAACCGAGAGAGGAGGTCTCCTCTGTGACACCGCCAGGTTGGGGCTTCCCATTATCGGCCCCTTCTAAGGCAAATTGCCATCGCGAGGTTCTCTCGCACCCTGGGCACTCTGATGACAAGTGGCGTCCCCATCTTGCAGGCCCTTGATGTTAGGCGGGACACCTCGGGAAACCGGGTGGTATCACGGTCTGTCGGGAGGGTCCATGACGGCGTGCGCAAGGGAGAGTCCATTGCTGCTCCGCTGCGGACCGCCGCGGTCTTTACACCTCTGGTCGTTTCCATGATCGAGGTCGGGGAGGAAACCGGCAAGCTACCCGAGGTCCTCACGAAGATCGCCGACAACTTCAAGAAGGACGTGGATAACGCCGTGGCTGGGATTACTTCCATCATCGAGCCGGTGCTCATTGTTTTCCTGGCTGTGGTGGTTGGCTTCATGGCCATCTCGATGTTTCTGCCTTTGATCGAGGTCATCAAGCAGTTCACCGAGATTGGGCCGGGGACCTGCGCGGAGCTATCTGTGTTTGAATCCGCCCTCGCAACTGCTGACCGAGGCGTCAGTTCTGCCTATGTCCTGGATCAAGGCGGCCCCTATCGAGCTTGAAGGGCTACCGGTCCTGGGGAGGAGATTTCGATATGCGTCTGCTCTGAACGAAAAATCGCCGCTTTGGCTTTCGGTATAGGTTACGTTGACCCCCTCAACCAAGTCACATCAGCTCCCTCTCCAGCCTTCCCCTGGGAGTCGGAACTTCCCACCTCTCGCCCCTTGCAGTCAAGTCTTTCGCGGGACATTATTGTCCTCCAGCCAGGAGCCGAGAAACGCCCAGGCGCCTTTTTGGAAAAATGCTCTTGACAGAGCCTTAGATGTGTGGTCTCTTATATTGGACTGACTGGTCAGTCAGTTTTTAGGGAGGTGGTTGTCCTTTGGTTGACAAACCGAGTAAAAGAGAGCAGCGCGCTGAACGGAACCGGAAAAAGCTCCTCGGCGCTGCGATGAAGGTCTTTTCGCAGAAAGGCTACCACAAGGCCACTCTCGACGAGATTTGCGGCCGGGCAAACCTGGGCAAAGGAACCGTCTACCAATATTTCGGCAATAAGAAGGACCTATTCTTAGGGATTGTGGATTCTTTTGCCGCGGAGCTGGGGAAGCACATCGCGGATGCCGTGGGCGAGGTCGAAGACGACGTTGTGCGGCTGCAGACAGCCATCTCGGCTTACGTTCAGTTCCATACTGCCCACCGCAGCTTTTACCGCCTCCTGATACACGAGGAAAGCTCCTTTGCCAAGGAATTGATGGAACGCTTTCGGACAAAGTACTTCTCGCATCTGGAGATTTTGGAGGATGTGCTTCGCAGTGGAATGAAGAGCGGAAAGATGAAGAAAATGGACGCCCGGAGCGCTGCTTTTGGCCTCGTAGGGATGTGCAACTCGATTATTTGTCGCTGGCTTATGTCCGAGAAACCGTATCCCGTGGAAAGGGAAGTCCGCATGGTGTCGGAGATCTTTCTGCGTGGAATTTCCCGACAGAAGACGAGAGGAGCTTAGAAGGTGAGTTTGGGCCAGGTCACAAGAGTAGTCTGCTGTACATCGGCGTTGGCGTGCGCGTGCCTGGGTTGTGTTTGTCCATCTAATGGGGCTGAAACAAAAGAGGGCGCCCCTCTGTCCCTTTCCATCCGGGACAGCGTGAAAATCGCCGTCGGGAACAATCCCATTGTGCAGATCGCGAGGGAAGAGACAAACGTTGCGCGGGGCAAGATTATTGAAGCTCGGTCGGCCGCCTACCCCACCCTGATTGCCTCCGGAAGCTATACGTGGCTGGAAAGGGTGCCCAGTGCCACCTTCGAGGGAACAACTTTCAGCCTTGGTGAGCAGGGTAACTATCTGACAAGCGTGAATCTGGCGCAGGCCTTGTATCATGGCGGGCGGACCGCCGCCGGGATTCGCGCCGCCAAGTTCTACCGCACCCTGACCGGGCAGAAGCTGCTGGGCACCGCACAAGCCATTGCCTTCAGCGCCGAGAAGGCTTACTACGACGTTCTCCTCAATGGCGAGTTCTACGCTGTTAGTCAGGATGCTTTGCAGCGCGCCGAAAGTCATCAATCCGACGTCCAGAAACGGCACGCTCAGGGGCTGGTTTCGGATTACGACGTTCTGCGGGCAACGATTGAAGTCTCCAATATGCGTGCCCAGATGATTCAAGCCCGCAACGCCCTGAACCTGGCGCGGACCGCCTTTCTCAAAATCCTTGCTTTGCCATTGACCACGGAATTCGTCCTCACTGACAAACTTCAGTATGAACCTGCGGAAGCGAAAATGGGGCACAGTTTGGCTGTGGCCTTGATTCAGCGTCCGGCCATAAAGCAGGCTGACCTCCAGATAGCCATGCAAAAGCAGAGCGTCCGGGCCACGGCAGCCGACCTGTATCCGACCGTGTCTGCTGTGGGCACATGGGAAGGGGGCAACGCGAGCCGCTTCTCCTTCGGGGGCACGGACTGGGATCAGGGCTGGTACGCGGGAGTCGTGGTTTCGTTCCCACTTTTCGAAGGAATGAGGACGAGGGGAAGGCTGACTCAAGAAAGAGCGAAGCTTCGCCAGTTCGACCTCCAGAAGCAGGACCTTCTCCTCACGGTCGAGTTGGAGGTGAAGCAGGCGACTCTGAGCCTTGAGGATGCGACGGAGTTCGTGGAGTCGCAGAAGGAAAACGTCAAGCAGGCTGAGGAAGGTCTCCGGCTGGCAAATGTAAGGTACGCCAACGATATGGCAACGGAATTGGACGTCCTTGATGCGAGGCTGGCGCTGACTCAGGCTCGCAAAAACTACGCTCAGGCCGTTTACAATCACATGCTTGCGAGGTTATCGTTGAAGAAAGCCATGGGAGTCATTCCGCTCCTTGAATAGCGAAAGGATGACAGTGGTGCGTAAGGGCAGAATCGTAACTTTGCTAATCTTGGCCGCCCTGGCTGCGGTGATTGGCTACCGGGTTTATCGTCTGGTGACCGACAAGGGCGAAGAAAAGCCTTCGGACGCCGCAGCGGTCATCGTCAGGGCCTCCCCTGTAGAGAAGGGCACAATCCGGCGCGACATTCGGCTGACCGGGGACATCCAGGCCACGACCAGCGTCCAGGTCTTTCCCAAGTCTCCCGGCCGGCTGATCGAGTTGACAGAACAGCACCTTGACAGAGCTCGCGAGCTGTTCAAGGAGAGAGCGATCACCGAGCAGCCTCTGGACAAAATTGAGGAAGTGGATGAAGGCTATTCCGTGGGGAAAGGTCAGATAATCGCTGTAGTTGACCATGAGAATCTTGAGGCACAGGTCAATCAAGCAAAAGCGGCCCTGACGACTGCCAACGCTCAGCTCACCCAGGCTCAGGTTGCCCTGGCCCAGACGGAAAAGGACGTGAAAAGAATCCGTAATCTGCACACAGAGGGGGCGGCCTCCAAGCAAGCTCTGGAGAAAATTGAAGCAGAGTACGAGAATCTTGTCGAGCAGGAGAATGTGGCCAAGGCGAGAGTTACGCAAAGTCAGGCCGCGTTAAACCAGGCTCAGATTCAACTGGCTGAGTGTTTCATCACTGCTCCCATCTCGGGCATCATTTCCGAAAGATACCTCGAAACTGGTGACATGGCTATGGTCACCCGCCCCATCTTTGCCGTTATGAATGTGGACAAGGTGGAGGTCACAGCCGACCTTCCGCAGAGATACCTCGGCGAGGTTGGCAAGGGGCGTGTGGCTTCCATCGAAGTGGATGCTTTCCCCGGCCGCGAGTTTCAGGGTGTCGTCACCAAAATCAGTCCCATAGTGAATATCGTCAACCGCACTTCAGAGCTTGAGATCACGGTGGACAATCCGGACCACGCTTTGAAACCCGGGATGTTCGCCCGCGTCACGCTGAACATCGCCAAGAAGGAAGACGTGCCGGTCATCCCCGAGGAGGCGGTGCTGAGAGGTGAGTCCGAGCAATATGTCTTTGTGGTTGAAAACGGCCTCGCCCGTCGGCGCAAGGTTGTGCTTGGCCTGGAGGAGGGGGCGAGGGTTGAGGTCTACGACGGGGTGCAGCTCGGAGACATGCTCGTCGTCGCAGGGCAGCAGAAGATCTCCGAAGGGCAGCGCGTCCAAATCCAGAAGTAAGCAAAAAGGCTGAGGTGAGTTGGACCGCCATCTTCACGGGATCGGAGTATAGCTCACAATGAATCTTCCTCGAATCTGCGTTCAACGTCCCACAACGACTCTCATGGTCTTCTTCGCCATTATTCTTCTGGGCGTGATCTCCCTGGTCCGCCTTCCCCTGGACATGCTACCTGAGATAGACGTTCCCGCCATCAGCGTCATAACCCGGTATCCGGGCGCCAGCTCAGGGGACGTCGAAGAGAAGGTCACAAAGGTTCTCGAAGATCGCCTGACGACCATCCCCGATCTCAAGGACATTACTTCCACCTCCAAGCAGGACATCTCTGTGATAACCCTGAGCTTCGAGTGGGGGACGGACCTTGACACGCGCGCCAATGACGCCAGGGAAGCTATCGGCTGGGCGGAAATCGTGCTTCCCGAAGATGCAGAGAAGTCTCTCGTCCTGAAATTCGACGTTTCCAACTTCCCCATCATGGGCTACGGCTTCACGGCCGACCGCAGCTACTTCGACCTCAAGGAAACCCTCGAGGACGAAGTCGCCGACCCTTTGAAGAGGGTCCCCGGCGTCGGCTCGGTGATCATTCGAGGGGGGCCCCGCCGCCAGGTCAATGTTGACCTTGACCGTCAGCTCCTGGCAACTCACCACGTTACCCCCCAGGACGTCGTTCGCGCCATCTACAACGAAAACCAAACCAATCCTGCGGGCAATCTGAAGATCGGGCTCAAGGACTACTCTCTGCGGGTTCCGGGAGAATTCAAACAAGTGGACCCCATGAAAAAGATTGTCGTCGCGAATCAAGCGGGGCGGATTGTCCGGCTGGAAGATGTGGCTGCCTCAGTGGAATTTGGGTTCGCGGAAGAAACGCAGCCCGTCCGGAGCAATCTGAGAAAAGGCATCTACATCATGGTCATGAGGCAGTCGGGCGCCAATACGGTCAAGGTGGCCAGGGCGGTTGACAGGAAGCTGAAGAACCTCATGGATGATGTCAAGAAAGATTATCCCGACATTGGGGTCGTCAGCCTCTGGGATTCTTCTGCCGATATCATCAACATGATCACAGACCTGTCCCAAACGCTCCTGATGGCAGCAGGGCTGGCCGTCCTCGTTGTTCTTCTATTTCTGCGGCAGGCTCGCGCGACCTTCATCATCGCCCTCTCGCTTCCATTCTCCCTGATCGGCGCGCTCGTGGTTACTTACCTTTTCGGTTACACCATAAACATGCTCACTTTGTTCGCGCTGACCATCGGCATTGGAATAGTCGTGGACAACTCCATCGTCATCCTGGAGAACATCTCTCGCCATCGAGAGGAGGGGGAAAGTCGAAGAGAGGGTGCGGTCCATGGGTCGAACGAGGTGGCCATGGCGGTGACTGCATCAACTCTCACTACAGTGGCCATCTTCCTGCCTCTCATCTTCGTCAAGGGAATCATCAAAATCCTTTTTGCACAGTTTGCGGTAGTTTTATGCGTTGTGATTCTTGCTTCCCTCTTTTCCGCTTTGACCCTCACCCCCATGCTTTCGTCCAGAATATTGCCGCAAAGATGGAAAGAAAAAAAGTCGCGGGGCATGCTAAATTGGGTTTATCTGTGGTCCGAACGGTTCTTCGATCGCATGATTGTGTCTTATGGTTCCATCCTCTCATGGGCGCTCGGTCATCGCAAGACGGTAATCCTCCTGGCGATCGCCCTATTTGTTCTCAGTCTTTTGCTTGTCCCGTTTATCGGAAGCGAGTTCTTTGCAGAAGAGGATCAGGGTTTTCTCCAAGGAACAGTTTATCTTCCCGTAGGGACGAGGGTGGAGGAGACGGACCGTGTCATGCGCCAAATCGAGGGCATCCTCCACCAGCAGATTTCTGACGAGGAGCGCATAGCCAGTTTCGTCCGATGCGGTCAGAGCGAAGAAGGAATCAGCAGCATCTTCGGGGACGAAGGTCCCCACATTGGGGAGTTCGGAGTCAGGCTCGTCCCCAAGACCCAACGCCGCAGGGGATTCAAAGAGATCGCCGAGGTGCTTCGTCGAAGGATCGGAAGAATCCCCGAGATCGAAAGATACCGCCTTGAGACGCAGGACCCCATGGCAGGCCTCCTTCTGGGGGGGGAACGCCCCATCACCGTCAACATCTTCGGCAAGGACATGGACAAGACCGATAAGGTCGCTCTGGAGGTCAAGAGGATTCTCGAATCGGTTCGGGGGACAAAGGACGTGGATATTTCCCGCGTCAAGGGAAAGCCGGAATTCTGGATCGAGGTGGACCGCGAGAAGGCATCGTCAATGGGTCTGAACGTCTCCTGGATTCATGACACGATTCGGGCGTCCTTCTACGGGCGGGAGGCTTCCAAATACAGGGTCGGGGGCGACGAGTACGACATCTTCGTCCGCCTCGCTGAGAAAGATCGCATGAGTCCCGACGACATCAGAGAGATGGGCATTCGCCTCCCCAACGGGCAGTTTACCGAGGTGGCCAACCTGGCCAGGGTTGTCCACCGTTTCGGGCCGGTGGACATCGAGCGGAAAGACCGCGAGCGCATTGTGAACGTGGGCGCCAGCGTGGGGAAGGCACGGTCGCTCGGCGAAATCACAACAGAAGTGGAGAAAAAATTAGATGTTCTCCGCGAGGAACGCCGCGCAGAGCTGGAGGGGGTGGATATACCTGATATAGCAGGCCAGGCAGAGGAACAGAAGGAGTCCTTCTTCTGGATGAGGATCGCGGTCTTGATTGGCGCTATCCTGGTTTATATGGTCATGGCTTCTCAATTCGAGTCCTTGCTGCATCCCTTCGTGGTCATGTTTTCCGTGCCGTTTGCCTTTACCGGCGTTATATGGGCTCTCTTCCTGGGAGGGTTTTATCTCAGCGTCACCGTGTTCATAGGGATATTGCTGCTCATCGGCATCGTCGTCAATAACGCCATCGTCTTAGTGGACTACACCAACATTCTGAGAGCACGGGGCCTTGGTATCAAGGAAGCTGCTCTCGAAGCTGGTAAGAAAAGGCTTCGGCCGGTTCTGATGACCGCGCTGACCACCATCGTCGCCCTTCTGCCCATGACCTTCACTAAAGGGCAGGGCTCGGAGGTATGGAATCCGCTGGGAGCGACCGTGATGAGCGGCTTGCTCGTTTCGACACTGGTGACTCTGGTCCTTGTGCCCACCCTTTACACAGTTTTTGAGGGCAGGTCCGCTGCGAAGCGGGAACAAAAGGCAGTTGCACCATGAAAATGATCTTAATTGCTTACAACCAGGCTCTCGATGATCGAATGATGGGTGCTCTCGAGCAGTGTGGGTTGCACAACTACACGAAATGGACTGGAGTCCTCGGAAAAGGCTCCTCCAGCGGACCACACCTTTCAACCCATGTCTGGCCCAAAGCCAACAACGTCCTCGCCGTGGCCGTTGATGACAGCTTCGTTGAGCCGCTCCTCGAGCAAGTCAGAAAACTGAGAGCCGAGCTCGGCCCCGAGGGTGTCAAGGCATTTGTTCTCCCCCTCGAACAGCTTACCGAATAGCCCGCCAACCTGACTAATCTTCTACAGTGCGATTTTGTAACTCCTTGAGCAAAGGGCGATTGTGTCTTTCGATTTTGCTGTTGGCACTACTTTTCGCTTTCTGTGCGGTTTTGCGATTGTCAGGGAAGTTTCGCCTCGCACAGCCGGACGGTTGATCCGAGGGCTACACCGACGGCCTGAATAGCTTTGCCGGCGTCGCCCCGGGTGCGGCTTCGGATCACAAACGTTTTCCCGGAGTTTCGCACGGTGATCTCCTCCAGGTCGTCGAGGTCGTTCTTCACACGTTCCCAGTGGAGAGTCCAGCCGCGAGCTTCCATCTTGGCCTCCAGCTCCTTCAAGAGCATGAGTGCCAGGAAGCCGCAGAAAACTACGGGCAGCCTAGGCTGTACTATTGCGCCCCTTCGGGGCTTAGCATTGCTATCGGGGGTTGACAGGATGAACAGGATGGACGGGATTTTGAAGGTGCCGTTTGGGTTTGGATGAGCAACGCGGTCCGGGCGTTGGATGATGCCTAAAGCGTTTGGTCGAGAAGCCCGGCTGAAGCCGGCTCCGGGGGGAAACGAGGGGGCGTTGGTCACCACGGACTAAAGCCCCTGTCTAATGGTGGTGCCGGCTGAAGGCCGGCAGCGGTGTGACTCTCGCGAATAGGGGGCCGCCGTGAGGACAGATGCGCGCTTCAGCGCAGGATCAGGCTTTGCCCGTCGCGGAGAAAACGACGGTGCCGGAGAGGATGGTGGCGGCGGGGGCGCCTTTGAGTTTCCAGCCAGCGAAGGGGGTGTTGCGGCTTTTGGAGGCGAAGGTCCGGGGGTCAATCTCGATTTCGCGATCCAGATCAAGGATGGTCACATCGCCGTCAGCGCCTTCTTTCAAGCTGCCTTTGCCTTTGAGGTTGAGGATGCGGGCTGGATTGACGGAGAGTTTTTCGACGATCTGGCTGAGTGAGAGAATACCGCTGTGATGGAGCTTATCGAGGACGACGGGGATGGCGGTTTCGAGGCCGATGACGCCGAAGGGGGCTTTATCGAATTCGACGGTCTTTTCGTTTTCGGAATGGGGGGCGTGGTCGGTGGCGATACAGTCAATTGTGCCGTCCTTCAGTCCCTCAATAATGGCTTCTCTATCCACTTCGGACCGCAGGGGCGGTTTCATTTTGAAGTTGGTGTCGTAGGAGACGAGAGAGGCGTCGGTGAGCGAGAAATGGTGCGGTGTGGCTTCGGCAGTGACTTTGACGCCTCTTTCTTTCGCGGCTCGGATCATCTGGACGCCGCCCTTGGTGCTGACGTGGGCGATGTGGACGGGCGTGCCTGTGATCTCGCCGAGAATGATGTCCCGGGAAATCTGGACCTCTTCGGAAGCCGCTGGAATGCCTTTCAGGCCGAGGAGGTTGGAGTAGTATCCCTCGTGCATCAAGCCCTCGGCGGAGAGGGTGGTATCCTCCGGGTGGGAGATGAAGCAGATGCCGAACATGTAGGCGTACTCCAGGACTCGCCGCATGACGTAGCTGTTCTGGACGGGGAATCCGTCGTCGGAAATGGCGACCGCCCCGGCTTCGACGAGCTCGCCGACGTTAGATAGGTCCTTGCCCTGCATGCCGAGCGTCGCGGCGCCGATGGGGAAGACGTTGACGGAGCCAACCATGCGGCTCTTGTGCTCGATGAGGTCAACCGTTCCGGAGTTGTCGGTGACGGGGTTGGTATTGGGCATGCAGGCGACGGAGGTGAAGCCGCCGCGCGCCGCGGCTTTCGTTCCCGAGGCGATGTCCTCCTTGTGCTCGAAGCCCGGCTCGCGGAGATGGACGTGCATGTCAATGAAGCCCGGGCAGACGACCTTGCCGCTGGCGTCGAAGACTTCGATACCCTTGCGGGTTTTCGCGGCAGTGTCCGCATCCTTGCCTATCTTCGCCACTTTTCCATTCAGGATGAGGACGGATGCCGTCTCATCGAGGTTCTGCGATGGATCAACGACCCTTCCGTTCTGAATCAACAGGCTGTTTTCGTCTTTCATGACTGAAACCCACAAGATGTGCTTGGCTCGGCTATCACTTTATCTTCAGTCCTACCCCGCTGCCCTGGCAAGGAGGAACATGACTGCCATTCTCACCGCCACGCCGTTCGTTACCTGGTCGAGAATGACCGAGCGGGGGCTGTCGGCGACCTCGGAAGTCATCTCGATTCCCCGGTTGATGGGTCCGGGGTGCATGACGATGCAATCCTCTTTTGCTTTCTTGAGCCTCTCGGTCGTCAGGCCGAAGAGACGGATGTATTCCTCGATGGAAGGGAGGAAATTCGCCTGCTGTCGTTCAAACTGCATCCTGAGAGAATAGATCACGTCGGCGTCGGCGATGGCTTTCTCAACGTCGTAGGTCATGACGACGCCCGTGTCGGCGAAGTAGCCGGGAACAAGCGTCGGCGGACCGCAGAGGACGATGTTTGCCCCCAGCTTCTTCAAGGCAAGGATGTCGGAGCGAGCCACGCGGCTGTGATAGATGTCGCCGATGATGACGACGGTGAGTCCCTCGATCTTCCCCTTGTGCTGGCGGATGGTGAACATGTCGAGCAAAGCCTGCGTGGGGTGCTCGTGGAGTCCGTCGCCAGCGTTGATGACGGAAGCCCTGGCGTGTTTCGCCAGGAAGTGCGGCGCGCCGGAACAGGAATGGCGGATGACCAGAATATCAATTCGATAAGCCTCCAGGTTGTGGACGGTGTCCAGGAGGGTCTCCCCTTTGACGACGCTGCTGGTGGAAGCGGCGATGTTGAGGACGTCCGCGCTGAGGCGCTTGGCGGCGACCTCGAAGGACGTGCGGGTGCGAGTGCTCGCCTCGTAGAACAGATTGACGACGGTCTTGCCGCGAAGGGCGGGGACTTTCTTGATTTCCCTGGCGGAGACTTCGCGGAACGATTCTGCGGTGTCGAGAATCAGCCGGAGCTCGTCGGTGGTCAGCTCCTCGATTCCGAGGAGGTCTTTCTTCGTCCAGGGTACGGTTTCTCGAACCATGGCGCTACCTCACGCTTTGCCGGAATTATCATTTCTCCTTTGACCCGAGGGCGGGGCGGATAGGACCGCTTCGTCGTTTCCGTCAATTTCTTTCATGTGCACCTTGACCATCTCGTCCGCCCGGGTGGGGATGTTTTTTCCCACGATATCCGCGCGGATGGGAAGCTCGCGGTGGCCTCTGTCAATCAGGACCGCCAGCATGATTCGCCTGGGTCGCCCGTAATCCATGATGGCGTCCATGGCGGCTCTGATCGTGCGTCCGGTGAAGAGCACGTCGTCAATGATGACCACCGTTTTGTCGTTGACGTCAAAGGGGATGTCGGTGCTTTTGACTATGGGCTGATCCACCTTGCCATACACGTCGTCGCGATAGAAGCTGATGTCGAGAGTGCCTACTGGCACTTCCGCCGAGGTGACTCGGAGGATGGTCTCGGCGATCCGCCGGGCAAGGTGCACACCCCTGGTCCAGATGCCTATCAGGACGAAGGTCTCCAGCTCGCCGACTTTTTCCACGATCTCGTGGGAGATTCGCGTGACCATTCTGTTGAGGCTCGTCGCGTCAACGAGTGTGGCTTCTTTCTCAGAATCGCTCACTGAGGGTATCTCCTTGGCAGAAAAAAAATCTCTCCCGCTTTCGCGTGGAGAGATCAGTAAACAGTCCGTCCCGAGCAATCATTTGGCAATCCCTTCTTAGCCTCACAGAGCCAAATTAAAAGGATTCGGTTTCGATTCTTCGCGTTTCTATCAGAGAGTTGCCGCCCTGTCAACACATTTTTCTGAAAGATGAGAGCGAGCGGGGAAAAGATTGAAGGAGGCGAGCCGGTTATGTTATGGAACGAGGGAAAGTGGAATCGAGACTTATGTCGAAGAAAAGGAGAGCTGTTGAGAAAGCTGCTGGGGTTGATCTTCGATTTCGATGGGTTAATTGTTGATACGGAGACTGCGCGGTACTATGCGTGGAAAGAGGTGATCGAATCGCATGGGGTGCCGCTTCCGCTGTCCGTCTGGCACGAGAATATCGGCCTCCCAAGTGAGGCTTTTGATCCGCTGGAGTTTCTGAAGCAGAAAGCGAAGATGCCGGTAGATGCTGAAGCGGTGCGGAAGCGGAAGAATGAGGTTTTTTGGTCGAGGATGGAAGGTGAATCGCTCCTGCCGGGGGTTCGGGAGTACCTGGAGGAAGCCCGGCGACGGAAGATGAAGCTGGCGATCTGTTCCAGCTCGCCGAGGAAATGGATCGTCGAGAACGTGGCGAGATGGGGGATCGAGGACTTCTTTGACGAGGTCGTGACGGGATCGGACGTGACGAAGATCAAGCCCGACCCGGAGTTGTATTTGCGAGTGCTTGAGGTGCTCAACCTTTCCGCGGAAAACTGCATTGCGTTCGAGGATTCGCCCAAGGGGGTTGAATCGGCGAAGGCAGCCGGGATTTTCTGCGTTGCCGTACCCAACTCCATCACGGAGGAATCGAACCTGGAAGGAGCAGACATACAGCTCGGCTCGCTCGCGGAGATGCCGCTGGCGGAGCTGGAAAAAAGATTTAGGAACGCCCGCCGGGGATGAACGCTGCTTTGCCTGAGTCACAAATTCGGTGACCAATTCTTTTTTGGACACGATAACAGCATGGACGGGATTCTTCTAATCCTGTTGTCCCGTCGGAAAAATCTCCTCTCGCACAGGACGATATGTCATCGTCCTTCCGGAGCCGTGTAATCAGGTCTGGCCGGTCTCGGGTCCGCCTGGTTTCGGGCCCTCAAAAGGTCGGGTGCAGCGCGATATTCGCAGGGCGATAGCGACGATGATCAGAAGAAGGGCGACGGAAATGACAGGTATTGTGTACGGCTTGAACCAGGCAGCTCGGGGCCGCAAAGGATCACACGGGGGCGCCAAGCGCCGGTTCCATTTGCCCAAGTCCCGGAACGCTGCATGCTCGGCGCCCATCGCGTAGGAGATGCACACACCGGTAAGAAGGAGGTCGTTAACGGGCCCGATCGCCGAGATGCAAGCGAGGATATTGATCACCCTGCCAGCCGCCTCGGGGAACACCGCCGCGACCTATATTGCTACTCTCCATCGCTGCCTGCGCAACCTGCATGAGCCTGAGTTGGTGCACAGACCTTATGAGGAGCTTTCTCCTTTCTCTTCTTGAGCGGCGTGGTCCACAGATAGATCTCGTGTTCGGCTTCGAAGTCGTCGTTATTGGAAGTAACCTTGACGACCTTGTCAGGCTTGACTCCTTTCATATCGAAGTCGTGGGAGACAATCCGCGAGCTGGGCTTGAGCTTCTCCAACTGCGGGATCAGCCTCACATTCAATTCCGGAAGCAGGTAGAGAGTGATTACGTTTGCCTTGCTGAGGTCGAGGGTGAAGATGTCCTTCTCCTCAATCCTAACCAGGTGTCCAACCTTGTTCTTCTCCACGTTTTCCAGCGACTCTTTCACACGCTGCGGGTCTATGTCGTAACCTACGGCCTTACAGCCGCGCCTCTTGGCCGCGGTTACTACGATCCGGCCGTCTCCGCAGCCCAGGTCATAGACCAAGTCGTCCTTTTTGACTTTCGCTAACTCCAGCATCTTGTCCACCACGTCTTGCGGTGTAGGGACATAGATTACATCTGGGGTGCGGCTTTTCTTGACCTCCTCCTCTACTGCCTGGGCGTATACCGCCGAGCAAACAAACAAACAGACCAGGATTGCGATGATTTTGTTTCTCATAATGTGCACATCAAGTCCTTTCCTTTTGGAGTAAGCTGACATTTCCCATATGTACCGCTCAGCAACACTGCTAATCCTCTCGACTTGACTACAATACCAAATCTATTCTGAAATTACTACCTTCCTAAGTTTCTCACAGGTTTCGCTGCCATGGCCGCTCCAAACACTGAATGGGCTTCCTCGATTTAACCTTTGCATAACGGCGAATCGCGAGGTTCATCCTGTAAACGGCGTGACAGAGGCAAATCAGGCGGCACTTCGGCTTCGATACAAAGCGAGACCGACACCCTAAAGACGAAAGAAAAGCTGCCGCCTCGAAGAGAAGTCCGACGAAGCTAATGCTCGGATTTTCCGTCCTCCATAGACACATATTGACATGTCGCGCGGCTGTCATTTAGACCCATTTTGGACACTCTTCACACACTTCAGCGTGTTTTTGGGCCATTACGGCCAACATAGCAGAAGGGCTATCTGGCGTCGGTTTCGTAAGTTGCAACTATGACCGCAATCCCAAATCTCGCTCAGTCACTCCTCAAAATCCTGTTATCCCGTCAGAAAAAACTTCTCTCGCGCAGGACGATGTCTCGTTGTGTTTCCGAAGCCATGTACTTAGCCTATGTTTGTCAGTTGTTGTTGTAACTCCTTGATTTGCAAGGGGGCGATTTTTAATTTGTCATTACATTGCCTTTTTCCTTGCTGCTGATCGCGTCTTTTCTCTGATTGAGCCGGGGGGCTGAAGGTCGGTGATTCCCAGTGCTGTGAGGACGCGTCTGGCGTGCGGTTTTGGTCTGGAGACCAAAACTTCCTTGTCCCCCTTGAGGTCCAGTTCAGCGACTCCTATTGATTTCACTGCGGCCAGGGCTTCGCTGGGGCTGAGGCAGATCTCTTTTTGGTTGAGATGGTATCTGAGCTGTC
>Ga0209979_1000285_pt1 | contig 75453 bp, 106 predicted proteins | sample AnhtaG_FD_183114 | JGI IMG/M metagenome (GOLD analysis project Ga0209979, IMG submission 183114) | Deep subsurface microbial communities from Anholt, Denmark to uncover new lineages of life (NeLLi) - Anholt_01485 metaG (SPAdes) (version 2) | ecosystem: Environmental > Aquatic > Marine > Oceanic...
GGGAGTTCCTGCGTGCGAGGGTGGATTTCGTTAAAAACAAGACGCAGGTCAAGAATCGGATACACAGCATCCTTGACAAACATGGCCTGCGTTTCCCCGGTACTCCTTTCTCCAAGAAGTCCATCCCGTGGTTGAGGGAGCAGGACTTGGGCTTTATGGACAACGCCGTCGTCAAAGGGCAGCTCGCTCTATATGAGACCCTTGAGGAGCAGATCCAGGTATTCGAGGACAAGATAGCGGCTATGGGCATGGAGGATCCTCAGGTTAAGCTGTTGATGACCATGCCTGGCATCGGATACTTCGCAGCGAGCATGCTAGTAGCTGAGATCGGCGACATAAACAGATTCAGCAACGACAAGAGGATCTCCTCCTGGGCGGGCCTTGCGCCCAGAATCCACCAGTCTGGAGGGACGACTCGCATCGGACGCGTAGGCCGAGGGAACAAGAAAATATCCGGACTTCTGGTCCAGTGCGCTCATAATGCCCGCCAACACGATCCTAGATTCAAAAGGTTCTATGATCGATACCACAAGCGGAGTGGCAAAGGGAAGGCGTTGGTGGCCGTCGCCCATGAGATGATACGCATCATCTACTTCATGCTGAGGGATAATGCGCCTTATAGAGGTCAGAATGTGGAGATGACCACGAGAAAACTTAAGAGGATGAAGTACAGAGCATCAGTCGGTTTGCAAAACTGACTTGGAACCGCCCTAGCCTTCTGGCTAGTTGGACGTTATCCATAGGAGGTTACGAGCTCTCCACGTCTACCTAGAGTTCTGCCAATCCTCTCTGGTGAGTGGTTGCCCCGCCAAGACCTTATTAAGCCTGCCCAGGCCAGCCTTCAAGGACGTTCTGAAACAGTCTCGACAAAGGTACTCTTTCCTGGGGTAAGGATATATGACTCGTTTGCCATCGATCTCGAAGTCGCCACCGCAGAGAGTGCATTCGTCGGGGATTTCTCTCTTCATTTCTTCGTCCTTCTGGGATGGGGTGCATCGCCAATTTAAACCCAGTTTCCTGGCTAGGCGTATGTTTCCATCATAGATTTCCTCGCCGGTGGCCTTGTCGATGATCCCGACCACTTCGTTGTCCACCAGGTGGATGCAGGCCTCCTTGGCTCCGTCTGGTGATTCGAGGACGAGGAATCTGTTATTGTGCATCGGGTAGAGGGATCTCCAGCCTTTGAAGTCTTCGGGGTACTTGGGCTCCTTCATTCTTCTGTCTTCTCCCTTTTGAATGTCGCCATGAAGGGGGGCCCCTCTGGCTCGGGCCATAGATCCTTGACAAGGCGCCTTGCCTCTTCCAGGCTCATGTCGGGATCTTCCATTTTGACCCATACTAGCCTGGTAGGCCTGAATGCTTCGACGGATCTGATGTAGCCGACGATGTCCTTGAGCTCGCTCTTGGTGAAACCCTTTAGGCTGATCAGGACGTTTTCTATGATCTTTTCTTGTGGCTGGGATCCCAAGATCGCATCGCCAGATAATGGTATGCATAACCGCTTAAAGGTTAGGAAAGGCTTATTAATAATTAATAAACGTAAATTACCATGAAAGGTGTTCATATTGAGCCTTGAATCAATTCCAATCGAAAAGATCAGGATAAGCAGGCTTAACATTCGTTCCGGTGATGCCTTCGGGGACGAGGAGGATCTTGAGTTGATCAAGAACATAGAATCTCTCGGAATCCTTCAGCCGATAGTTGTAAGACCCGTCGGAGACATGTACGAGGTAGATGTAGGCCGCCGGCGATTCCTGAGCGCCAGGGAGATTGGGCTCGAGGAGCTTCCCTGTATAGTCAGAGAATCTAGCGACGATGAGTCCCTGGATGCCAGCCTCTGCGAGAACATATTCAGGAAGGGCGTAGACCCTGTCACCCTGGGCAAGTGGCTGAAGATACGGCTTGAAAGGGGTGACATCACCCTGAGCGAGTACGCAAGGAGGATAGGGAAGCCCAAGTCTACCCTGAGCCAATGGCTGAGGATGAACGACCTGACGGAGGAGATGCAGAACGAGGTCCAGAAGGGAGCAGTAACCTTCCGGAAAGCCCTCAAGGTCGCGAGGATGGACTTGACGCCTGATGAGCAGGGGGCCCTCGCAGAGGAATCGAGATCTGGGGGATCAGATTCCTTCGATAAGGCATTGGAAAGAATTTCCGCTGGAAGGGAGAAAAGAGGAGCCCCCCCAGGGCTGCTCATAGTCCGCATCAACTTCGGTAAGAAATCCCCTGATTACGATGGGCTCAGAAAGCTAGCCGAGGGGGAGGGCATGGACCTCAGCGATTACTGTATGAAGGTACTCAAGGATCACTTGGGGTGAACTACTACCGATTTCAATCGCGCGCGGCTGACTACATAAAGAGCGCGCACGCAAGCGTTACATGTACGCACGTTAGGGAACATTTTTTATGTGACGTCGTAGAACTACATTAAATGGAGATGAGCGAATTTAAAAGGAACGAGGAGACGTTCCTCGCCAAATTGTGCAAGGGGTGGCGTGTCACCGTCTATGAACAGGTCAGGAGGAGCCTCGGCTTGAGGGAGGGCGACCGCCTGAGGGTCACGATACGGAAGGAAGAAGTATAGGGATGAATCCGGTTATCTGGAAGGTTCACTGTTTTTTAACTTCAGGTCGGCCCTCGAGGAATGGATTGAGGTCTGACCCACACGGATGGGACATGATGAGTCGAAGGGTCAAGGAACGCCTGAAGCGTATGGAGATCCTCGACAGGACGGATCACAAGGACCGGGTGGAACTCGACCGTCTGATCGAGGAGAGAACCGGGAAGCCCTGCGACGATGGAGTTGACGACCTCACCGACGACGAGATCCTCGATCTACTCACGCGGATTTGGAAGAGACGGAAGAAGAAAGTTTTGGAGGGATACGTGGTTTGAGGGAGGCGCGCGCGCTTAAAGGTTATGGATTGGGCGCATCACCATTAAAATCTCCCCCTGGGCATTCGGTCTATGGCGCCCCTGAGCAGCCTCATCTCCTCGATGAGCTCCGGCATGATCCTCGCCATCTTGACGACGGCCTTCTTGTACTCCTCCTCTAAAGACGTCTCTTTATCACTCATTCACGCGAACCTCCCATAGCTTTACCCCGATGAGGCACATTCCCAGCCAGACGATTGCGTTCGCCACCGTGGAGCCCCAGTACACCTGCATAGTGTAGGGTTCCAGCCAGGTCCATATGCCGGTGTAGTAGGCGACGGGCTCCAGAACTAGGTCGAGGCTGTAGGCCGCTAGGACGCCGACGAGGGGGCCGTGCTTAGTGCTTATGACGTAGGCCAGGGTCATCACCAGGACCCACATGACCGGGATGCAGAGGGGGACTCCGAGGATCTTCAGCGGGAAGTCTCCGTAGACGTAGGCGCCCGAGGCGACGCCCGTGGCCTCCAGGCCCAGGGCGAACAGGCCCATCACGGCGCCGGGGTGCCTTAGCTTCCTCATTGGTTCAACTCCTCTAGAAGTTCCTGAAGCCTCATTAGATCGGACAGGGGGAACTGTTCGGGACAGAGAATCAGTTTAAAGATTAGGAGTTTGGCCTCGAGCTCGGGATCCTCCCTCTTTTCAGGGGGAGCTTCATAGACCATGCTTGCGTCGAATTCGAGTGAGCTCATCTAGCCCTCAGCCTCCTCCAAGAGGAAAAGCTGATCACTGATGTCTGCCAACAGTTCCCAAATCTCCTCCGCCGTCAAATCTATCATATAGAAGATCACATCCTCGGTGCATAGGGACAGGTCGAATAGTCCATCGACCCTGGTTGAAAGGAAAGGTTGAACCTTCATTGGCCCTTGGCCTCCTTCATTATCCTCCTTCCCTCAGCCGTAAGCCTGTAGCACCCCCGGTAGGGGCGCTCCAGCAGGCCCATGTCCAGAAGCCTCTTCATCATCACCTTGGCCAACTTGGGCTTCAGTCCCATCGTAGCCTCGACGTCGATCGGAATGGCCAGGCCCATGGGGTCCTTTCTACAGATCTCATCGATGGTATTGAGGTACTTCAGCCTCAAGGCGGTTATTCCAGAGCTCACTCAGCTCACCATGTAACCCAATGTAACCTAAGTATAAAAAGGTTACGATAGGTTACAAGGCTAAACCTTAGGGTATGAGACACCCCACAGGAGACGGTTGACGGCGTAGAAGTAAACCACGCCAGCCAGCATGAGGAGAAATGCATCCGCCCCACCTATCATGAGAGGTATCGGCGCGTAGATACTGAAGATCTCCATGAGGCTCATCCTCTTGAGTTCGTCTGGCCTGACATATTTGTGGGTGAGACAGAGAAACCCTGTCATCCCACCGACAGAGGCGAACGCTATAAGGTACCAGACCAACCTGGCGAGGGTGAAGTTCAGCTGCAATATCAGGCCAAGGATCACGATGCCAGCAACCTTGATGCAAATCCCGTAGACGATTGCCCAGCTCGGAACGAACCAGCCGTCTATGAGCTTGGCCCCCATCTTGATAAGGAGGTTCGACCTCTCGGCTTGGCCCATCTCCTTTAGGTGTCCCGACCAGGAGATCTGGAAGAGGATGACGGTGAACACATAGGCTAGGTACCACCAGCCTGTTGGGGTCAGCTCTTCGTGGCTCAGGAACCACCCGAAACCACCCATGAAGGTAAAACAGACAGCAATTGGAAGGAACCCGAGGAGGCTCACCTTGCTGAGCCCCACGTTGTAGGCTGTCCCCCAGGCATACCACATAAAGAGGCAGAACATGGCCATAGCCGGATTCGGCGACCACAGGAAGATCATCAGGCAGGCCGCGAGGGCGAGGAGGGGCTTACCCCAGTGGATGAAGCTCATGGCGTCAGGGACGCTTATGGCTCCAGTGCTGAGGGGGTGATGGCTCTTACTTGGGTCAGTCTTGTCCCACCCCTGCGTAAAGTCGAGGATCGAGTTCTCGCCGAAGGAGATGATATGGACCAGAAACATGAGAACCGACATGGCGACGACCCTGACGAGGGGCATGTCGACCCCCGTGAGGAACGGCACGAGAACCAGCAGCCAATCGGCCGGGTACGTTTGAGCCCTCCCAAGGCGCAGGTAGTTTAGGATAGTCTCTTTCATCCTTTCATCAACCCGTAAACATTCAAGATAATGAGCCATACCCCTATCAATGAACCTAGCAGGCGTCGGGGCATCCTCGAGGTCAGCACACTTGCCACCGGGGTTAGGATTAAGCCGCCTAGGATCATGGGGATCGTCATATTCCACATGAACTTCTCGAAGCCGAGGGTGACCCCGAAGGTCAACACCGCCACAATACTGATGATGGGCTCCGTGAACTCTATTGTCCCCACCGCTTTCTTCGGCTCCTCCCCCGACAAGATGAGCGCCGGCGTCCCCAAAGGCCCCCAGCCTCCGCCCACGGCGACATCGATGAATGCCGCAACAAAGCCCAGAAGCATCGCCTTACGCTTTCCCATACCCCCAGTCCTAGGTTTATACTCCCCGATGTGCCGGTAGAGGATATAAAGCCCCATAACGAGCAGCCCGACCTGGACGAAGGGCTTCGCCACCTTCAACGAGAGACCGCTCACGAAGACGGCCCCAAGCACCGAGGCTAAGATCCCCGGCAAAAGTATGTGACGGCTGATCTTCAAATCCACGTTCCCCAGCTTGTAATGGGACACCGCCGAGACGATGTCGACCACGGCCTCCGCCATATGAACCGACGCGCTAGCTATCGCCGGGACCACACCGAAGGTTATGAGCACCGTCACCGATGTCACCCCGAAACCCATGCCGAGGCAGCTGTCCACGAAACCGCAGAACAGGCCCGCGAGGATGAATGCTAGGGGATTTATTTCGCAGTCCTCTCCTCGGTTAGCTTGAGGAACGATTTGGACAACCTCTCGGCGGCGCCGAGCCTGCCCTGTAGGAGCTCGGTGAGGATCCACCACGCCCCGTATATGCTGGGGTGCTCGGACTTGCGAATGGCCAGCTCCCGGTGGAGTGTCCTCAGGATCTCACGCTCACGCTTATTCATTTCAACCAACCCCATTCCTGTGCCTTAATCACCTCGAGCTCGGGCACCTCTACCTTTGCCCTCTCGAAGTACTTCCTGCATACGGCGGGGTTCTGGTGACCCGAGAGCTGGAGGACGGCCAGGAAACTCCTGGTGTCCTCGGCGTAGTGGGTCAGCCGGGTATGCCGTGCGAAGTCGTGCCACCTTATGCCTCCCCCATCAAGAAACTCCTCAGTCCACCTCCCGAAGAGGCTCGACCACTCCAGCGGGGTATATCGTCTCACATACCCCTCTTTGACGGGGCGACGGAACACAGGCCTATTATCCGAGGTTATGAGGGGTTTAATGAGCTCGAGGGTCTCGGGATTGAGGGTCACTCTCTTCCTCGCTTTCTTGGTCTTGAGCACCCTCACATCTAGAACACCGTCCTGGAGGAAGTTATGGCCCTTGAGAGTTACGAGCTCCCCGGTCCTCAGAGCCGCATCCCATCCCGTATGGATCATAAGCTCCTCAGTCTCCTCGAGGGTTCTGTGTGCCTCTTTCCATATATCCTGAACCTCATCCCGGTTAAGGATCCTCGGCTCATGGCCAGTTTCCGCGCCCGTGTTGATGAAGAACCTCTTATCGATTGGTGTCCCCCTGATTTTCTCCCAATACCTCTTCAGGGCATAAAAGCTGACGTTTACACTGGATTTGCTCCAGGGCTTCTCAACGTCCATCGTCTTCGAGTAGGCATACTCCCGGATGGAGTTTCCCGGGTCGCTCACCGTTTCAAGGGTCTCATCATTCTCCTCTAGATATTCCTGATATTGTCCAAGATGCCAAAGATACTGGCTGGCCGTCCCTGGTGAAAGGCCTATTTTGAATATTTCCTCAAATTTTTCGTTTTTCATTTTGCAAGTTATATACAATAAAATGGCTATTTAAATATTTAATATTAAAAAATAAAAATTAATATAATAATATTAATTTAATCTGGTATTCTAAGGCTTATTAGAAAGGCCAAATCACTGCTTCTTCGGCTCCCCAATCGCCATGTGCTGATTCTGGATAGCAGTATTCACGAATTATGACCCAGTCGACGTCAATCTGCCTAGCCGCAGCTGGAGCAATAGTTGGATGAGTGAAAGTGGTAAATAACCAGTACAGCGAGGCTGTGGGAACTCCGCTTGTTATCTCAGCAATTAGAATGTCCTCCTTATAAATACTGAGAACACCAGTACGCCAAATGTGTTCGTAAACCTCAAAGCTGTTCCAGTCAGGGGCAGTGAGAAAATCATCGGTGACTGGTGCACCAGAATCTTTATAGCATGTAGCTGCTATCGTGACTCCCCATGGCCCAGCTAGAGCTGAGTTATCAGTGAAGTCAGGGTAGCATGGAATAGTTGCGTGAGTGAGCCCCTCCATCCATCCCTCGCCCATTATGCTCCTTGCAATCTCTGAGGCGGGATAGCGGGCTCTGTATCTTACAGCCTTGTATTGACGAAGGTCTTTTGTTTTGATTGCATACTTATCATTAATGGCTGCTGTATGTGCCAAGGTTAGAATACTACTTGCGACTGCGAGTGTTGCTGCCCCAAGTGAGGCTTCGTCCCACTTGGCTCCGTCCAGGCCTACGCCGGGGAAGTGGTCGCTGAAGAGGAAGTCGGTGGCATCCAAGTCGCTCGTTGTGGTCGCATCGGCTTTGCCGTAGTACATGTAAATCGTTACTGTGCCGGGGTCTGCGGGAATGGTGGGAATCTTAATCCAGAAATCGGCGTAATCGCTATCGACCTTGCCCTCCAGCCAGTAGTCAAGCTCTGTTTCGCCATCATCTTCCGTGAATCTTATGTCCCCGAAATCCGTTCTGCAATTTGTTGCTAAGTTAACCTCATGGGACCTCAGCGATGTGGCATAGACTTCTCTCATATCCTGATACCAGTTGGCTGAGTCCCTGTTTGTGAATAGGTAGCATTTTGAGCCGTCTGGGCTGAGGAGAATTACTGGACATGCCTCATCGTTTACTAGAATGGGTGAATCATCGCAATCGGTAAAACCGGCGGTTGGCAAATCTGAGGAAAAGGCTACAACGTTCCAAGGAGCGCCGTTGGAGTGTCTTTCACCAAGCAACCAGTACTTGCCATCTCTATACATTACTGTTGGATATGCGGCGTACAATGCACCATCTGTTACGACAACATCTGCTTCACCTGCTAGATTTGTGATGTCGGCTTCATGCCGAGCCATAATGGCAAGTCCGTCAGGATCTAACGCAGAGCTTCTCCAGTAGAGATACCACTCTCCGTCGTTAGGGTTAAGCCAGATAAACGGAACGTGATATGCGGCTCCGCTAAGCCCTGCGATAACATCCTCCTGTTCAGCAAAATTTATTCCATCCGCACTAGTCCACCTTTCTATTGATCCACCTGCTCTATGGCAGAGAAACATATGCAAGGTCCCGCCCACCAGTGCCACCGATGGGGTTCGCCAGGTGTTTCCCGCTCCAGGCCCCAATATTGGATTTGCTGAGTACTCTGTCCAAGTTCCCTCCAAATCGTCAGTGTAATACAGCCTAACTTCTGTTCCGTCCCAATGGGCATCGTAGGCCAAGTATCTTCTTGATGCCCCATCGATTACCAGATTCACTTCCACGATGTTAGTTGTGTGCACTGGAGTCATGCCATGCCTGTTTATTGGGTTGAGTGCGATAGGCGACCACCTATCAGATAGGTGATAGAAGCGCCCGTCTGGAAATGAATAGTCATAGAAAGCCCTGACCCTAACCTGATAGTCGGTCTGCTCGCCTGCTGTTGAGCCCTCTATTTCATGGCTCTTGCGAAATGCGTCATAAGCCGCCGGTCTGTAGACGGCGCTCCGCGCCATATGCCGCAGCCCCACGCGGATGCTCATCTAGGCCACCTGCTCCACCGAAGCGTCGGGGCTGACATTCTGAGGGGCATTAGAAAGGCCACACCACCCCTTCTTCGCTTCCCCAATCACCGTGTGCTGGCTCGGGATAGCAGTATTCACGAATTATTACCCAATCGACATCAATCTGATGGCCGGTAACTGGTGCGACGGTAGGAAATGTGAATGCTGAGAATATCCAGTACAGCGAGACTATGGGAACATTGCTCGTTACTTCAGCAACCAGATCTTCCTCCTTGTAAAAGCTGAAAACGCCAGCACGCCAGATATGGTCGTAAACTTCAAAGCTATTCCAGTCGGGGCCTTCGCTCCACCAATCGTCAGTAAAGGCGCTAGCCTTAAAACATCGAGCTATTTCAGTCCCTGTTCCAAATGGCCCAGCGAAAGCACAATTTTCAGCATAGTCAGGGTAGCATGGAACAGTTGTGTGAGTGAGCCCCTCCATCCAGCCCTCGCCCATGTAGCTTCTATCAACTATTGCTGTGGGATAGCGGGCTCTATATCTTACAGCTTTGTATTGGCGAAGGTCTTTCGTCTTAATCGCATATTTTTGGTTCATGGCTGCTGGGTGTGCCAAGGTTAGAATGCTACTAGCAACCGCAAGTGTTGCTGCCCCAACTGAGGCTTCATCCCACTTAGTGCCGTCCAGGCCTACGCCGGGGAAGTGGTCGCTGAAGAGGAAGGCGGTGGCATCCAAGTCGCTCGTTGTGACCGCACCGGCTCTGCCATAGTACATATAAATCGTTACTGTGCCGGGGTCTGCGGGAATGGTGGGAATCTTAACCCAGAAATCAGCGTAATCGCTATCGACCTTGCCCTCCAGCCAATAGTCAAGCTCTGTTTCACCATCATCTTCCGTGAACCTTATGCCCCCGAAATCCGGGTTGCAATTCGTGGCTAAATCAATCTCGTGCCCTCTCAGCGAGTTGGCATAGACTTCTCTTGCATCCTGATACCAGTTAGAAGCACCATCTCTTTGCGTGAATAGATAGCATTTAGATCCATCTGGGCTGAGGTATATGCAGGGGCAGGCCTCGTCATTCGTTAGAATGGGTGAATCATCGCATTCGGTAAAACCAGCGGTTGGCAAATTTGAGGAGTAGGCTTGAACTAACCAAGGAGCGCCATTAGAACTTATTTCAGTTAGCAACCAGTACTTGCCATCTCTATACATTACTGTAGGCCATGCTATGGTAGCTGCTATTACAACAACATCTGCTTCGCCTGCTAAATTCGTGATGTCGGCTTCATGCCGAACCATGATGGCAGCTCCTCCAACATCCAGTGTGGAACGTTTCCAGTAGAGATACCACTCATCATCGTTTGGGTTGAGCCAGATGAAGCAGTTGTGGAAAGCTCCTGTGTTAAGCCCTGCGATAACATGCTCCTGCTCGACGAAGTTTATTCCATTCGCACTAGTCCACCTTTCTATTGCTCCCTGTGCTCTATTATCAATGAATAGATGGATGGTTCCGCCCACGATGGCTGCTGATGGCGCTTGGTGGTGGTTTATGCCCACGTTCAGTATTGGGTTTCCAGAGTAAGGTGTCCATGTGCCCTCTAAATCATCGGAATAATAGAGGTTTATTTCATCTTCGGCCGCCGGAACGGCGCTATAAGCTAAATATTTGCGGCTCGACCCGTCGATTACCAAGTTTACTTCCACGATATTTGTTGTATGTATTATGCCGAAGCCGTGTGTGCCTGTTGGGTTGCCCAAGATAGGAGCCCATCTATCAGATAGGTGATAGAAGCGCCCGTCTGGAAATGAGAAGTCGTAGAAAGCCCTGACCCTCACCTGATAGTCGGTCTGCTCTGCGGTTGCACCCTCAATCTCATGGCTTCTGCGAAATGCGTCTGTCGGTATTGCCGGTACTGCTACGGCGCCCCGCGCCATATGACGCAGACCCACCCTGATGCTCATGTTCTCCCCTTAGAGGTTGAAGGCCCAATCCACGTACTCGCCGACCATCTCGGCGTGGCAGGTCGGCGTCCCGGCAATAGACCTTGCCTGTAGTTCAAACGTCCTAGAGCCATCACCGCGCATACGCTCGGGGTAGTAGTTCCATGGGAACCAGTCGGTGAAAGGGATACCTCCGGTCACGTAGATCTCCGCGGCGCTGATCACGGTCCCCGCCCACACGAGCCGATAAATAATGTCGTCTGGGCAGCTAACCAATATCTTGGCCAGCTCGAGCTTCCAGTCCGTCAGGGGCGTGATTCTAATGATGGTGGTCCAGGTAGCCGTGTTGAGTTCTTCGCTACCCCTCTTCCGGTCTCCCACATAGAGGACAGCTTCCGGGATGCCCCCCTTGGGTCGGGCTGTCATCTCGCCCTGGAGGTTCCTCGGCGTGCCCTGGCCGATCTCTACGGCGCCGGTGATGATATCGGTGGCAAGACCAAAGAACACATCGTCGATGAAGATCTCCCCGGCGGCGCTCTGGATCCCTATGCCACTCACGATCTTCTCCGCGCTCATGTCCCGGCGGAGCATGAATACGTCGGTCCACTCGTCCGGGAAGATGGTCTGTCCGCCCCCGGAGCTCGTCCCGTCCGTGTAATTGATGATCGGCATCACGGCACCCGTCCCGACGGCGGACCGGCACCGGAACCTGAGCAGCCAGACACCGGTCACCGGGCATGGATCGTCTAGGGTCTGGATGATACTGGAACCCGTGCCGATTAGTTTACAGCAAAATAATGAGCCCTCGTAGGGCTCCACGGTGGAGATCTCCGCGTCCACCGCCGTCCAATTTAGTAGGGTCCCCAGCTCGAAGCCCCGGTTCCAGTCCTTTAGCGTGATCTCTAAGGGCGACGCCGACGGGTTCCACGTCACCGTGGGGTTCACCACCGTCACTCCCGCCTCCTCCTCCGTCCTCTCTATCAGCCTCCCTGCTAGCATCCGAACCATTCTACTCCACCTCCACGACTCGCCTCTTCTCCCACTGATACCATTTGAAGTAGAGGTACGTGAGATTGCGCTGGACGATGTCGTAGTTCCTAACGTAGAAGTCGTAGTCCCCGATCACGGGTTCAACTTCGTTAAACGTAAGGCCGTACCTGCCGGGAACGGATACGGTATCGTACAAATGACACCATACCCGGTCGTTCACCTGCCAGACCACATTATTATACAGATCCATCAAGTCGATGCCCCTTGGGGAGAGAGGCCTCCCCGCCATGTAGGAGAGACACCTGATTAAGGGACTGTCCGCCACTATGACCTTCCAATAAACTATGAAAGGACTGTATTCCGCCGGCAGGGTGAAGATCTTCGTCCACACTCCAGGATCTAAAGGCTTGTTCCTTATGTCGTGGCCGAAGTTGAACACGGTTCGATCAGGCTTCTTGGGAACCCAGCCCCCTGAGAGCCTGACCTGCTCCACGAGCTCCGCGAGAGATATCTTCTCCTCGGGAATAATTTTGGGAAGCACTATTTCCCTTTCAGGAACCACAACTTCCCTTTCGGGTGGCTGTCTGCGAACCCTTGCCGACACGGCTAAACGCCTCTAGATCAGATATCCCAGTCCCAAAACGAGACAGTGAGGTTAAGACTCATACCGGATACGTCGGTCTTTCCGTAGAGCCTAGTCCCACCCTCGAAGGTCACTATGGGATCAATGATGCTGTAGCTACCCTTCGGTATCTGCCGGAAGTCAGCGGGCGCCACGGGGATGGGGCTCCACTTGGTCGTGAAGTCCGCATCCACAGGGGGATCTGATGGATCCTCCTCCAGCTTCTCGAGCTCGACGGTCGTGGTGACCTGCATGTTTCCGCTGATCCAGATGCCGACGACGTACCGGAACTGCCTCTCAGCCACGAGGGCGAACAGAGCCGTCCGAGTGTTCCTGACCCACGTGCTCTCTGTCTTGATCCTCTCCCAGATATCCTCCTTCTGTAGGACCATTAGTATTTCCCTCCCAACGAAATTGCTTCGTCAAGTGTCATGGGATCTATGGCCCAATCATCCATGAGCTGGGTTCCCATGGGGTGAGGGTGGTCCCCGAAGCCCACCGTAAGAAAGGTAGCAGGGTACCTTCTTGCGGCTACGTTCGATATCATGCTCGGGTGAGTGTCAGGTCTGAAAATTTGCGCCCAGTACAGGCAGAACAGGATGTTGACGACCGGGTTATGGCTCCTTTCCGGGTCCTTGTTGTAGTACTCAGCGGCGAGGTGCTCCAGAGGCGGTATGACGACCTCGTGATAGTCGGTGGGCTGCTCATATGGGCTGACGAGCCCGTTCAGCGGGCTTATGTCGTCACCCGACGTGGGCCTGATGGGACCAATATTCGGGAATTTGCCCGGGATCACATCGCCCTCAGGGAACCTTAGGTACATGTTCATGTATTGTGGCTTTAGGCCGAAGGCGCCGTGGAAAAACCAGGGTAACCCCGCCTTCGTTGTACTGCTCAGGTACAGGATGTCATTTTCAGAGCCACGGGGCCGGTCACGGAACCTTACCTCAGCCTGGTGGCTGCTGGCGTCAATGTCTATCGCAACCTGATCCTCGTCGAGGAGCGACCACGGCTTGTACTGGGTGATTCTGCGCCGCATAGTCCGGCCGAAGACGTAGCCCTCCCTGAACTCGAGGGCGAACAGGTTGTTATTTTGCAGGAATTTCTTCTCGATGGGTATGATTCCTTTGAGTAGTTCTGACAATAATCTTCGCTCCGTTTCTCTTGATTCATAGTCAATACAAAAGATAATTTAAATAGAGTGTCAACTACGTAAACGACGTAAACTTGGCTGGTTCAAGGGGCACGAAGCTGATCAGGGTTTCCATGAAAACATACCGGTGGCTGAACAGCCACGGATCCGTCAATGAGAGCTTCGAGGACGTGATAAAGAGGCTGATCGAAGTTTACGAGGAAAGAGGTCTGCCCTATTCCAACCAAAAAAGGAGATAGACGTCGATGGGCACGATTCTCTGCACTGGGGCCAACGGCTTCATAGGATCCCACCTGGTGAATGAGCTGAAGAAGGAGCACAAGGTGGTTTCACTGGTCCACAACTGCATGAGGGGGAGGTGGCTGAAAGAGGCCCTAGAAGGAACTGTCATTGTCAAAGGGGACGTCAGGGACTTCCTCCTCCTCAGGAGGATAATAGCCAGGTACGGGGTGAACCGAGTCTGCCATCTCGCCGCCATAGCCAAAGTCAAGACTGCGTACCGGGATCCTCTCAGCGTCTACGACGTGAACGTGATGGGCACCACGGCCATACTCGAGGCCTGTCGCCAGCTGGAGGTCGAGAGGGTCCTCATTATGAACACGGACAAGGTCTACGGTGAGAAGCTGGGCGCCACGGTGGAAGACCCATACCAGCCAGGTGAACCCTATGCAACTTCCAAGATCTGCCAGGGCTTCATAGCCTGGTCCTATATGGACACCTACGAAATGGACGTGGTGATACCGCATGCCTGCAACGCCTTCGGCTACGATCCCTACAGTAGCCGCATCTTCCCGAATTCCATTAAGGCCTGTATAAAGGGTGAGCAGCCCCTCATCTTCGAGAATGACAGCTCGATACGTGAGTACGTCTACATAGACGACCTCGTGGGAACCCTCAAGACCCTGCTGCTCTCCCTGCTACACCCGCCCGGGCCCTACAACATAGCCACCGGCTGGGTCTACAACCAGAGAGACATAGTGCTCAAACTCCTGAAGCACTTCCCAGGCCTCAGGCCCAAGTACGTTCGGGCGAAGCTACCACCCCAGATCCAGAAGGAGACCATGAAGATGAGCAGGTGGAACTGGAAGCCGGAGTGGAGCTTCGACGACGCGATAGACTACACGATTGCAAAGTTTGAGCGTTACAAGGAGGACTGGCAATGACTCCCCCGCGTGCGCGCAAGATTCTGGTGACGGGAGCCGAAGGCTTCGTCGGGAGCAACTTGGTTCAAAAATTAGTGGAGGAGAATGATGTCACCGCCCTCGACTACATCATAACCTCACGTCCTTTCAATCTCCCCGACGGTGTCCGCTTCGTGAACGCAGATCTGTCGAGACCCCTCTCGGCGAGGGACGATCTATCGGAGCTTATCAGCATGAAGGTTCCTGACCCGGATCTCATCATTCATCTCGCGACTATCAACCAGCTTGCTGTCGACGCCGACCCGTCAAACCTTACCATAAACACCGCGTCTACCTTGAATGTGCTGAAACTTGCGAGGCTTTACGACGCCCGCCTTGTTTTTTCTTCCTCTTGCAGCGTCTACGGGAGCGGTACGGACTTTAAGGAGACTGATCCTGTGAACCCGAAGTCCCTCTACGCCGTCAGTAAATTCACGGAGGAGGGCATCGCCAAATTCTACCATGACCGCTTTGACTTGGACGTGTGCATCCTCAGGTACAGTAACTGCTACGGGGACATGACGCGCATCCGCAACAAGGTCTACCCGGGGAAGGAGGATGTGATCAGGATTTTCATGACGAAGGCGTTGAACGGCGAGCCTCTTCCTCTTGTACGGGGTCGGAGCCGTGATTTCACCTACATAGACGATGTGATAGACGCGACCTGCGCCGTGCTTGATCTGGAGGGGTTCCATGTGTTCAATGTTGCCACAGGAGTTGAAACCTACACCGACGAGCTTCCCAGTAAGGTGGGTGCTGCACTCGGTATTCCGATATCCGTGACGGAGGTTCAACCTAGGTCGACTGACGACCTGATGCGCCGTAGTCTTAATATCGACGCCATTTCGCCTTACTGGAAGCCGAAGTACTCCCTCGACAGGGGGCTCGAACTATACGCAGAGAAACTGAAGGCTGATCGGATATGAGGGTCTGCCTAATCAACCCGCCCGACACCGTCGTCGAGGACGCGTGCTGGGACGAACCCCTCGGCCTCCTCTACCTAGGGGCGGTTCTCGAAGAGAATGAGATAGAGGCAGAAGTAATAGATCTAAACTTCCACGAAGGCTACAATGTCCTCGAGGACTCGGACGCGGACTTGTACGGGGTCTACTGCTCAAGCCCCCTGATAAAATCGGCTCTGGCCGTGAACCACTTCCTGAAAGAGACGCACCCAGACGCAGTAAGGATTGTTGGAGGACCCCACGCAACCTGTGGTCTGGGGGATCTTGTTGAGCACTTCGATAAAGTCATCATTGGAGAGGGAGAGAAGGCGATACTTGAAGTCCTGGAAGGAAAATTCGTTGGTAAACTAGCTCAAAGTCCACCCATAGAGGACTTGGACACGATTCCCTTCCCCGCCCGCCACCTTATTTCCACCTACGACTACCATCGACGAGTCAGTGGCTTACCATCGGTTGGCCTGATCACGGCTCGCGGCTGTCCCCACCACTGCGCCTTCTGCAGCGAGATCTGGGGTAGCGACGTCCGATTCAGGAGCGCGGGGAACGTCATAGCTGAGGTTGAGGACTGTATCGACCGCTTCGGGATAAGGGCCTTCAGCATTCGAGACGACACGTTCACCCTGAACAGGGAGCATCTGCTTGAGATGCTGAGTGGCTTCGAGGAGCTGGACGTAGTCTGGCGGTGTCTGACCCGTGTGGATCAAGTCGACGGGGGGATCCTCGGGGCTATGAAGGACTCTGGCTGCACACAGATCGTGTACGGGATCGAATCCGGAAACCAGCGGATCCTCAACAACCTCGGGAAGGGCACCACGGTGAAGCAGAACGTCGAAGCGATACGCCTCACGATGGAGGCGGGCATCCAGACCAAGACGGCGGTGATCGTCGGAAGCCCTGGCGAGACTTGGGAGACGGTCAACGACACCATCTCCTTTATAGAGGAGAATCCACCCGACGAGGTGATTGTCTGCGTTTTCACCCCCTACCCGGGGAGCTCTGTCTGGAGAGATCCTGCCCGCTTTAAGATGAGGATCTTGACTCGGGACGTATCTCTGTACGCAGCGGTGGGGCCCGAGATGCGGGGGAACGTCGTGGTCGAGACCGAGGCGATGTCCTCCACCGAGATAGCTGACGCCCGTGACATCATGCTTACACGCTTCAGGGAGATGGGTTTGGTGCCCGCGAAACATTCTCTTGGAGAGGGACTGAAATATGCTGGTAGGATGTAGCGCCGTAGGCCAATACTCCGATTGGCTCCTTTATTCCACCGCCTCGGTCTACAACGTGGTGGACGCCATCGTCATAGCAGACGGCAGCCCCTTCGGGCACTTCCAAGACCGCTATATGAGGGACTTGCAGCGGCTCGACGTTGAAGGGAAAATAAAGTTCATCGAAGTTGACTGGAAGTACCCTGAGCACCCTTACGCTAAGGATCTAGGACTCCCCATAGACAGAAAAGACTACAGTTCGGGAAGGGTGATGAAAGCCGCTACGGACGAGGCGCGGAAGATAGGGTGCGACAGGATATTGTGGTATAGCCCCGATCACGTATTCGACGAGAGCATAAGGGACGCCCCGAAACAGACGCAGTACGACAGTTATCGCTGCCACTATTACGGCATGGCTGATTTTGACACAGTCATCCGATTCTGTTCTGATGAGGATTACTTGAAGCAACTGGAAAGCCCCGACTTTCAGAGCTCAATTTTCCTCATGCCAAGGGAAGGCGGTTTCAGTGGCCTTGAAGGGCAGCCTTCCGGAGTTTCAGCCCAATTCACTGTAAGGAACATATGGTTTGGTCACTACTCGGACTTCAGCCCTGAAGGTTGGGAGAGAACTGTTGAGAAGCTACATGAAAGAGGAAGGTACAGAGTTCACATCTACAACAGGATTGGACAATTCGATCACTTCCTCAGCGAGGAGGAAGAAGAAGAGTGGGTCGCCAACTACGTTAAAGGCTATATCCATAGCGTGAAGGAGAGCAGGATTAAAGGAAGGAAGGTTGGAGAGAAGTTCGGTTTACCACGTCCCATAAGAGTTGTGAAAGACCCGTTCAAGTACGTGAAGGAAGGATATCCATGAAAAGAAACACTATGACGATAGACTGTTACTGGTGGGCGGGAGTAGTTGAGAAAAATGAACGGAACTTTGGCGATATCATAACTCCTCATGTAGTGAGAAAGCTCTCAGGGATGGAGCCAGTGCACGTTTTAGATAGAGGAGGGCGATACTTGTGTTCAGGGAGCATCCTTCCAGATTTGAAGGAAGGCGACGTGGTATGGGGTAGTGGTGTAGTTCAACCGGATGACTTGAAAAGGGTTCCAAACGGAGTTAAGTTCTACGCAGTGCGGGGACCGCTAACTCGTGATTTGCTTGTGAAGAAGTTTGGTCAAGAAGTACCCGAAATATACGGCGACCCATGCCTACTCATACCCAAGCTATTCAAGATACCATCAGTTACGAGGGAATTTATCGGGATAGCGCCACATGTAATCGAGTACAAGGCAATCACAAAGCCCGGAAATCCATTTTATGATTGGTATTCAACGTACGGCAAATTCAACGGGTATGTTTTGATAGATATAAACTCTGGATTTGAACCAGTCATTCAAGCTATTAACAAATGTGCCTATGTCCTCTCGTCTTCATTACATGCGCTAATGCTTGCCGACGCTCTTGGCATACCTAACGTCTTCGCCCACTTCGTTCATCCATATTCAATGTCCTCATGGAAATTTCATGACTATTTCTTATCGGTCAACAGACCTCTGACCCTTCCGATAGATTGCTCGAAGGCTGTCAGCTCTTCTTTAACATATTCTGGCATAGAGTTCGACTACGACGAGTTTCTGAGCTCTTGCCCGTTCAATTTCACGAAGACAGCCTTGAACGGAGGATGAAAATGATTTCGATAATCGTCTGTAACCACAACTATTCACATTTTCTTCCTGTATTGATGCAGGCTTACAATAAATATCCCTTTGCCGAGGACGATGTAGAAATGGTGATAGTGGATGATAACTCAAATGATAATTTCCTCAAATATCTAACATTATCACTAACTGTTATAGACCCGTGGTTTAAAGTCAGAGCCTTCGAGACCCATAAACAGGTAACATATAACAACGTCTTAGCGGACAACATAGGAGTAAAACAGTGCAGTGGCGACATAATCATCTTAAACCCAATTGATGTAGTCCCACTCATGAATGTGCTTCCTATAATATACGAAGAACATCAGAAAACACCTGACCTCTACTTATATCCGCAGTTTTGGCTATCGTTTACAGGGTGGTTAAAAGACTTTGATAAATGGCAAGTGACGACATGTGGGGCTTCTATGAGAAAAGAGAGCTATTACCTTCTAGGAGGCCAAGATGAAAGATTTATAGGACATTGCAATTCTGATGTGAACTTCGTCGTTCGTATCCAAAGAGGACCGTTCATCTTCAAGAAAGATGAGAGACTAACTTATGCTCATCTTCACGATGTTTTCCAAAACCCAACAGTCCCAGGAGAAGAGCCTCCATATAAAGAAGGGAAAGCTAATCCTGAGGGCTGGGGTAAACTTGATACCCTAGAGGAAATAAATATACCTGAATTAATCAGAAAAGAGGGGAACTAAGCTGAAGGTTGCTTGTATAATCCTGACACTGAACGAGGAGGCACGAATATGGGCTTGCCTGAACCATGTCCATTCCTACGTGGATTATATCCTCGTCGTTGACGGCGAAAGCAAGGACGAGACAGTTGAAATCGCCAAAGAATACGCCGACCATGTGGAGGTGAGGCCCTTCTCCGGGAGCTTCTCCAAGGAGAAGAACAATGCCAGAACCTTGGTGCCTAAGGACTGCGAGTGGATCCTCTGGTGCGATGCCGACGAGAGGTTCGACAACGGATTCCTTAGACACCTGATAGAAAACCTAGAAGACGCAGAGAAATATCACCAGGCCTGCTTCCGCTTCCCACGTATCAATTTGCCCGATGGAAGGGATTGGCCTGACTACCAGGTGCGACTCATAAGGAACAGCAGGGACATAGAGTGGAGAGGAACGGTTCATGAGGTTCCCTATTTCAAGCCTGAAGACATTCCTCTCGACGAACTTGACCAAGAGAAAAGAGAGAGGAAATTGGGGATATCAACAGTAGATGGATTCCCGATTTTACACTTACCGAGGAGAGAAGATGAGAGGAGGGAATGGTGGAATTGATAGTTGGATGCGCAGGCGTGTATGGAGAGAGAGTCGATCAAGCGACGGAGTGCATCAAGAGGCTTAGGCCCCACGTGGACAGATACGTTGTTATAGTTGACGAGTCCGTCACGGAGGAGCAGAAGCAACGGCTCAGGGATCTGGGGTGCGAGGTCTACTTCCACCCCTGGGAGGACAGCATGGTGAAGATGAGGAACCAGTACCTCGAGAAGTGCCAGACAGATGACTGGATAATCGTACACGACCCCGACGAGTGGTTCTGCGAGAAGTTCTGTGAAGACGTGAGGGAGATATTCGAGACAGCGGAGAAGGACGATCTGGCACTCCTCCTGATCAACAGCCACGACATCTTATACGATGCCGACGGAAGCAAAAAAGAGGTAGTGAGTGACTTCTTCAAGAACCTGATCTTTCAAAAGAAAGAGGGCACACGCTACGAAGGCGTGGGCGAGGTAAAGGAGGTCCACGAAACTCTCATCATCCCCGGATTGGCGAGGGCCGTGAGACTGTCCAAGGAGACCTACTGGTACGAACACGTCAAGTACTGGCACGAGGTTTGGGAGAGGGCCGCCAGGAACGTCTTCCTCGCTGGGGGCGGGAACAACGTCGGGGAGAGGAACCCCTCCTGGAAACCCCTGCGGGAGATCTGCGACGATCTGGGGCTAGATAACTGGCCAAAGGCAAGGGAGTATTTGCGCAAGGGCGACATAGACCCACGTCTGAAACAGTGGCTCTGGGACAACCGGTTCGAGGGCTTCGACTTCGACCACGAGGAGATGGAGTTCGGCCGGTGGTACTACGAATACCTTCACCCTGAAGAAGCGGGACCTTGGGCTCCAGTGACGGTGCTACAGAAGGGAAGCCCTCCAGAAGTCATGGCCTATATTGAAGATCAATACATGCAAGTCCTCGGACGCCATGCCGAACAGGAAGGGAAGGAGTACTACGCCAAAGCGATACTTGAAGGGCGAATAAGCAGGGAGGATCTTCCCGAGATACTAAAGCGGAGCCTGGAGTACAAACAGAAGGTTGCGGAACAAACCCCAATCCAGGGTGAGACGATAAGGATACCCGTCCCCGTGAACGTGGATATCCAAATCACCGAGGATATCTTCCTCGAGGCTCTGAAGAGGAGCGACTTGTACTGGGAACAGATTAAGCCTAGACTAGATGTGGGAACCTTCGTAGAAGGGACTTTGGGAGAAGAAGAGTGGAGAAACTTTCAACAATGGTTCTACGAGAAAGAGCCAACCTTGAAACAGTTCGTGAAGAAACTAAGTGAAACACAATGAATTTGGGCTGGTTAAGCGCGTCCCCCACCGCGACCACGGGCTACGGTGGCCAGACCCTTGAGGTCTGTGACCGCCTGATGGAGAGGCACGAAGTTGTCTGTATCGGGCAGACAGGGGACCTTATAGTATGGGGCGGACGGCAGAAGGTGGATACTCCCTCGGGGAAGAAGCTAGGGGTCGTTGCCCTATCTGACTGGAGATCTGCTCCGGACCTCATCAACAGCTACTACATACCTGAGTATAAACTGGATGTCGTGATCGGCTTCATGGATGCGTTTGGCATAGAGTTCCTCAACAGCGTAAACGTCCCTGTCGTAGGATGGATACCCATAGATGGACCGTTCACTGGGAAGTGGAAGAACTATGTCCGGAACTTCCACCGAGTTATAGCTTATTCCAAGTTCGGCTACAGGGAGCTCGGAAAGTGGTTACCTCCAACTAAAATAGGTTACATACCACACGGCGTCTCGGAGGAGTTTAGACCCTTAGACAAGGACGAGATCAGGGACGAGTTCGAGGAGGAGTATGGCGTACCCAAGGACGCCTTCCTAGCGGTGAACGTCGGAGCCAACGTGGGACCCCGGAAGGAGCTCCCGTTGATGATGAGGACATTCAAACGCTTCGTGGAGGATGGCCATGACGACGCCTACCTTTTCATGCACACGAACGCCCACGGGACATACCCGAGGGCCTATGACCTGCCTGTATGGAGGGCGATGCTGGGAATGGAGGAGCACATCCTGTTCCCGGATTACAACCCCATAATCAGCCCCGTCAGCAACGCCCAGCTGGCCAGGGTTCACAACGCCGGAGATGTGTACTGGCAAAATTCCGTTGCAGAAGGGTTCATGCTTCCAGGATACGAGGCCATGGCCTGCGGGATCCCTCCGATATGTCCCAAGAACTCCGCCCAGGTCGAGATCGTTGAGGGGAACGGGCCCAGAAGGGGCTGGCTCGTGGAGAGCGTTCCAGAGGACATGTACGTTCAGATACCTGTCTACGTCCCCCAGCTGCCCACCTACCTCGTTCCAGACCAGAGGTCGGCACTCGAGAAGCTGAAGGAGGCCTACCACAACCCAGACCTTCGGGAGAAGTACGGGCGTGCCGCCAGGGAGTATATCGAGAAGTATCATAACTGGGAGCTCGTGATGGAAAAGTGGTTCAGGGCCTTGGATGAGATCGAGTCGGAACTGGATATGTTCCAGAAAATAGGGAGTGCTTTTAAGGGCTAGGCGGCTACCACGGGAAGTCGGGCCAAAGCGCGCGCGAGGGGTTGGTCACGCTTGGACCCTGCTGAGGCGGTTTAAGAGGCTCTGTATGAAAGACGTCGCCGCGTATCCGGATATGAAGCACATAATGCCGTTGGGGAAGTTGCGTTCGCTGAAACCTATGAAGTAGATTAGCCCTACTATGGCTCCCAGGGCGTACCTCTTGAAGGCGGGGAAGGCAATAAGGTCCTCCCACTTCTCGGCTATTTCCATGAGGACGTAGGCGAGGCCTCCGAGGAAGCCGAGGAATATGAACCACAGGGCGTTAGCCGTCCCCGGGTCCATCTCCTATACCCCTATGGCGATGCCCTCGACCGTTACGGTGATCCCGTCGGCGACACCGCAGATCGTGATGCCCAGGACGTTACCGACGATGTTCTTGTGCCCCCACGTCGGACAGCCCTCCTTCGCCGGCGCGTGGATCTGGATGTTCAGTATCTCCTCGATGAAGTTCAAGTTTGGAATCGTTATCTCGATAGAGATCGTTGTTTCACCTGGTCCGCAAAGGTAGGCGCTCGAGACTCCCTTGGCCACGGTCCTGCCGTCAAGCAGGGTTGTGACTATCCTGTTGACCCGGTGGTAGCCTTTCTCGTGATAGCTCACAGATCAGTGCCTCCTTGGCTATCGGCCCCCCTACGGAGGCCCGACTGCTATGACCTCTACGTGCAGGGTTCCGCCAGTCGTGTTAACGAGTCCGAGGAGCGTCATCCCGACCACGTTGCCGGAGATCTTCTTATTGACTGCCTCATATATCGGGTAGAGGCAGACATCAGTCTCATAGAAGAACTGGATGTTCAGCACGTACTCGATCATTCGCAGATCGGGTACGCGGACGTTGATCGCTTCACAGCCTTCAGGGGTTTGGTTTGCCTCGAAGAAGCCACTCTGCTGTAGGTAGTACTTGCCCATGGCGATTAGGCGGCCGTCCTGTAGCACAGCGACTTGGTCGTGGGACTTTTTCCCTGCTTGGGTGCCAGTAACGCCAAAGAATGCTGGTACTTAAGTCACCCCCTATGGAGGCCCGATGGCTATGACCTCTACGTGCAGGGTTCCGCCGCCCGCGTTAGCTGCTCCTAGGAGCGTCATCCCGACCACGTTGCCGGTTATTTTCTTGTTGACGGCCTCGTATATTGGTTCGGCGCAAATGTTTTCATTCTCATAGAAGAACTGGATGTTCAGCACGTACTCGATCATTCGCAGATCGGGTACGCGGACGTTGATGGCCTCACAGCCTTCGGCGTGACCGTCTGTGCTGAAGAAGTCGTCCTGCTCTATGTAGTATTTGCCCATGGCGACGACTCGGCCGTCCTGCAGCACCGCGATTTGGTCGTGGGACCTTTTCCCTGCCTGGGTGCCATGAACGCCAAAAAATACGGGCAACTATGGCACCCTTCCTATATGTACACTACCTGCTGAGTTGCCCCAACTATTGCAGCAGTCGTAGGATCCAGAATCCTCAGAGCGGGCTCCTTGATGTAGCTGACGCCGTACAGGACCGGGTAGTCTTCGACTAGATCGACGGGGGCACCGTAGGCGTGGCTGAAGAACACCTCGGCGTAGACGGTCGTGTCCTTCTTCAGGATTATGGTGTTGTCGAGCTCCTTTATCCTCTGCGTGTGTCCTACGGCGTGCTTCTGCGCCCAGCCACAGTAGAGAATGGTCTTCAGCTTGCCGTCGATGGTGAACTGGACGGACTCCAGCTTCGGCGAGGCGTGTATGGAGCTTATACCGTAGATCACGTGGACGGCGTTCTCGCCGATCCTGATGGGGTTAAAGGGCGCGGCGTAAGCGGCCGCTGCCATCAATAGGGTTTCGTTGTGAATCCAAGGCTGAGCCGCCCCAGTCGTCCAAGCGTTCGCCGTGCCACCGTAGATTCCGTTGATGTCCTCCCAGTCCTCTCCTATACCGAGGTAGCAGGCGCGGATTGCGAGTGGTCCGCCGACCTTGTTAGAACCGGGGGTCTCGCCCTGGATCTCGGCGTCCATCTGCTCCTTGGCGATCATTCCGCCCAGGAGGGCTTCCTTGATGTGGCGAAGATGGATGTCGACCATCTGCTTCGTGGGGAGTGCCCTGATGAACTGGCGCTCGAAGCTCCTTCCGAAGCGGGTCAGCTCCTTGTCGGTGAGGTCACGTGAAACAATTGCTAGGTCGTCAGCTAGTACTCTTGCTTCGTCTTGATAGCCACGTAAAGTTCCTAAACTTATTGGCATATCTTTCTCTCCTTTCCAAAAACTAATTAATGGGCATCCTTTTTAGAAATTATACAAATAGACTAATAGGGGCTAATATGGTCAAGACTCCTGCGACGTTCACGATAGAGCGAGGACTCCTGAAGAGGCTCGACAACTACGTGAAGAAGCGTGAAAGATTTTTCGGTGGTCGTAGGAGTAAGAGCTCTATCGTTGAAGAGGGATTGGAGAACATCTTATACAGGCTGGAGAGGGAGATCTCCGGCTTGGAAGAGGGAAGGGATATCAGCGTTATCCGATGACTACTCTTGCATTATGGAGATGCCGCGGCCGTCTGCAGGATAGGCCCCTGCATCCATGATCGACATATCCCCGCGGTCGGTTACCGAAGGAAAGAACTGGCGCAGGCGTTCGCCTGGCCTGAACTCCTTCACCATGGGGATTATCCCCGGCTTCCTTTCAGTCAACCGTCGAGCCGCTACGTTGGCCTTGCGCCGAGCCTGCTCGACGAAGGCCCCCCCACCGAGCCTCATCTGCTGACCTGCGAAGCCTCGAGTCTGGACGCGGGCGCGTGCCTGCTCTACAAGTCTGCCAGGCCTCATCTGCTGCCCTGCGAATCCTCGCGCCTGAATGCGGGTGCGGACTTCCCCTACCCTCGCCTGAGCCCTCGATCTGATCTCCTGGACTTTCGGCATGCTCATTCTTTATCATACCCTAATTGAACTGTGTATTTTATAAAGTTTTTATTATTGAATTATCGATAAATTGCTGTAATAGGGCTCCTCCTTCGTCCTCTGGGGCTGCTCCGCCAGGGGGGGCTGAGCCTGCTTCATCAGATCAAGCCTCTCACGGGCTGAGAGGATCCCCCTTACCATCTCCCCCAGCTCCCTGCCCAACTCCCTTATCCTGTCCGTGGTGGGGGCGACCTCCGCCCAGTACTCCGGCTTCACAAACGCCCGGGTCCAGTTCACTATCCACTTCTGCACTATCTCCTCTCGGATAGCCTCTGGGGGAACACCCAAAGCCTGAGACATTCCTATCCTAAACTCTTCAGCCATCTGTTTCTGGGACTCAGTGAGGGTGCCACCTCCGATGCCAGTGCGCTGCCTGAAGAAGTCTAGGACTGGGGCCTGCTCACGGATGATGGGGAAGATAGACCTAAACATAGACAATCCTCTTTCTCAGATCCATTCTCGTTCTTGCTCTAACAAGTCTTCTCTCTTGGGGTGGAGATGCCCTCGTTAGGGTATACCCAAGCTGGTCTCCCCGTTCACTAACCAAGAAATATTCTCCGAGCTCCTCTTTCGACCTGATGTAGTTGAAGACTTCTTCCATGGATAGATACTTCACCATACCTACCTGTCCACCAGCTTTGGTCTATTCTTGACCCATTCTACTGTTATATTAGACATCAATCGCTCAGGGAGCCGAGGAAATAATAGCGGCTTAGGGCGTATTTTCCACCACCACTTGACACTGTCCCAGAAGGGGAGTTCAAACCCCCCTCGAAGTGATTCGAGGCGCTCCAAGGCTGACATTCCTAAACTACCAGCGATATCTCGGGGTGCATCGTCCTGGTCGGGCCTGAGGCTCCTACCCCGGTCTGTACGACCGAGGGGAGGCGACCCACGTCCGCCCCAGTTGGCCAGGTGCGAGGTCCCCAGGGCGTGGGTATGTTCCTCTCAATCGGATTCTCAGTCGGGTCGATGATACCGAAGGCTCCAAGGAGCTTCGTCCGCGGGACGACGGTCGCACTGGCTTTGATGGCATCCAGAACCGGATGAGGCCTGTCCAGCAACGGGACAATCGGATACTTCGTCATCTGGGCGCTGTACTGGGCGTTCATCTGCATCTGAGCCTCCTCGGCCTGGATGCTGAGGTCCCGTCCATACATCTCCCTGTGCCGCTTCAGCCGTTCGAGCTCGGTGAGCCTGCGACCCATACCCCGGGCAACCCCCTCTCTAGCGGTGCCTAGCCTTAGACCGGTGCCACGGGGAGGGAGCTGTCTGAGGAATTGGGGGAACAATCCCTGGCGTTCGCGTGCGACGCTGGGGAGGGTTCCTATGATGCGTCCGGAGCCCCAGCTCTTCACAGCGGGTATGTTCTTCCTGCCTAGGACGGTGGGAAAGTTTGTAGCTTCTTCGATGATGACCATTGCTCTCACTATCTTCAGAAGGGGATTAATATTTATTTAAGTCTTTGAGGAGCTGGCCCCCGAATAGATCGTGCATTCCCCCCAGTCCCCGGGCTTGATGCAGGTCTTCTTCCAGTCAGTGACTTCCTTCTGCGGGTTAGTTCCGATGCAATAACGTCGTTTGCAGCATCCCTGACGGAGGTTAGGGCAATCAGGCATGACTACCCCCCCACGAGGGAGTAGTGCTCCACCCTGCCCCTGTACCTTCTAGCCCGGGGGAACTCCCTGCTCTCCTCAGTTCTCCCGTACTCTATCCTCCTGGAGACAAGGGCCTTCAGCCTGGGGAAGTTCTTGATCAGCTCGTACTTGGCCGCCACGAACCTTCCGACGGGGTAGGCGGTGAGCTCCCCCAGCCCCGTCATCGCGTGCCAGGACTCGTGGGGGATCGTCGTCAAGTCGGACTGGGCCGAGAGGAATATCACGTCCCTCCTGCCCTTCGGCTGGAGGCCGCGGTAGAAGGCCCTTCCATTCCTCTCCTCGTAAACGGGCTCGTCTGTGATGAAGATGTGCTTGGGGGCTCGGAGGAAACGGCATACTCCGAGGATGTCACTGACCTCTTTAATGTTCATATCGATCCTCTCTATGGTTATTGTTGAGGGGCGAGTTTAATTAATTTAATTAAGAACGAATTTTGTTCCACGGTGGAACAACAACCGTAAAACACACGTATATCAGGTGTTTTCACGCTTCTCTGAACATTTCCTCAAAGAACCTTGGGGCGTCTCGCTTGATCTTCTCCCGAAGGGCGTCCCGGGTGAACTCGCTCACATTGATGTAGGTGTCTGAATCGAGGTACTTATCAATAATCTTCTTGAGTGTTGGCGTAACCCTGACGTTGATATTCACAGTCTCTTTGCTCATGTGCGAAACCCTTGAATCACTACGGTAAAGGAAATATATAATGATTTTTAGATCAACAGGGTCGGAAGAATGTACCATAATCCGAGGGTGCCGTAGAAGCAGATCCAGCTCAGGTTGTTCTCTCCATACTTGAACTTCAGACCCCTCATCAGTCCATACAGTATAAGTGCCGATGGCAGCGATAGAAGGTTTATCCATATGAGGGCCCTTGACAAATACCCCTTCAGGATTAGGGCGTTCAGAAGAACGAAGGAGCAGAGCGTCGTAACGGCCATAAATATGAGTGCTCTTCTGGGCCCCAGCGTGACGGGCAGGCTCTTGATGCCGTAGGCGAGATCCCCGATCTCGTCACCAAAGTCCTTCGAGGTCTGGTTTGCCGTCACCCAGATCGCCAAGACGAACCCATACGGTAAGGCAAGGTTCAGGTACTCCGGGTAGGCGAGGGATACATAGACTACGGGAAGCATGCCCCGGGCGACTCCTTGCCAGATATTATTCAGGAGAAACCTCTTCTTCATTCGTAGAGGTGGCATTGTATAGCCTACGGCGAAGAAGGCGATGAGCATGGAAAACAGGCCATAGGCAGGGCTGAGGCGGAATGCAAGGAGGATGCCTGAGAGATACAGGAGAATCGAGGTAATCTGGGCCTGTTTAAGGGTTATCCTTCCGTCGACGGTTGGACGATAGGTCTTACCGTTGAGCCTGTCTATCTCGACCTCCTCTGCTATGGACTGATTCGTGACCTGACCGCCAGCCTGTAAAAACGCTAATGTGAGGCCTAGTGGAATTGCGTGAAATATGTTAAAGGAACCGGTTTGCATCCGTGAGAAAGCTATGTCCATGCAGAAGCCCGAGAGGAAGGCGCCCAGGAGGGTGAAGGGCCTGCAGAGGGCTGAGTACGCCGACGCCCTCTCGGATAGCCTGCGCAGGTTGGGGTAGCGCTGGAGGATGCCGAACCTCATGTCACTAACCCCTCGCCAAAAGCCAATTGGTGAGATAGGTCTTACTTCCGAACCTGAGACCCGTGTACCTCAGGGTCCCACCTTCAACAATGAAACTTCTATTCGGAATGATCCACCTAACGGGGAAGCCCAACCCCTCAAGCTCCTCGTATTTTTCCACGACGTTCTTTGGTACGGTCTTAAAAAACGTCATCTCTCTGCAATCCCCAGAGCCTTGGATACGATGCCTAGCTTCCTACTAACCGGGAACAGCTCTGAGATGAGGATGAAGACCCCGTAGCTCGCTGTGGACGCTATCGTGTAGGCGATGAAGCCCCTGTCACGCATCACGATTCCCACCTCCTGAACCCAGTCAACACTCCAGTCCCATCCCTCACGGGAAAAGATCCTTGGCTCACGCCTCCTAAGCAGCTTGGCCAGGCGCGGCTCCGTGCTGATCAGCCTGATCTCATCTCTCTCTGACAACTCAACCACCCACAAGCAGGAAATCATCAGCCCATGAGACTCCGCCCCGGAAGTGATACCAGGACTGACCCCAGAGATAGATGTTACAGAGCTTTGAAGCAGGCTTGTAGGCTTCCGTGTAGACCTCAAAGCCCTCTTCCAGGAACCTTATGACATCGTCCTCTATGATGACCTCAATGGTCTCCGGGTTACCCCTGAGGGTACCTTTAGTATATGGGACGTTACTGCCAGAGTAGATGATGAATTTGTGAATTCCGTTTTGCCAGATACCTACATCGTACCCCTTGTTGTAGTTGGCGCCGTAGAAGGGCGTGTTTGAGGGGAGTATCGACAGGAAGCAGACTACCCAGCCACCGCTGTAGAGCTTGACCTTTATTTTGCTGTTGGAGACGTCAATGGGCGTCTTAGTGCAAGCACCCGCGAGGTAGCCCGTGTTCGTGCTGATGAACTTGAGCTGTCTATTCTCCTCCTTCGTCTCTGATCTCCCCACGTAGAACCCTGGGGAGCCTGCGAACATCTGCCAGTTACGAAGATCAAAGCTGTTATCATTGAAGTTGTCCCAGAGGACCTCGAGGGAGTCGGAGGCCTCCACCAACCTCTTCCTGCTGTGATAGACGTCAATCGTGGATCTGTGGTCTATTAGGGAGAGTTCATGAGTATATTTGCCCTTCGTGCTACACCTGCCTTCGAGCTCCTCCACGTCGTTAACGTAAACTATGAACGGGGCGAGGGGAACCCCTACTCCCGTCCTCTTCTCGGTGATGTCGATGTCCAGGCTCCCCTTGAGGGGAGTCTCGCCTATTCTGACGTTCCTCAGAGAGGCTTCTACCGAGAGGGGACTGATGGTCGAGACTCGCTCGTTCATCCGGCGGAAAACATCGTTGAGGATCGGGAGTCTGGGGGGGCTGACGAGCAATAGCTATTCCTCCGGGATCAGCCGCTCTAACCTTCTCCTCCACCTTCGGATCGGGCCTTTACCTTTTGCAAACGGCAGGCCCTTTACGTCTCCTTCTACGGTTATTAAGTAGCGGTTGGCTATGAGACCGCGCTCTACGACTTCGATATCTATTATCTCACAGCTTTTCGCCGGGGGCGATAGATAACTCCAGATCAGGGTCTTAAGTTCGATTATTGGGGGCATTATCCCCGTCGTAAGGATCTTGTATTGAACCCTGTCCTCTCCAAGCATTTGGACATCTACTTCATCGAACTCTAGTAGTGCACCTACTGTGGCCGAGATCAGGCTTGCCAAGGAAGGAACTTCCTAGTTCCTAGTACCGTCGGAGCTTGGGGAATCTGCCCCGTATCTGGCTTACCCTTGTCCCGACCTGCCCGCTTATCCTTGTACCGAACTGCCCTCTAAGGCGGCTGCCCCTGAGTCCTGGAGCTCTTAAACCGACCTCAGCGCCCACATTCCTAACGGTGCTCCGGGCTGAGGTGACCACCTGGTCGATGGCAGCGAATGGGCCTCTCGGGGTTGTTGCAAGGTTGACTACTTGCTGGACCTGTTGTCTTGCGCCTCTGGTGAGTACATCTATTACCGTCATACTGCTCACTATTTCATAAGCAGTGTAAGGGTATTTAAATTATTAATCAGTCCCCCACGAACTTCCTGAGGGCCTTGGCCACCGGCCCCTCCCAGGAGTCCGCCAGCTCCAGTACGATGTCACCGAGGCGCTTCCTGCTCTCGGCCTTGTGTACCTCTCCGCTTACTCCTAGCTTCTTCACGAAAATTTCAGGGTTATCGAAGAGGACGGCAAGCTGGATAAGATCTTCTAGACGTAGGTTTGCCCACTTTATGTTGGTGTCTAGGAGCTCGTTGAAGACTCGCTCGTACTCGGCCTTCTTGGAGGGCACTTCACCTCTACCTCGGATTCTCCTTGAGTATGTCCCTGATCTCGATGAGGGTTTTGTTCATCTTCTGCATCTCCTCCCGCATAGGTCCCATGCGCTCGTCCATCCGCTTCATGATGCGCTCTTCGAGCTTGTCCAATACGCCGGCCATCATATCCACCTTCCCAGGAGAACCCCGTACTTCTCACGTATGGGCTCCATAATCTCGTCATTGTCGAATATGTTGCGAATGGCGTTGACGGCCCTAGGGGCGTAGCCGAGACCATAGGCCTTCAGATCTCCATTACACCAGGCGTTCCAGGTTGAGTAGGGCACCTCACGACCCCGCCGGACAGCCTTCGCCATGATGATTCTGGACAAGGTTTGGAAGTCACTGACAAGCTGAAAGTCAAAGCCCTCTACCCACTTCTGGTACTCCCCATCGTCCTTGGGCTCGGGGAGGACCTTGACGGCGTCCTCCGTCACCCGCAGGCCTACGCGGGTGACCTCCTTGATGCCACTCTCATCGGTTACTACGAAGAGGAGGGGCCTGCCCTCTGTGAAGCCCGTGTTGCGCCTTATGGCCTTCAGGTCGTAGATCTTGTTCGCGGAGATGATGACGGAGGCTAGGACCTTCTCGACCTCCCCCTTTAGGGCGTCAGTCACTTTGTGAACGAGCTTTTCTAGAAAGCCCGGCCTCTTCACGTCGGTCTCGACCACAGACCTCGCCGCGTTGTCTATGGGCTCCATCAACTTCTCGGGTAGGAAGGGGTTTCCATTCTGGACTCCTTCGGCTATCTTGGGATCTAAGGGTATTTTGCCCAGTATAGGGACACCGAACTCCTTAGCTATCTCGTCGACGGTGCTCCTTCCGAAGGGGTGGTAGGTGATAGCCCCGACTTTGAGAACGCTCATATTCTCGATTAGCCCCAGTACTGGGATCTCTAGGTAGTCGTGCAGGTTCAGTATCTTGCGGGTCGAGTCTACCATGGCGGGCTGTGAAACGATGATATCTCCGACAAGGTAGTCTCCAGCTATCTCTATTATGGCTCTGAAGATGTCGCTGGAGCCCCCGGGCATGTCGAAAACGTAGTACTCGGCGTTCCAGAGGCTGCGGTTGACGACGTCGTCGATAATCTGGACGTATCTGTCTCCAGTCATGCTGACGCTCTGGTCACGGCTGGTTACGAGACTCATCGAGAAGACCTCAATATCCTCCCAGACATAGGGCTTGAAGCGCTGCTCTCTGTCGATCTTGATGACACCATCAATACCGGTGAACTGGCTGAAGCTCGAGTTGTCGAGGTCGGCGTCGATCAGCGCTGTGCGTCCCTCCTTCGCCAGCCTCTTCGCCAGGTTGAGTGCTACCAAGGTTTTCCCTACTCCTCCCTTGACGGCACATACACAGACTGCTTTCTTCAACGGGGTTACCTCTCCACGTAGTCCGGACCCACGAGATCGGCTACGGATGCGGGTCGACCTCTCTCACGCTGGGGTGGTCTTCCCTCCTCTCCTAGCAACCTTGGAAGGCCTTCGACAAGGATTTTAATGGGAGAGCCTCGGGTCTCGAATATGTCGCCGAGCCTGTTCATGGCATCGGCGGCCAGTCTTATCTCATCGGCTTTATAGCCCTCAGTGCTGGTTTTGGAGGTGGCCCTTCTCTCCGCCGCCTTAAGGTCTTCCTGAAGTTTATCGACCCTGCCCCCGTAGGTGTCCCTGATCTCCTTCATGTCCTCCTTGGCCTCGGAGCGCTCCTCCTTGATGAGGGTCATAAGCTCATCCTGCCTCTTGTCCTGGCGGTCTATCGTGTGCTCGAGGGACCTCTCATATTCGCTCGGCCCAGTTGGGGCGGGTTGCACCGGGGGATTATCCTTCAGGTTCCTGAGCTCCGTCGCGAGGACGCTTATGTCCTCACCTATGGAGCCCATCTTGTCCTCCAGAGTGCTACGCCTCATACGTTCCTCGAGATCCCGCTCTCTCCTCTCTAGGATATCGTAGAGGCCCCTCGTTGTGAGAGGCTCCTCCCTTCCACGCTCGTATCTGTCCCCTGGACGCCCGAGGCTTCTGTCGTAGCCCCATTGGCGACCCGTAGGTTGATCCTCCCCCAAAGAGTATCTTCCACTGGAATATCCGGGCTCACCTCTCCTTATCTGGTATGATCCTCTACCCTCGGAGAATTCCCGTGACTTCTCCGTCTCGGCTTGGAGAGAGAGGAAGTAGTCCTCGACGATGAAGTTGATTTCAGCGACCTTGCTTAGCCCAGTGTCTAGGCTTCTGAGGGCCTTCTCAAGCTCGGACGGGTGCATGCCACCTGCCGTCCTGCACCGGTCGACTATAATATCCCTTGACCGATCCTTGACACCGAATTTCTTGAGGACACGTTCAACGAGAACATGAGGCGGTGCCAACCGCCTGAACGGTATCTTACCCCCCTCCTCGTCCCCGTAGAACTTGCTCTCCTCGGGTCCGGGTTCCCTCCTCTCCAATCTCTTTCGTTCAGCCGTCGTGGGGATATGCCCCGCCTTAACCAGCCCGCCCTTCACCCCATATACTGAACGTATGGGCAAGCCGGTTTCCTCGGCTACCTCTTTGTCCGGTATGCCTGCTATAAGCATAGCTCTGGCTATGTCTTTAGGATCTTCAGAAGGCTCAGAAGGGTCCTCAGAAGGCTCAGAAGAAGGCTCTTCCAAGGGTTCAGAGCCATCTATATTCTTTTCCAACCTAAATACCTACCTTTAAGCTACCTTTAAGGTCGATTTACTATAGCTAACCTCAACTAGCTCAGTTATTTAAATAAGTGTTCTTCGATATAAGAATTTTATATTTGTTGAGGTTATTTCTATTCAGATATGTTCAGAGACAAACTCACCAGGAGAGCTAGAATCACCGCGCAGTCCAGGGTCGCCAGCCCGGTCATCATCCGTTCTGTTCCTCAGAGGCTGAGGGAGGTCACAGAGCAGATCCTGCCTTTCGTAGAGGAGGTCAAGGAGCTCTTCCCGCGGCTCATGGCCCCGGCTATGATGCCTTTCACGCCGTATCCCCTGAGGGTCATCCAACGCTTCGACATGGTGGCGGCCATCCTCCCTAGGGAGATCATCTTCAGGCTCGCCGAGAGTCCTAACGTTGAGAGGATCTATCACGACCAGGTCATGTACGCACTCTTCAGGACGGTGCAAGACGAGGGCGTCTTCAGGGCTCCACACAAGGTCTTGAAGGAGATCGAATTCACAAGTACGGCATGGACGAAGAAACTGATCGGGGCCGATGTGGCCAACGAGAAGGGCTTCAGGGGGCGAGGGGTTCTCGTCTCCGTGACCGACACCGGGGCGAGCAGGGTCCACGAGCAGATGAGGCGGGTCGAATTTGAGACCACCATGAAGCAGTACAGGGACGAGAACGGTCACGGAAGCTGGTGCACGAGTTGCGTGGGAGGCCAGACCGCCTTGGATGAGTACCTGTCTCAGAGGGCTGGTCGAGATGTTTTCTGTGAGGGAATGGCGCCGGAATGCGATCTTCTAGCGGTGAAGTGTCTGGGCTACTACATCGGCATGGGCTCCACATCCAATATCATAGATGCTATGGCGATGTCCATTGACCGCGGGGCCTCCGTGATATCTATGAGCCTAGGAGGGACGAGCATGACCGAGACACCACAGGAAGAACCCTACTACTCCGTCATTGACGAGATCGTGAAATACGGGGCCATCCCAGTATTAGCGGCCGGCAACGAGGGGCCTGGAAGCAACACGATAGGATCCCCGGGCTGCATGCCACAGGTTCTGACGGTGGGCGCCTACGACCCGATAAGGGGAAACGTCGCTGACTTCAGCAGCAGGGGGCCCACTAACTGGCAAGATACGAAGCCCGACGTGGTCGCCCCGGGCGTAAACGTGGATTCTGCGATAGTGGGTGTCCTGGACACGTCAGGAGACGGAGTCCCCTCGAGGTTCTCTCCAATTTCCGGCACGTCAATGGCCACGCCGCACGTGGCAGGCCTCGTAGCCCTGATGGTGGAGTGCCACGGAAGAGTCCTCAGCAAGAAACTCACCGTTGACGAGATCAAGAGGATGATGTCGGAGCTCGGGCTGGAGAAGAACAACACCGTGGGATGGGGAGCGATAACGTGGGAGATCTACGAGAAGTGGATTAGCACACAGTACGGGGTTGAGATGTAGAGGGGACTTGGATGCTTAGGAGGTTGTTCAGTGGACAAGAAAGGATTACGAGAGGGGCCCAGAGGTTCAGGACGATCTGGTGGACCTTCGACAATCGTTACCCAACTACAAGAGAAAGGATCCTAGTGGGGGTGGGGATGACTAAAACCGACTTCTCAAGAAGGGCAGCCAAAATATTCGGGGTTGAAGATGTCGTCTGGGTCTACAAAGATGTTTATGGAGGAGCTTGGTGGAGGATAACCGATCCCACTTTGATCGGTGCTGCCCATGAGAATTTTGGCAAGGTTATCTCCTTCGATGACAAAAGCAAGGAAGTTCTGGAGGTGTATTGAGTGCCAAAGACTGAAGAAGGGCCGGGCTGGTCGGAGTATAAGCTACCCGCCCTCCGCCCAACCAGGGCCATGGCCGAGAGGGAGCTCGGGTTCATCGTGGAGAGGGCCGTAGCGAACTTCTTACGCGAGCATGCGCCCTTCTACCAGAGGAAGGACATCACGGGAATCTTGATAGACGAGGAGCCCCTAGGCGGTGGACTCGTCAACTACAGGGCCAAGGTCGCCTACACCAAGGTCGTGGAGGAACAGGTTTGAGTGAGATCCGAGAGTACCATACAATGTTCCCAGACATCAGTTCGAGTACTCTAGAGGTGATAAAGCACATAGTCAAGGAGCGTGGCCTGTGGAGAGTGGACAAGGAGGAGGGCTTCAACCTCATCCGAGAAATGTTCGAGAAGGTAAGCTCTGTTTACGGGTTCTCCACCCCTTCCCTCATAGAGGACACCTACGAGTACTACTTCATCTCCGGGGAGAGGATCGGGCTTCCCAGGGTGAGCCTGGTCTCCTCCCTCCACGAGTACCGTCACCACATGCAGAAGAAAGGAAGGCTGAGGTTTAGTGATGTGGAGGTGGACGCCCGGGGCTGGTCCATAAGTGCTTTTAACTATGCCCTGCCGGAGGACTTCGACTCGGCCTGGCGGCGGGGTCTCATCTGGTATCTTCCTCCGTACCCCGGGGAGGGATGACTTATGGGCTGTGGGATAGGAGGCGTATCTACCGGCTACCCGTTCACGGAGAAGGAGGCCACCATCTGCCGGAGGCTCCTGGATAGTCTACAGAGGCGGGGCAGGGATGCCTGGGGCTATTTCGACGGCTTCACGGTGCACAAAGAGCCCGGGGCCTTTGACGAGAGCGTCAAATATGAAACCCTTGTTGATGACCTTCTGAGAACCGGGACGAATATTTTCCTGTGCCACACGAGGTATGCCACCCAGGGAGATCCCGAGGAAAACAAGAACAATCACCCGTTCGAGCTGGGAGACTTTGTTTTTGCCCACAACGGTGTGCTGTACTATAGTGATCCGTTCGATAATGTCTGGGACATAGAGACGGACAGCTTCTGGATGCTGTACTGGATCTGGCATGAGTACTTGGGACTGGGGGATGTCGTGGAGGCGATAAGGGCCGGTGTCTCCCACGTAAGCGGGATGTATGCCTGCTGGCTGCACAAGAGGATGGAGGAGACCACCTACCTCTTCCGGATCAAGAATCCCATCATGGAGACCCACTTCTGGAGGAGGAAGGATCTGGTGGTCTTCGGATCCGACTGGATGAGCATTGTCGACTCCTTTGCTGTCTCCGGGTTCGCCAGGAGGTTCAAATTCTTCATACCTGACGTGAGACCTTTAAAACCCAGAACGATATACAAATTGAGGCATGGGATCCTCGAGGAGGATGGAACGTTCGAGCCCAGAAGTCCGAGGCCAATCGACCGCATGGACTTCGAGCGAAGACAGGGACACCTCCACAGGTATCACATTCCAATAGTGAGTGGCAGAGGGCTGAAAATTGAGCATACGGGTTAGCCGGGAAGAGAAGCTGGAGAGGCTCAGGGATATAAGGGAGACGATAGACGAGTTCCCCATAATTCCCGTCTTCAAGGACGAGGCGGAGCTCAGGGGGAGCCTGGAACAGGGTAACGTCGACTTTATCTCGAATCTCCGGTATTGGGCGGGGCACCCGGGGGAGTTCAGGGGCCTCTTCCCGAGACTCAGGGTTACTCCCGTGAAGCCGTGGTGTAACGCTACCGCAGGATATTCGATCCGAGCCATGAGCTTCGACGAGACCCTGGATATCGTAAACAAGATTGTGGAGGACGAGAGGGGAAGACACGAGTTCATCTACTTCAGGGTGGCGGGGCCCTGGCTCCCCTGGCCCCAGAAGAGCTACGTGGACGACGCCATGGTGGAGTTCCGGGAGCTGGAGAACGAGCTTTCCAGACCCGACGAGTACGTGAGGAGGGATCTCCATGACTATTAGTGAGGTTGAGGTGGCCTCCGAGTTCTACAGCGAGCTCAGGGGGGATCCTCCCAGCGAGGAAGAGATAGTCTCGGACAGGGACTTCGGATGGATAAAATACTATAAACCAATGCCTGTTTCGTTTGGGTTTGAAATTGAGCAGCTCGACACGGACGTGTGCGAACAACTCCGGTTTGTATACCCTTGGCATTATGACGGCTCCGGGCCCTACGAGACGGCGCTACCGCCCTCTGTCTACCCGGGCAGGAAGCTAAAGGGCTTCATCGACACCTGCAGAGTTACACCCGGCTGTACCTGGGCATGGAAGAGCGAGATCCACAATCCAAGGGCGCCCGGTCGCATGGCGGGTTGTGGATCTCACATCCACTTCCGGCCCCGCCAAGAAATAGAGTACATAAGCGTCCAGTGGCTCGAGGCGTGGACCACGGCCTTCAACACCCTAGTGGAAACCGTCCCCTTGGTACTACCAATGTTTTGCTATGGTCGTGAGAGGGATGCTGTCTTCACCTTCAGGAGGGAGGCCCTCTACTGGGCCAAGATAGTGAAGAGGCGAGTCTCAGCAGCTACGACACAGAGGTTCCTAGACCCGCACTATATCGGGCACCCGTATGACGCGGTGGCCTGGAACAAGAAAATCGTCGAAAAACCCCTGACGATAGAGATGAGGCTCAACGAGACCCATCCTGCCATAGCCTACGAGCTCGCAATACTGCTGAACAGGATCATAAGAAAATGCTACGAGAGGGGCTTCCGTAGCCCCAAGATGAGGGAAAGGAGTCGCGTCATCGATGAGATAGTGAGGCACACAGCCCGCTCCATCGAGAGGAATGAGAACCTCTACACCATTCTGGAGATGGTCGAGGACATAAAGTTCGTGAGAGGGAGGGAGATCCCGCTGCTGAATCAGGAGTACTCGAACTACCTGGAGCTCTTCAAAGACATCTTGAGGAACTACGGCCACCCGTACCCGCCCATGGCGAGGGTCTGCAGGCTGTTCCTCCACGAGGGGGAGCCCTGGAGAAACCCCCGCGCATTGTGGAATACCTTCGTTCCCTATGGGGAGTTCAGGTGGGACCAGGCGGAGATACCGAGCAGATAGGGAGAGAGTATGAGCATCCTGGAAGACGGACCCCTGAGGCGAATTATCCGTGAAAGAAGTAGGCTGATCTCCTCTCAGGAGAGGAGGCCTGAGGAAATAATCAGAAAATGGAGAGAAAAAGGGGTCCCCCAGCCAGCCATAGAAATGGCCCTCAAAATGGCCGACAAATGGCTTGAAGCCGTTCTAAAATGAAAAAAGAAAAGGGAAAAAATAGGAAACCGGAAACGGGCAGGTAGGGACTACCTGGACACCGCTGCCTTCCAGTTCCGAGTCCACTTAGCCACGTCGGGGGTGCGATACCTTCCGGCGTTGATGCCCGCTGCATACGCGGCTTTGGTGTTGGGGCCAAAAGGCAAGGCGCCAAAGCTCGCTATTGCCCTTGGCTTCGAGGCTTCATAGTTGCTAGCCATGACCCCCGACTTCGCCTGGAGCTTCCGGGCGCCCTTCGCAGCCATCTCTTCAAGTGATCTGACCATGTCAGTTCGTTATGTCTGAATTGAAAATTCTTATTTAAATTACCCTAAAAGCTCCGACAATCATATGGGGGGAGAGGGGGTCGGCTTCGGCTACCTCTGCTTCTTCAGGATTCCTACCAGGTGGTCGACCTCTGCCTTTGTCTTCCCTCTCATGAGCCGGGCTATCTTCACCGTGTCCCTGACGTCCCTGCTACCCAGCTCGGTGAGAACCTTCTGGGATATGTAGAGGGCCAGCCCCTCGTCTATGCCCTCCCGCTCCTTGAGGACGTTGACCACGACGTCGGTGAACTCGGCGTCGCTGTATGGCCTGAACTTGAGCAGGACGAACCTGCTGAGCAGCTCCTTCGGGATCCCCTTTATCTCGTTAGCAGATGCTAAGACCCAGGCCTCAAGCTTGATGCGCCTGTGCCGCCTATACTTCGTCTCTGCGACGATGCCGGTCTCCATCAAGCTGAGGAGGGCGGTGAGGTTCGACTGGTCATCAAGTTTGTCGAGCTCGTCTATGATGAGGTAGCGGGGCCTCTCGTTCAGGAGGACCTCGTAGATCCCCGCCTTGGTCAGGCTGCTCCCCAGGATGAACCTGTTCCGCGGGAGCCTTGTCAGCTCCTCGAGCATGAGGGTCTTCGCCGAAGCAACTGACCCCCACAGAAGGAAATGGACGGGGGTGGAGGAGTTTATGCCCCTCATGATTATCTCCTTCTTCTCCTCATGGCCGACAACCAGCCTAAAGAGGTCGGTGGGAATCTGCTCCTCCTCAGGTGGCTTCAGGAGGCCTTTGTAGTCCGTCAGGGCCCTCTTGACGGCCTCCCTGTCCACGGTCCTGTAGGTGCAGTACTTGTTGCTCTTGAACTGGATGTTGAGGATTCCCCGGGTCACGAGGCTGTTCAGGGTGCGGGCGTCCCCGTGTACGTTGTACCACTCAAAGCCTTCATACTCGGTCTTGGGGGGGTGGACATCCTCCCAGTTGACGATCTCATAGAGCAGGCGTTCCTTGCTTCCGTCCGTATCGTTGGTGAGGATTGCAAGAGAGGCGTTGTAGACTTGCTGGCTCTGGGGGGACAGGCCTAGGGACATCAGGCTCTATTAGGAGGGGTAATTTAAAATTCTTAACCTTTGCACGTGCCTTAGACTGATTCGGTGGGTTTTCTCTCTAGGTAGGCGAATCCTCCACCTGAAGAAGCGACGATATCGAGACCTCTTTTCTCGATTCTAATCTGTAACTGATGCGTGATGTAACCAGCCTTCTTACCCTCGACTTCTATCTCAACGAGATCGTGTCCACTATCAATGAATTGATCGATCATAGGATCGTAGATGCTCGCTTTCGTAAAACTCCCTTCGCGCTTCTTTTCGACAACCCTCATATCGAACTTTATCTTACTCATCTTAAATCTACTCTAACTTATATTTACTACTTATAATCCTTTCGTACATGTAGCATTAGTGTAACATATGTGCACAGTAAGAACTAAGCATTAATTTAAATTACTAAAATATAATTACAAACTCTATTCAACTTTCTCCAGATAAACCCAATTAGTTACATATGAGGCCTTAACCTGTTCCTCAAGCCCTCTTTCACCTATCCTCTTAGTGAGCATATTACTGACATAGTTTGCCTTCCTGTTCTCCACCGTTATCTCCACAAGTTTGTGTTCGTTTTCTATGAACTGATCGAGTATCTTGTCGTACTCTTCTCTACCGTACTTTATTCTGGTCTCCTTGAGACCCATCAGGAAGCCGTTCCAAGAAGACCACCTGTTCATCTCGTTGGCTGGTAACACAATCAGATCCGATATGGAGGGATCAATGGTAACTTTGTAGACGTTATCCCATGGGTTCGTTTCCATGGAGAAGTAGAGTGTGCTACCGTACTTCCTGTTCCCCAGGGCCGATAACTTGGCGAAGACTGTTTTGAAGTTCTCGATTCTCTTATACCCATCCAGCCATTTCAGCTGTTCATTGAGGTACTTTACCTGTCTCATCGTTAATCGCCTTACGTCCTTGGGAAGATGTTTCACTGTGCCGAATGGTTCAATCTTCATTGGAGTTTCAAACTTCTCTTCCTCGACAACGAGTTCTATGTCAGGATATACAGGCAATACTTCTGACAGGATGTTTTCCACAGCTGGCTCTCGCTGGGTTAAACCTATCATCGCCAGGGCTGAGGGACCCTCACCCGAAATTGCTTGCACCCTCATGGAGGACAGGTGCTCCTCCAGGAAGTTCTCGCGAACGGGCAACTCAGAGCGCCTTACACTACGGAGGATAGATCTACGGCGTCGAGGTTCAGGTTTGACTTTCTTGGGGGGGAGCATGGCTGATATTTGTCCCTCATCGTAGACGCCCTGAGGTAAATAGTATTGTCTCCCTCCTCTCTTCACCTTCAGGGCGGTGCCGAATACTTCCATCAATTGCAGTGTGTTATAGGCTGATGAAGTTGTCATCCCAGTACCTTCGGCTATCTCCTTCGCTGTTTGAGCTCTGTCTATTCCAGACAGGTACTTTTCAATTCTTTCGCTTGTAGCTTTAAAATGACTTTTTCTCAATCATCCTATCTCCAAGAGTTCATAGCAGCTTAGATGTAGATGCGAATGGTATTGAATGATAACTACTTATAACACTTTCTCGCGTGCAACACTCGTGCGACACATGCGCACGTTCACCGCTAAAAGGTTGCGAGCGTCTTTTATAGGTGTTAATGGTAAATAAAAATGATAAATTTGACTATTCAGTTACCTAAAGTCATAAAACAATTCGCTATCTGCGTGATGTCCAGGAGGATCGTCATAGGTATATACTCTTGGCTGTCAATTATCGGCCTCTGCATAGTTTACAGGGGGCTTCCACCCCTAATTCTTGCCGTCAAGTTATTCTTCGCGATGACCGGTATGGCCCTTGGGACTTATCTCTGGAATGATGTCTGCGATTTCAAACAGGACATTTCTAGTGGGGAGATTGAAGACTTCGCTCCATCTGGTCGACCACTGGGCAGGGGCTTGGTCTCCAAGAGGAGGATGGGAGTATTCTCGGCTCTACTGGTGGTCTTGGGTCTGATATCGTCGGCCTTGATAAACATGGAAGTGCTTCTTATACAACTAGCTTTTCTCTTCATCTTTTTCATTTACTCGACCGAGCCTATACGCCTCAAGAGGATCTTCCTCTGGAAGCAACTCACAGTAGCGATAGGCGGAGCTATCGCCTGCCTATCAGCCGGTTTGGCCGCAGGCAACATAACCATTCAACTACTCTACCTGACGGGTCTTTTCTTTCTTTTCATCGCGGGACTCAATCCCCTGGTCGACTTAAGGGATATTGAATCCGACCGTGCCGGAGGAGTGAAGACGATACCCATAGTATGGGGTCCAGAGTTTACCATAAGGCTGGCCTTAGCCACATTCACGGCGGCAGCCGCCACGACTTGGATTGGGTTTTATAGGCTCGGGTTCAACGTAGCCTTACCGATTATCGGAACCATTGTATGTGTAGCATTCGTTTATGTGATGTACCCTCTCCTCAGTCATTTGAGCGAATACGAATACCACGAATTCAGTGCCAAGAAACTCTATACTCGTGGTCTGCCCCTATACTTCATACTACAACTAGCTGTCCTGGTGGGGAGCCTCCCCATTTAGTTTAGTCTCAATCGAATTGACAATATTGAGAGCCGAGTTAAACTCACCTGCTTTCCAAAACGTCTCAAAGAACTTGGTGAGCTTCTCTCCGACGCCCCTGTCGTCTATTGATAGAGCTGCTATGAAGCTCTCATTGAGGGTGTTGGAGAACTCTATGATGTTAAGGTGCCCGTCCACGACACAGAAGGTATAAGGAAGATCTACAAACCTCACAAAGTCCCTTAGGTTCACTTTATTGGAGGCGAAATTAATAATTGTCTTCGCGAATGTTACTGAGAGCATCATCCTCAGATTCTGTAACTTTGACGATAGACTCTTTTTTCCCACTATAAGCTTATTTGTTACGTTACGTTCCGTGGCCCTGAAGACGGCCTCCATGACTCTCACATCCCAATAGTTTGAAGCGAGAAGCACACTCTCCTCAGCGGAATCATACAGATCGATTGCCTCGATGGCGAGGGCCTCGTAGTCCCCTAACAACTTCAACTTAGTGGAGTCCTCGAAGATTGGGATCCCGAGCTCCTCTAAGATACTCTTCCTGACCCCGTTCTCCATCTCTAATCCATCTAAGCTAACGAGTAACTCCAGTTCATCCCTGGCATCGTAGGCCTTTCCCATCGCGGGGAGAAAGCGGTCATAGATCATCCTCCCCAGGCCCGTCTGTCCATAGCCGCTATCCATCTTCCTTACGAGGCCTATGTCGACGAGCTCCCTCAGCCTGGCGTAGTACCTCTTCGGTGTGAGATCCAGCTCCGCTATGGCGTATGTAGAGTTCTTTATGCCATCGCTGGTGTGGCGGAATAGTCTGAGGGCATCTGGCTTGGATAGGACCTTGAATAGGCTGGTTACGCCCTCTGCCCGTAGCTCCGCCTTTTCCATCTTATCCTTCTGAGGGCAGAGGACACCTTAAGCATTGTTTAGCAGTAGTATTGATCCATTAAAACTACTTTTTCAAGATACTACAGGTCGGGTTCCCTAGAACGAAGCAGTAATTCATAACTCGCAAGAGCTAGCTGACTTGAGCGTCTTTTTGGTCATGACGAAGATATCGCCGTGGTACTCCTCTTTTACCTCCCAATCCTCATCCAGAAGGTGAAGCATATCATCGAAGTTTTTGACTATTATGGGGCCTACTTCATTGTTCAATATTAGGGGTATTCTACTTGATATATCTTCATTTTCTTCTGACAGCCTGGTAGGCCCCCAAGTTGGGTTGGGTCAGAGCAGCCTACCCCACTAAATGAGGGGGTTAGGCTCATATGCGGAAACAGTGGTTTGGCTGTCTTGACCTCCGCCCAAGATCGGTCATGAACCTATTCCCCTATAACGGATTGTGTGTATCAACGGCAGACAAACGCCGCGCGCGAGAGAAAGTGGTCTATACGTCTTCTAGTAGGGCGATAGCCATAGCGATGTCCCATAGTGCCATGAAGGGGCCGAGGCTTGTTGTTCCGTAGTAGTTGATCCATTTCTGGAGCCCTATGAAGCTGAAGGGTGCGAGTACCCCGTATAAACATGCAAGTATCATCTTTAGGTGGTTATTTTCGTAGTATTCGGCCACCAGGATGTTCCCTGCGAGCACTATGTACATTGTACCTTCAAGGAGTTTGGGGATTCCTGCTTGGAACTGTACGCCTGTTACCAGAACGTAAAGACCTGCCATAATATATGAAATAATTGTGGTGTAGATCAATGCTTTCTTGCTGTTCATGTCATGCCCTCACGCGCGCGCATCCGATATTTATCTTCTAAAATGGAGAAAAAAGTCTCCCCAAACAGAATGCAACAACCACTATTACGGTTATGATGATAAGATTCCTGATTAGCTTTTTCCTTATCATGTCCTGATCGTCCACCGTCTCACCTTCCCCTGCGTTCGATACTTTTCAACTCCATGCCCATCGCGGTCCTGTTGAAGACCAGGCGGATCTCCTCCCCGCACTCCTTGCAGAATATGGTGATGGTGCCTCCCACTCCGTAGAAATCGACTTGGTTGACCGTACCACATCCAGGGCACTTCACTTCCCTCGTTTCAGACTTCTTGGAACTCGAAGCAAACCCCACCAGGAAGATCTCACTCTTCTCTATCCAACCGTCTCTTGCTTGTCGAGGCTCAGACCCCTCTCCTCTATGTCCTTCCTGATCAGAGTCCTCAGATAGTCCGTGACGTCGACGTAATGGCCCGTGTGGACTATCTCCATCACCGTATCGTACATCTTTTTGCTCACCCTGCCGGATAGAACCTTGGTCGGCCATCTGACCCTTTTTCCGCCCTTTGTGACCAAGAAGACACCATGTTCTATGGTGATTTCACTTGTATATATATTTCACGGGTTCTTGTAGACAAAAATGTATACAGACGGGTATCCTAAATTTACATAGGCTTAAATAGGTGATTCCTAACAAACCTTCAGCCGGTGGGGAAGGAGACCATTTAACGGTGTTCATAACCGTTTAAAGGCTCTATGCCCCGCCGAGCAACTAAAGGAAAAGGAAAAAATTGAGTAAACTAGACAAGAGAGCTATATCAATACTCGTGATCGCTATACTAGCAATATCTTTCGTACTGCCCCTCGTAGGGGTATCGGCACAAGATCCATTAACTCCAATATTAGAGGCCGGTCCTGACCAATATGGAGAATTAGTAAAAGTATCAGGAGCTATAGGGGGGGCAACCTCCGGAGCCACAATCGAGATTTATTGGGATACTGCAATGGGTGCTGACGCTCTTTTATTGAACTCCACCACAGCGAAGGCTGATGGTAGTTATTCGGTTTGGTTCGATGTTCCCGAGGCAGTCAAGGGATCCCACTACGTATGGGCCAAGGACGTAAGCGGGCCCTTTTACGCGAGTAGCACAGCATTTCAAGTGAACCAGTTGGTCGATGTATCGCCATCCTCGGGTCTACCGGGGGACGATGTTGATGTGGAGGGCTACGGCTTCGACGCAGAGGAGAGTGTCGAGATAAAGGTCGAAGATTTGACTGTACTTTCTGAAGATATCGGAACTGGAGCAGCAGGTATATTAACATATTCTGGAACGTTAGTGAATTTCCCAGTATTAACAGATAGCATTACAATAACAGCCACTGTAACGGTGGGGGTTACCATAACTGATGCATTGGACGGTGTCCCCGGTGACGGGAAACTTGCAGATGCTGGTGCAACTGTAACTGGTACAATAAACTATGCAACGGGTTACTGGACTCTGAGCTTCATAGGAACCGGGCCAACCGGTACTATCACGGCGGACTATACTAGGAGTGGCTTCACCATCCAGGCGTTTGATACCTTCGAGACCGATGAACTCGGCTCGTTCACCAAGACCTTCGATGTTCCCTCGATGTCCTACGGAGACTATACGGTCAGGGCGACCGATGAAGTTTCGCTGGGTGCGAATACTAACACTGATCTATTCACGTTAGGAGCTAGCATAACCGTCACTCCCGAGGAGGGTAACACAGGAACCGTTGTCAGAGTAGAGGGGAGAGGATGGACTCACCTTGAGAAAATGTCTTTCACATATGACGGGAAAACTGCTTACGTTTTGGATGCTACTGTGATAACTGTAGGTTCCACTGGCAAGTTTACCGCTGATGTCGTTATACCTAGCATAGGTATAACTTTAGGTAAATTCGACCTACAGGCATCAGAAACTGACCTAATAGGAACTGACGGTGTTAAGGGACCTGCTACTGACAAATTCGAGGTTTTAGGTCTCCCAGAGATTGAGGTGACCCCGACCTATGGGTCTCCTGGAGCCACCATCACCGTGACAGGTAGCAACTTTACGCAGAAGGCTGATGTCGAGGTTGTCATTGAACTTTGGACTAAAACAGGCACAATAACCAGAGTAGCCGAACTAGTAATCGCTGAGACAGAGTCGGATGGCACGTTTGAAGACACGTTCATGTCCCCCGCGGTAGGTTTCTTTGGATATGATGTAAGGGCTTATGATCTGAGTTATGACTTGTATGCAGATGATGCCTTCAAGGTCGGTCTCATCGCTATGATAATCAATCCGACGTATGGTGCCGCAGGTACAGATATCTCTCTGACAGGGATTGGCTTCTTACCCGGTGATTACAACTTGACATTCGGAGATATATTGTACGAGGACTACGGAACTGGCGTCGGTAGCGGTGAAGCAATATCGGATATCTTCTATGCCCCGAATGTTGAGCCAGGAACCTACGATGTAACTGTCGTCGATGAAGATGAGAATGAGCTGTCGACACAGTTCACTGTAACAGCTGTAACTGAGGTCACCCTTGACCCAGCTAAGGCACCGAACGACTATAACATGACAATTGAGGGCGAAAACTTCGCAGACAAAGTCGGCGCAGTGGACTTCGTCTTATACAACTCTACAGATGATTGGTCTATGGATGTCTATACGGATCCAGGGGCTGTCCCGGCTGCAATTGACAGTACTGGTAACTTCACGGCCTATTGGGAGGTTCTCCCTGAGGCCGAACTCAGCCTCGGAGATTACACGATCAACGTCACAGGCCCCGAAGATTTCTTAGTACAGTTAAACTTCAGCGTAGTCGAGGCTCGAGTCGACGTGGCGCCACGTAAGGCACTCTTCGACAGAGGCGATACGATACAATTCAACGTGAAGAACGACTTCGACTTCAAGAAATCGTACATGGAGGTATGGGATCCCTATGACAACCTATACTGGAAAACTGAGCTATTCGCGGACTGGGTCAAGTCGGCAGGTCTATACACGGTACCCTACTACCTGCAGACCTCTGGCATGAACCCCATGACACTTACACAGGACGCACCGATGGGCACATGGTTCTACATATTCTACGAAGAAGGTACAGATCAGCTGGTCAACGGCACCTTCGAGGTCGGACCCTCGTCAGCTGCCCAGGTAGACGAGAAGCTTACAGAACTCTGGGGCAGCATCGAGGACCTCACGTCGAACATCGACGACATCACTTCGGAGATCGGGGACGACATCGACGTTCTATCAGGTGAGATCGACGACGTAGTCGCCGATGTCCAGGACATGGTCGACGACATCACAGCGGACCTCGCCGGAGAGCTCGCCCAGGTGGCCGCAGATACCGAGGCCGCGGTGGGTGAGCTTGAGGACGCCATAGGCGACATAGCCTCAGCACAAAACGAACTCTCAAGCGAACTCGACGATATGAGTCAAGATACAACCGCAGCCAGGGAGGCCGCAGAGGACGCGCAGACAGCGGCGTCAGGCCTGACGACCCTCGTCTACGGCGCGATAGGCGCCTCGTTGATAGCAGCTCTCGCAGCGATAGTATCTCTGATGCAGATAAGCAAGAAGATCGCTTAACTCATCTTTCCCCTTTTTTATTTCTCAAGCGGTTAGGTTAAATGTTCTCTGAGGAGCTTAATGTTCTTTTCAGCTCTGATTATCATATTTTTATGGATTTCTCTGACTTTTTCTTGAGGTGTGAATTCGATTCCATCACTATTCTGAGAAGAATGTAAATCAAAGTAATGCTTAGGTGAGCCCAGTTCTTTTGCCAGATTCATTACTTTATCAATATATGAGATAGCATAAACTGGTTTTTCGGCAATAATTGAGAATATCAAGCTGTGGTATCTTGTGGTAATCATTTTATCCATTTTAGAGACAGTTAACAGTGTTTTTATGGGTGGCTGAAGGGGCATTATTCTGATGTTTAGGTCCCCAAAAAGGTCTTTACCTATTCTCAGGTCATGGTAGCTATGAGGTATAAAGAAGAACTCATCATCTGAATATTTTATCAGGTTTCTTAATCTGCTTAATACATTATCGTAGTTTCTGATTATTTTCTCTCTATCTGGGATAATCTGTTTAGGGAGAACTGGTTTAGGGTTGAGATTGAGACCTATTCGTTCGGAATCTCTTTTAGTTTTTTCCCTTATTTCGCTTTCTAATAAAAATGAGGGACATGCAGTAACATGAACTGGTCTATCAAGGTATTTCTCTAGTCTTTCCTTACTCTGTTCATCCCTAACCGTTATCAACTCCATTTTATTCATTTTTCTAACAAGTTCTCTGCCCTTCTTTGTGATTATTCCAGGTACGCCTACGCCTATAGCAAAACTTTTTTCCACATGGTCAATTGGCATTAGTCTGGCCGCTAAGTATCCCTTAGGATAATCCCGAATAACTCCACCTCCACAAATAACATGATATTTATAATTTCTGAAATCAGGTACATCTGGTCCTACCAATCCAATTAAATCTGTTTCGAGACCAAAATCATCCTTGAAAACCCTTTCCAATATTAAGGCAGGGGCCAAATCACCTATGTTGGAAGTATTCAGACTGGCTTGTAAAACTACATCTCCGCCTATCTTAGTTTGGATCAGGTCATATAGACTTAATAAGCGATTACAACCCCGAAACTTGAGTAAAAATGTACGTAAACCCATTAGTGCTCGCCTATGAAGATACCCCACCCACTTTGACTTATCAATCGAGTTCGGCTCCTTTTGTTATTTCATCGATTAGGTACCAGAAGGTCCACCAGATGCGTCGTAGAGCCTCAAGAAGCTTGCCCATCTAAAATCCCCTCAATATCCCGCGCGCGCTAGGCAGACCCCGCCTCCACGATTGACGTACCGTGGCTTTCAGCCATTTTCATTCACCATTTAATGGGGCTCATAACCGCTTAAGGGTTACGAGCGCGCTAGAAGTATAAACAGGATAACTACGACGATCACGATAAAACACAGGATCCTCCGGAGAACCCTCCTCTTCTCCCTCCTCCTCTCCTCTTCCGTGATAAACATCATAATCTATCTCCTCGCGCGCGCGTGTGGCTATTACTCCTCCTCTGTCTTAGGGAGCTTGACGTAAAAGGTGATAAAAACCAGTGCGATGATGAGGATAATGAGTCCGATGGCGATGGGCCCGACCTCAAACATGTTAGGCCTTCTTACCAGCGCGCGCATGGTTTTAAAAATGGTCCACGCGTGCCCAATTTGTTGATTTCATCATAATGGTTGAGAAAATTTATACCCTTATCCGTTGTCTTATAGATCTTACCGTCAAGTTCGAGCAGTTCTTGCTCTAAGAGATTTGAGAGGTATCTGTTTATTATTGTGAAGTTCAGGTTTGCCTGATAGACTAATAAAGTTTTCTTGACTCCCCCTTCATTGGCCAGGTAGAGGATCTCCGCGTAGATGTCCATATCATTTCTTCTCTTCTTGGGTCTAGCCCCTATGGATTTATCATCGTCTTCCCTCTGGAATCGCCTTATAATGCCTGCCTTCATCAGCTCATGTATGTGGTATCCGACGTTACTGAATGTGAGGTTTTGCTTCCCATGCTCCTTCATGATTTGATGTTGAGTTTTATGAGGATCAGAAAGCCATGCCTCGAAGGCCATCTTGGATGAAGGTCGCTTACCCCACCAGAACTGCATATAGGCTTTCTCGTCCATTATCTCATAGCTGTAACCGCCATAGGACTTGTGGTAGAATCTCTCCATCTACGAGGCACCCGAATTCATTCGCCGTTCCATGGTGAGCGTCACCACTTGGCGCCTGCGCGCGCGCTTGTGCATTCGCGAGAGGAGTCTGTTGAGCCAGTAGCCCTCGTCGAAGAATATGAATTTCTCCTCACCCTCGTAGCAGCTGGGACATATCGTTTTCCCGTATCCGAAGGTCATCAGGTGAACCTTGAGGCCACACTTCCTGCATCTGAACATGCCGCTCAACCAGAGCCGAACCCTATCAAACATTTATTCCTCCGTTTCTCCTCCTCGTACTTCTCAACGTATTCGGGGCCGTAGTACTGGATGAACTTCTTCGTCTTCCTCTTCTTTCCCTTAGTCATCAGCCCTCACCCAGGTTTGGCCCTACGCGCGTGATGAACATGGCTATTCACGCGCTTGGCACTTTACTCCCCCGTCCAGGGGCAAGGCAGACCCCGCCTCCACGGCTGCGTGCCGTGGCTTGAAGAATAAAAAAGGGGATTGGTTATTTTTCGATGGGGATCGGGAGTTTCCAGACCATGACCCTTACTTTTTCCCAATTAGCGTCTTGTGGAAGTCTACGGACTTCTATTATGTCTTCGTCTGACATGGACCATGTTAGACCTGCACTTTCATCACCCTTGTATTCCCCGCCTAAGAATATCTGATGAATCACTTCACGTTCACCGGCATCAGCATCACCAAACTTACCTAGTACATATACAAAGGCACTCAATTCGTATTTTTCCACCAAGTGCAAAGATATTGTCTGACCTTGATTGATAGGCACCCAACCGCTATCGTAATCAGGATCACCAAGTCCTGCTGATCCTATAGGTCCTGTAGGCCCTGTATCGCCGGTGTCACCCTTTGGTCCTGCTGATCCTGTATCGCCTTTGGGTCCTGTAGCCCCTGTAGGTCCTACTGGCCCCTCTGGTCCTTCTGATCCGGGTAAAAGTTCTAGTGCGTTTAATTTTCTTTCTAGGTACTTGAATGTGACAAAGTCCGTCATATCCTCCTTTAATCCGTTGATGGCCTCCCATATCTCCTTGAATGGAACACCATTGTTTTGCTCGCCATTGTTGCGCGCGAAGGCAAAGGATATGCCTGACAACGCGATGATGACGACTGCTATTATCCCCGCTTCCCTCTTGCTGATCTTCACTTTCCTACCTCTCCTATTCTCTTCCTTTCTTGTCTTGGCACTTTACTCCCCCGTCCAGGGGCAAGGCAGACCCCGCCTCCACGACTAGCGCATCGTGGCTACTTGATCTCATCGTCTACCTCGGGGTAGAGTGAAGGGATTTTCCCCTTCCAGCCGAAGTACAGTATCGTGGCAGCAGCGACGATTACGATTATTATCCCGGCCACATAGCCCGGGCTAATCCCGGATGGGGGCTCCGTGACTTTGAAGATACCTTCAAGGCCGTCAACGGTGACATCGTATTCTCCAACACTTTCCGGTGTTATCGTATGCGATACAGTTCTAGATTCGTGGCCTTCCAGTTCTACGCCTTCCATTATCATCGTTTCGCCTATCTGGACGAATGGCACGAAGACAAAGGATCGACTGTCCTTGTTTGTGATGATGAAGCTTACGGTTACTTCCTCTCCAAGCTCGATCTCCTCCGGCGTTATGGTCAGGTATGAGACCTCGAACTCAGGCTCGGGTAGAGCCTTAACCGTGAAGCTCCCCGTTAGACCATCGAACTCTACGGTGTAGGAGCCCTCGCCCCTCGTCAACTCGAATACGACCGTAACAGTCATCCCGCCCCCGAGAGAAGTGATATCCTCGGATCCAACCACTACCCCATCCAGCACAAGTTCTAAGGTGTAGCTTCCCTCCGTCTCGCCGACGTTGGTCACGTCCACGCTTACGGTGACCGCCTCTCCCTCCTCGACCTCATCCGGCTTTATGGTCAGGTCTGAGACACCGAACTTGGCTGGAAGAGGAGGAGCCCTCACCGTGAAGCTGCCAGTCATCCCACTTACCGTGACGTTGAAGTCTCCGACCGTGTCCATGGTTAAGGTGTGTGATACGGTCTTGGATTCGTTGGCTCCCAGGTCGACCCAGATCCTCAGGTAGACATCCATCGGCGGCCAGGTGGGTGGAGGGTCGTTGACGTTCTCTATGTGTATGTCGACTGCGTAGGTTTGGCTGTCGATGTTCATGATGTCTACGCTTATGGTGACGTTATCCCCGAGCTCGATCTCCGAGGGTGTGACTGTGAGATTGTCGAGGAAGGGCGGAACTGGTGGAGTAGGTATGGCGTGCATACCTGCGATCAGTATCGGGCTGCCGGAGGCTTCCTCCGCGGTCATGTAGGCCCAGACCACGTTCCTCTCGGTGTCTACGCCGGTGTCCGAGCATCTCTGCCAGGCCCCATTCATCCAGTAGTATATGCCCAGAGAGGCCTCGTCCAGTCCCTCGACCTCCTCATCAGTGTAGAATATCTCCACGTATATGGGCCAGACAACCGCATCCGGATCGCTAACCTCAACATCGACGTAGTTGGGTAGGGCCATTGCCGGAATCGGATCCCCGGGGTATGGGTTCTCCTCGTACCTGAGAACCGTGACGGTGACCTGGTCGGTCGTATTCAAGGTCACGGTTGTATTTGCCTCCTCAAACGCGTATACGATGTGTCCCTTCTTCTTACCTGGAACCCGTTCCACAAAATCAGCAGAAACGGTAGCAGGTGGATCCGAGACCTTGACCTTGCAGGTGTCGGAATCATAAGACCACCGGTTATCCCTCACAGTGAGAGTAACATTATATTGGCCTGACTCTGAGTACTCGTGCTCTACAGCGACTCCCGAGTCAGTCGTCCCGTCTCCAAAGTCCCATTGATAGCTTTCGATGGTGCCATCCGGATCTTTGCTCTTCGACCCGTTAAAGTAGACTGTATAGCCAACCCAAGCCTTCTGGTTAGGTCCTGCTTTTGCAATCGGCTCAGTATTTGGTCTACCTGTTACGTGTTTGGGTCCTGGCTTTGGCTCTATCTCCTCGCCCATCAGATTAACATCGAAGGTGTAGGCTCCTGGCATGAGGTTGATCGCAGTCTTTATGATGATGCTAAGTTCGTTGTGGGAGTTCGCAGCTACGGTTCCCTCCTCTGTCGTGAAGACGCCGGGTGTATCCTGTTCATACGTGAGGTCTATGCCGTTTAGGTTGATCTTATCGATGAAGATCTCGTTGTAGCCAATGATGGGTGCCCCCGGTATCTCCGAGGTGACCGTGATCTTCACGATGGGGGTGATGGGATCCTTTGCGATGTTGTCGAATGTGATGATCATCTCATATGAGCTGCCTGCCACCATGTTCTCGGGCAAGTCCTGAACGATCTTTATGTTCTCTATTGGGTACTCGGCGTAGACGTTTGGAATTAATACAAGTGCTATGGTCAGCACTAACAACGTAAGCGTGCTTGTCTTTCTATTCATCTTCTATCTTCCTCCTTTCTGATTTCGACCCGTCTCAGGGTCTTTTCATAGGGGCTGAGCCCCGATCAGATAAAAAAGGGAGAGATGGTTTTCCTTATTCATAAGATTAAGGCGTTACTGGTACTATTCGGTATGAGAATGTGTAGGTTCCAGATGCCGCAGAGTTGAAAGTTATGTCCCACCTTGCTACATCTGTTTCTCCTGCACCCCATGTTGAGGTATCGCTAGCCTTCCACAGCTCTATACTGTCAGGATCTATCCGCTGCACGTCTCCTGATGGAACATCAGTATGTAGTTTTCCATATCCCTGGTCGCCGTAGATACTGTCAAATCTGCTTGTTATGGTCACGAAATCGACTTGACTTATTCCATCCTCGTTTGACAGTATAATTTCCTCATGTCCTTTGATTTCTGCATCTGCCAGATTTGCACTCATGGTATAGATTGTTACTGTTTCTCCGCCGTGAACAGTGATGGTTGCAGTTGGCTCTGTCCAATCAGTTGCATCCCACTCACCTTCAACTTGTACACCGTATTTATCAAGGCCTTCAGGGAAGGCATATACCATTCCATATGGGAGATCTGTTGCAGGGTCAATACCCGGCCTAAAACATTTAAAGTCTGCCCAGCTAGCTCTACCGTACGAAATGCCTACAGCCATTGGTGATGTAACTGTCGCGACTTCTTTTGTTACTGTGTTGCTGAGGTAGTCGACGAGTACGGCTGATGCCCCAATAGCTAGCAGGGAGACCATGACTATCGCGAGTAGTGGCACGCTCTTACCGAACATCTTAAAAGATTTCATTTTACATATTTCCTATACAAGCCCGTTTCGCCCAGGGCTTCCGCCCTCCCAAGCACGGAACGGTACAAGTCCGTCTTCCGCCCACGTGGGCTGTCGGCACTTTACTCCCCCGTCCAGGGGCAAGGCAGCTCTCGCCTCCACGATTGACGTACCGTGGGTTGCCGTCGTCTTCTCTCTCATCTTCTTCTCCTTTGCTCTCTTTCAGGCAGCCTCATCCTGCCTCCGGGGTTGGCTCCCGACCACGCGATTGGGTCACATGGTTTCTCCTCAGGGTTATCTCCATGGCCGTCATTCTTTTCTTCCCCATCTCTTACCTATTGCGATTATCAGGATAACCAATGTTAATGTGCATTGAAGTTCTAGTACCAGCCACTCCCAGAAATACGGGTCGCCTGGAGTCATTATTTTCTTTCACTCCTTTCCTACAACTGTATATGATGAACATTTGGGACATCGAAGCTGGCCCTCGAAGCCGTGCGGGTAGTCCTCGAAGAGCCCATGCTCTGGGCAGTTCGCGAGGTAGAAGGGGTTAGGCCCACTCCAACCCTCATGCTGCCTGTGCTCCAGGTAGACCTTCCCGAAGATGCGGAACCTGATCCGCTTAACCAGTGGTAGGTCAGACGCCTTCATCTTTTCATCTTCTCCCTTCTTCCGCCTGCTCGCGCGTGGCCAGCATCATCCCGCCCTCCGCTTTCCCGCCGCCTCCCCGAGAAAGTCCCGAGGCTTAGAACGTAAGGCATCCAGGGCCTCGGGTAGATTGGGGAATCAACTCCAAGGGAGGATACGGTTTCGGGTGCGGGGGCTCGGCACGGTTCCGGCTGATTCATGTCACATCTTTTTCCTTGATCGGCTTCCCCTTGTTTTCCCTGAGCTCCCTGACGAGTTTCCTCTCCTTGCGTATCTTGTCGATGGCGGCCTCCCTGACGAATGATCCCCGGCTCGGCCAGTAGCCGAGCGCCTCTATGAGCTCGTCTATGTCTTCTCCTATGGCCTTCGGGAGGGAGATGGTGACGTATTTATCGCTCATGTATACACCACGGATGGCACCAATCAGTGCTACTAATAGGTATCACTACTATATATCAGTTTCCCATGGCAAGGATAAATACATCAATGGCAACGCCGATTACGGGCGGACCCCCGGTGGCCGGATAATCATCAGAAAGGTGTGGGACGGGAGGCTAAAAGGCGTTGATTGGTGCAATCCGCGGTCTCAGCCGCACCGTCCCAATCTGAAAATGGTTGTTTCCTCTTCTTAAGCGTTTTCCGTCATCTTTTCACAGTCTAAGTCCTTTATCAGCAGTTTACGGACTCAGCCTCTAGCACAGTGCCTTTCGTTCCGTCTCTCTGAGCCTTTAAATGTCTGTGAGGAGGCCAACCCCCGCTTCTCAGAGGAATGGTTTATTTATGAGGCTTCCATGTATGGGGGGTATAGGCTCTCCTTGGAATACTGTAGGTGACACCACAGGCTGAGTCCAAACTGTAATCCGGAAAAATCATTATACGTGTGGATACCAAAGAGGGCTACCAATATGATCGAGAGCAAGGGAAAGTTCATAAACCGCCCCACGACGAGCGGAGACCGGAAGTACGACAAGTTCTTCGTCTACATCCCCACGGAGGTCGCAAGGGACAGCCACTTCCCCTTCGCGGAAGGTGAAGCCGTGACCATAAGAATCGACCTTGATGAGAATCGGCTTTTGATTTCTAAGATTCGCGAGTGATTGAGCTCTGAGGAACTAGGCGGGGTTAACTCCCCTTTTGATGATGTTTCCCACCAGGGAGCCTAGGGCGGCGTGGATGAACACCATGTAGTTGACCATGATCCAGTCCAGGGGGTTCAGTCCCCCGAGGAGGGTTATGTCCCCGAGGCTGCCGGCGACCAGGATCGCCCCTGAAAGGCTGATGGCTACACCCGTTCCTTCCAAGTATGACAGTCCGTATAGTGCTAGGAAGGCCCCCATCCACTCCATGATGAAGGCCCCTTCCGGGAACGGTAGGCCTAGGACTGCGATCAATATCATGATGGATCCCGCGGCCAGAGGTAGTCCGGCGGTCAGGCCTCTCGAGGACATGGTGCTAGACTGGATCTCTAAACCTTTAAACGGTTATGAAGGTTAGGAACGAACTAAAGATCTCTATCAGTGAGCCTTGGGTTCAGGGGTAGGGTACTTGTCTACGAACCTGAGGATGGCACAGCGGGCCAGTTCCTCCCTGCTGTTGTAGTCGAGGAGCTCGACGGCCTCGTCGATCCTCTTCATGAGCTCGGGTGTGAGGGATATCTCCAGTTTCTCCAACGTTTTCCACCGATTGATGTCTTTCAATGGTGTGATGTAAAATATTTTTAACGGTTGCGTATCTGTAACATTCATAGTTAATACATATTCCGCTGCGCGCGCACGCGCAACTGGTGTAACCCTCTCCTAAGCGGATATGTGGCTGGGCCCCCTCCAACTAAGAGCCTTCTTCAGACTCGTATGAACAGAAAATGCACGTGCTAGCCTGAGTTCTCGGGTTTCTTGGCCACCTCATTGCAGAAGGGTTCTATCCTGTGTTGTCTCAGGAGGTCCCTGAGAGCCGCCCTGATGATCTCTCCCCGGTTCAGGTAGAGCCCCTCCTCGACCAGGTGGTCCAGGGCGTCTATGTAGTCCTGAGTCATGGTCACATCCAGCTTCGAGCAGTCCATCTATTAACGCCTTTAAATGGTGTGGTGTGAGACGCTTTAACTGTTGCGGATGTGTTACGTTTGCGCTAGATACGCGCACTAGACTGAGCTCTCTACGGCTTCCTCGACTACCTTGAACGGCTCTATCCCGTGTCTTCTGAATAAGAGCCTGAGAGCCTCCAGGATTATATCTCCCCTGCCAAGGTAGAGCCCCTCCTCGACCAGATGGTCCAGGGCGTCGACGTAGGCCTTCGTCATGGTCACGCTGACGCGAGTCTTATCGGCACGATCTTGCAACGTGTCTGTCTCGCTTCCTCTTTCCATTGAGCTTCACACTCGGTTGGTTAATGAGCATGAAAGGGTAGTTTAAAAGCCCTCTCTAGCGAAAAAGGATAATGTATACCGTATTGGGGATAAAAAATGCTATTTTTTCCCTTTATTGGGATAAAGAACTAAAAATAAGGAGTTTCATTACGGATCATTGTTCAGAAGGCGCATCCTTCTTGGGTTCGGCTCTCTTCGTAGCGAAAGGCTCTATCCCGTAGCTTCTGAATAAGTGCCTGAGCGCCTCCAGTACCGCCTCTCCCCTGTTCAGGTAGAGCCCCTCCTTGACCAGGTGGTCCAGAGCGTCGGTATAGGCCTCTGTCATTGTAACGCTGACACGGGTCTTATCGGGTTTGTCTGACACTTTTAAACACATCCCTTGTGGTATATCTACCTCATATTACCATAGAAATGATTAAAAACATTTTGGGTTAATGGTGAAAGATGGTATCTAATGGTTGATAAAGAGATAGCCTTTGTTAAAGTTCAACCACGAAAATCCGGGAGCTTCATGGTCACCATACCAGCAGAAGCCGTGAGAAGGCTTCATATCACGAGAGAAGATCGGCTTAAGGTCCTGATTAATAAGAGAAAGAAGTGCATTATTTACCAGCTTTAAGTTCAGCGCTCATTTACCTTCAACCTCGCTGAGCGCGCGGGGAGATCCTATCCTATCTTGACATCTCTAAGGGTCTTCCCTCTCACCTCGATCCCGTTCTCCTGGAGCAGGTCCACGAGCTGCTGGGCTTTCTCGGTTCTGGGCCCGGCAAGCCCGCAGTCCTTCGAGTCGTATCCGAACCAGACGTATTCGAGGGATCCCTGCTTCTTGAGCAGTATCATCCAGGTGGCCATTATCTCGGGGTCCATGTCCAGCGCAGGCTCGATGGTCACCACCTTCCTCGGGTAGTCGAGCTCATGGAAGTCCCAGAACCTTCTTGTGGGCAGGGGGGCCAGGGAGATCTCCTCGTAGCCCTTGTTCCGGTTCGTCTCCAGGGTGGTCAGCAGGATGACCTTGTCCTGATGTTCGTTGAACCAGTCAAGGTACTGCTCGAAGCACTCTGGGTTCTTGCTCTGGAAGTAGTAGGTCTTAGCCATCCGGGGCTTGTGGGCCTCGATGGCCATGAAGATGTTCCAGACGAAGCGGGGCTCATAGAAGGAGATGTCTCCCGTGCCGCAGACGAGTACGATGGGTGAGCTCGGGATTCTCTTCAGTCGCTCGGGGTGGTAGTGGGGCGTGTAGCTGTAGCAGTCCGGGCAGTTGAGGGTGCCAGCAACTCGTTTTAGCTGCCTCTGAAAAGATGCCTCACAGTAAACACAACCATAGCGACAGCCGACAGCTGAGTTCCAAGTCTTCGCATTCTCGTACATGTTGCTGGGCATCAGACTTTCTCCTTTCTTGCGTCTAGTAGGCCTTCAGCCCGGATTTTCCGTCGCTGCCCTTCTTTGTAGAAACCTGAATCGTATAGCATCTTGAAGTGTTCTTTCATGTCTTCAAACATTTCCTCTGCTTTTTCAGTAAGTTTCTTCAGATATGCTTCCTGACCGTCGTGGTCCTTCGCTATTTCATAAGCGAGGTCCACTTTCGGCCTGAGCCCGTCGATCTGCTTCTGCAGGCTATCCAGCTGGGACTCAATCTTCGAGAGACCAAACCTGGGAGCCGGGGGTTGATAAACCGCTATAGCCGTGTTGAACTTATCATTAATCAGTTTCTCAATATATTTGAAGCAAATCCTGGTATCCTTGTCGAGACGCCCCAAGGCCTCCTTATACCCATATCTACTCGTCATGATTTCACCTCCTTAGAATTGTTAGAAGTCTGCCAATCCTCTGCAGTCAGAGGCTGTCCTGCCAGGACTTTGTTAAGCCTGTTCAATCCAGCCTTCAAGGACTTTGTGAAGCAGTCTCTGCATAGATACTCCTTCTCAGGATAAGGATAGATAACCCTCTTGCCGTCGACCTCGAAGCTTCCACCGCAGAGAGTACAGTTATCAGGGATTTCCCTTTTCATCCTTCATCCTCCATGTACTGAGCGATTATGTCAGGAGGGTAGTACTCCTCGCACTTGGGACACCAGTAGCCGTCACCGTCAAACTCCATCACAGCGGCGCAGATAGGACAGTTCATTTCTCAGCCTCCTTCTCGAAAATCAATACATCTTCATAGAGAATCTTGGGGGCATCAGGAAAGTTTCTCTCGTACAGGATCCTCCAGAAGCTCCTGGTGGGCAGCTTGAAGTACCAGCGATCTGAGAGGCGGAAGCCGGCGGCCTCGCAGAGCTTGATGGTGTCCAGGTCGAGGCGGACCACGGCTTTATCGCGGATGAAGTTCTTGGTGATGAGGATCATCTTCCCCTCTAGCTTCAGGACTTTGTGGCATTCGCGGTAGACCTTGAGCATGGCCTCTAGGTAGGTCTCGCCCTTCATCGAGCCGATGTTATCCTCCGAGACCTCCTTGTAGTCCTTCTTTGCCCTGAGTTTTGAGTCTCCGCCCCTCTTGCCTTTATCGCTACCAGTCTCAGTTTCACTCCCTTCATAGGGTGCCGAGGTCACGATGGCGTCTATCGCCTGCCTGTAGCTCATCCGAGCCTCATCCCCATCCTGAACGACGTCGTCCGCGAGGCGGTTCCCGTAGGGCGGAGAGGAGACCACGGCATCCACTTTCTGGGGATAGCCCCTCATGGACCTGCCGAACCTCATGGTCTTGTGCTTCGGCGAATCGCTCTCGTCATCCCAGTGCTCCTCGAGCCACCCTTCATCGTAAGCCGGAACGGATCCCTCATAAGGAGGAGAGGTGACCACGGCGTCTACCTCACCGTATTCGAGGTTGTCGATGTTCCGGGGGTCGTCGCTGAGGGGTCTGGCGTGCCTCTCCGGGAGCCCGGGGTCGCTGACCTCATCCTCGCCAGGAGCCTTGTAGCCTTCCCTGGCAATGTCTCCGCCCGTGGGGGAGGGGTCGAATGGCGGGCTGGTGATTATGGCGTCTGACTCTCCCAGCAGACATGAGAGTTCACGAGCGTCTCCCGGGATGCACGTCATTGACCCTTTTGAAATGAGGCTGCTCTGCACCCTGGTACGGTTGATATTTTCGTCTATCATCTTGCAGAACTGGGGTTCAAACTCGACGGCGACGCCGTGCCGTCCAAGGAGGGATGCCAAGATGGTGGTACTGCCCGTTCCGGCCATGGGGTCGAGGACGGTGTCGCCGGTCTTCGTGTAAGTCTTCAAGATCCAGCGGAGCAGGTTGAGGTTCATTTTAGCCGGGTGCTCGGTGCTCTCATCCGTGAAGTAGTCCTTCCAACCCTTGAAGCCTGGAGTCGCAGGGAACTTCAGGATCTTATCTTCAGGAATCTCCCTGTAGCCCCTCACCGCCATACCTTGATCCCCCTATCGTGGAGATAACTGGCTGCGAGGTCCGCGATGTCGGGTGGACTGAAGGGTATCTTAAGCTCCTTGACATGAATGACTATCTCTCTGTAGGTGATCTCGGTGACATGCCTAGGAGTGAGGTATTCCTCAAGGATGGTCTGGGCCACTTTCTCGGCTATTCTGTACTTAGGGCTCAGAAGCCGGTAGTGAAGCTTTAGGGTGTTGACCACATCCTCTGTAGATGCTCCCTCAAGGGCCCATATTGTAGGGTGAGGGCCTCCCTTGGAACCCCTGCTCTTGAAGACCTTCATGGCAGGTGAGATGAATCCTAGGGATCTAAGGCGCTTCATGGCGCTATAAGCGGTGGTCTCGGGTATTTCCAGCTGGCATTGGAGGATCCAGGCCGTGGCTGCTCCATGGAGGCATAAGAAGAAGAAGACTTCTGTGGTGGATTCACTTAAGAAGATACCCCTGACTTTCGGGAGAATCGTTTGTGCATAGATGCTTGAGGTTGAGAGGTTATCCCCATGTAGTTGTAGTAATAACTTGAATGCATATATTATATCATATACCGGGTTACTCTCACTCTCTGGGGGTATCCTCATAGTCAGCCCTCCTTATTCATGAGCTACTTTCACCAAGCTCCATGACACGCACTATTCATCATCAAGCGAAATATCTGTATCAATTATGCCAATTCTATCATTTTGAAATAGTCTTTCAATTTCTTTATCCAATTTTCTAGCCTTTATCTTGGCTTGTTTGCGTTTGTACCAAGGCCAATATCTATCTACAATTTCTTCATGTGAGACTACCCAAATTTCCAATGGGTCTACACTCTCTGATTGTATCCATATACGCCAGCCTTCAAAAATGTCAATTACTGCACTCCTAAAAAAGAAGCAGTTTTCATTATCTATATATTTCATTATTTTCTTTCTATTTACAATCAATTCATTAGTAGCAATAAGTCTCAATATAGCTAAATGGTCTAAAATCCCAATCTTTTCATCATCAGCAGTAACGGAAATAGGGCGGTCTCTAACCCCTACTCTATCTTTGTAACCGCTCCTATTTCCCTTAATTTTTATTTTAGCAATCTCCTCTCCATTATTTTGAAATATTTTTCTTCTTTCTCGATCATTATCCAGCCTCTGCTCAGCTTTTCACAGGCGACGGCAGTTGATCCCGTTCCGGCGAATGGATCAAGAATCATGTCTCCGACGTCAGTTACAGACTTCAGAATTTTTTCAATTAGCGCTACGGGTTTCTGTGCTGGATGTCCATAGTTTCCGGCTGATACAACAGGAAAGCTAATTACATTATGCATATTAATTTGGCCGTACCAGTTGAAGGTCTTCTGTTGGCCCTTGGAGGCGTATACCATGAACTCGAAGCTGGAGACAAAATTTGTCTGAACTGCGGCTGGGGGAGGATTATCTTTACGCCAGACTATTGTGGTTCTTTTCTTCAGACCATTTGCTATTAGAATATCCATGAGGTGGGAAAGGTAGTTATCACTCGTGAATACCACCATTGAGCCACCGGGCTTCAATACGTCGACTGCTTTTTTGACCCACTTCCTAGTGAAATCGAGATATTCTTCGGGAGTAAAATGGTCCCATTCTCCTTTGTCCCTATCGAAGTCTTTTCGGCCCTCTAATTTTATCAAGTTTTCATATGAAAGGTTGTATGGCGGATCAGTAAATATGCAGTCAAAATCAGTTCCAAGTTTGTCGATCTCATCGAACATGTCTCCATGAATTATTCTCTTCCTCCGTTCATTCTTGTAAAAAATGTCAACTTCATTCTTCAATGCTGAAAGGTCATAATCGAAAATAGCAGCCCCTAGAGATACAAGCTTATTCAAAACTGCCTCTTTTAACCGAGTGTCAAATATCTTCTCATCTAGATATTTGGTGACCCCGTTCAGTGCCGTTGCTATTTTCTGAAGAGTCACGGAGGAATAGGGCTTTTTTATCATAGTCTCTACTAGCAGAGTTCGTAGAGCTTCGTTGCGGACACGGGCAAGCTGAACAAGATCACGGTTAGAAAAAGTTCCTACATGTAGGAACTTTCCAAGCCGCTCATAAATAGGAAGTATTTCAGCAATTCTCTTATTACTATATCCGAACTTCTTCCCCAGCTCCTCCTGGTTCAGGTCATGTGAGTACGGTTCATAGGAATTGCTGAGGAGCTTAGAGAGTTTGAAGTAGTTTATAGCTCCCCGGTCTTTGTTGAGTATGACGCATAGTTCAATGGCTTTCTCATCATCCATTTCTCGTATGCTGCACCAGATCGTCTTTATGCCCAGGTCCTTGGCTACCTTGTGGCGGTGTTCTCCATCTATTATTTCATGGTAATCTTCGATGGGTCTAACTAGAATTGGGTTATCTTTAAGGTATTTTCCATCGGTTACTTCTATTGATGTTTTTAGTTTGTCATATTCTTCCTCCGTCATGACATTCGGGTTCCACTCGTTAGGTCTTATTTGGTCTATCGAAAGTTCCCCGAGTTTCTGCATTGAAGTCACTTTAGAAGATGGGCTATCAGTCACTTTCACCCACCTCTGTCCTTCAGGAGCTCTATGAGGGCATTCGTGAGGCGCCGGGCGTCGAGTATGTCCATGCATGTAAAGTTGACGAGCTCGTCGAGCTTCGGAGTGAAGTAGGTGATGGGCTCTTTACACTTGGGGCAGAGTATCGTCTTCTCTACCTGGTCTCCTGCATCATCCCATTCCTTGTTGAAGTCCTCAATCTTGTCATAGGATCCACCGATCTGGTGGAAGACTAGGTGTTCACTCTCGCGTGGCCAGACGATCCTCTCGTTATCTGGGAACTTGGTTCTCTCAAGGAGAATCGTAGTATCGACGCCGGAAACTGTATCCTTGATAATCAGGAGCCTGTACCTTTTCTCGCTCATCGGGGCCCCTCCTTCGAGGGGGGGTACTGCATTTTGAGGGATTCAACCCAGGACAGGGTTTTCTCGACCTCCTCGAAGCTCTGGCAGTGGACATCAATCTCCAGGTCGAAACCCGATATGCGGACGCTGCCTTTGAGCCTCAGCTCGCCCTTCATCGACCACTAGCCTCCTCCGCTTCCAGAAGGTTTGCAAGAACATCGAGGAATGCACGGCAGACTTCAAGCCCCATCTTATTGAACGGGACAACGATGGAGTACTTCCCGGCGTAAATCATGATGGTGCCCATTCAGACCTCAGCCTCCCTGCGAGCTGAATTTCACTAGAAACTCCTCTTGGCTCGGATTGTCTGCTTGATGAACCCGTTGGCTGAGAGTTTATCGACTAACTCCTTGTACTGGACTTCGTTGCTGAAGGGAAGCTCCACGACATAGGCTTCGCTGTAGCCTCTGGGAGTCTCAATTTTTATGATGCCTTCTTCGGCATCTAACTCCCAGAACTTCCACTTGTGAATCTCGAAGAGTACTATGGCCTCATCGATACCGACCTCTAACACTCTTTCCTTTATCACCCTCTCACCTCCCGCGCGCATTCAAATGTGCCCAGCATACCGGGCCTATACCTCGTTCAACGCTCTTGGGGACCTTGAGAGGCTTCCCGCAGATCTTACAGGTCGTCGAGGCCATGTCAGCCCTCCTCGGAGGCCTGGAGGGCCCCATTTAACGCTTCAACGAGCTTGCGAGTGTCGGGCAGCATCAGGGGGAAGAAGTTATAGATCTTGTCGATGCTCCTTTCCTTGATCACGCGGCCGGAGTCCTCCCCGAACTCCTCCGTCGAAGGGTACTCTCCCTCCAGGCTCTCTATGGAGATCCCTCGAAAGCCCTCGGCCTCGATGTACTCAACGAGAATCGTGACGGGCTCGCCGGTTATTGCGCCGGTGACCGTGAAGATCTTGCTGTACTTTACAGCCATTTTTCCTCGTTAAAACAGGTTCGGGTTTCCGAACTCCCTTTTTAAAGTTTACGCCGATTTGGTTCGCAAATGAGAACCAACTCATACCTCGCAACTGAGATTATTGAAGCGCGCGCGACAAAGAACTACGAATTTTATGTCCAAGAAACTCTATGACATTCACGGTGACAGCGTTTCCAAGTAGTTCTTTCTTCTGTTTATCTGACAATCCAATTTTAGTCCATCCATCTGGAAATCCTTGAAGCCTTTCGCACTCAGTTGGAGTAAAAACCCTGGCTCTGAAATTTGTTTTTTCCTCAGCAACAAAGGGAAGATGCCCTCCTCCCTTCGGTGTTCGTAAAGTAGGAGAATAATTCTCAAAGATTCTAGGTGTTTCTTCTTTAAAGCCACCATACACATTATGAAAAATTATGGCTTTTGAAGCGCCTTCATTGCGATCCGTCTCAGGTACTCCACCATACTCGAAGATAGGAAATACTTCTCGTCCACCTCTTTCTCCAAGATGTCCGATAATGAATACTCGCTCTCTGTCTTGGGGAACAAAATGTCTGCTGTTAAATACTTGCCATTCAACCCAATACCCCAATTTCTCCAACGATTGAAGGATGATTTTGAACGTTTCTCCTTTTTTATTTGAAAGAAGACCTCTAACATTTTCAAGGAATAATAATGGAGGTTCTTTAGCTTCCGCGATTCTACATATCTCGAAAAACAGTGTTCCTCTGGTATCTTGGAAGCCTTTCCTGGTTCCTGCATGGCTGAAACTCTTGCAAGGAAATCCCGCGCAGAGGATGTCAAAGTCTGGAATGTTGCGGGGATTAACTTTTCTGACGTCTCCTCCAAAATGTTCTTCTCGTTTTGGTTTGAATCTTCGGTGGTAGACTTCGTTTGCTGACCTGCTATTGTCACACGACCAGACGCATTTGAACCCTGCTCTTTCGAGTCCAAGTCTGAATCCTCCGACTCCGCTGAAGAGGTCGATGAATCTGATTTCGTCATTCATTCTCGTTAAAATGGGTTCGGGTTTCCGAACTCACTTTTTAAAGTTTACGCCGATCTGGTTCGCAAATGCGAACCAACCAGACATGTGTGCGCGCGCTTGCTCACGGCGCTGGTTCTCTCCCTAGGCTGGCTTGCTTGGCTTGCTGGTCTCAATGGTTCTCTCCGGGCCGTGGCTTGCTATTCGCAATGGCTCACTCTTGTAGCTGGCTTGCTATCACTGGTGGTTTTCTTGGTTAGATGGCTTGCTTGACACACTGGTTCTCTTTTTAAGGTGGCTTGCTATGCGAGGTGGTTCTCTCGAATCTCTGGCTTGCTCTATCCCCTGGTTCTCTTGAAAACCTGGCTTGCTAACTATGATGGTTCTCTCTACAGGGTGGCTTGCTGCAGGTCTTGGTTCTCTCACCGATGTTGCTTGCTGGAAATTATGGTTCTCTATTTCAGATGGCTTACTTGAGGTGATGGTTCTCTGGTCCATTTGGCTTGCCTCAGATGATGGTTCTCAGCTTTGAATGGCTTGCTAATTGAGGTGGTTCTCTCAGGAAGCTGGCTTGCTTTGCTTTCTGGCTCTCTTGTCTTGTTGGCTTGCTTCTCTCCATGGTTCTCTGGTGTCGATGGCTTGCTAATCCTAGGGGTTCTCTTCTTCAAATGGCTTGCTTACAAAGGTGGTTCTCTGTCCTTGATGGTTTGCTGACGGAGGTGGTTCTCTCCTGTTCGTGGCTTGCTTTTCCACATGGTTCTCTCGGAGAAGTGGCTTGCTCCCTTCAATGGTTCTCTATCTCCTTTAGCTTGCTTCCCAGCTTGGTTCTCTTTGCCTGATGGCTTGCTAGCAATAATGGTTCTCTCGTCTTCCTAGCTTGCTCAGACTTCTGGTTCTCTAGAAGTTGTGGCTTGCTTCTCTATTTGGTTCTCTCTCTCGAATGGCTCGCTGAACGCCTTGGTTCTCTAACGGTGATGGCTTGCTCTTTAATGTGGTTCTCTCGTGACCCTGGCTTGCTAATGATGCTGGCTCACTCTCACGGCTGGCTTGCTGAGGTCCGTGGTTCTCTTCGCATCATGGCTTGCTACCGATCTTGGTTCTCTCCGACCTGTGGTTTGCTCCAATTCATGGTTCTCTCGACGTGATGGCTTGCTCAACGAAATGGTTCTCTCACTCAGGTGGCTTGCTATTTTTGGTGGTTCTCTGGCTACCGTGGCTTGCTACCTGATGTGGTTCTCTAGTTCCACTGGCTTGCTCATTTTGATGGTTCTCTTTTGGAGGTGGCTTGCTGACCGGAGTGGTTCTCTTCTATCTTTGGCTTGCTATCGATGGTGGTTCTCTAACATAGCTGGCTTGCTTTAGCTTCTGGTTCTCTGCACCGAATGGCTTGCTTTTCATGATGGTTCTCTCGGACTTGTGGCTTGCTCCAACGCATGGTTCTCTCGAAGTGATGGCTTGCTTTCGCCCGTGGTTCTCTGAGTGCAATGGCTTACTACCTATCTTGGTTCTCTACCAATATTAGCTTGCTTTTCTCTATGGTTCTCTGCACGGGATGGCTTGCTAGGGACTGTGGTTCTCTTTTTAAGGTAGCTTATTATGGCGAGTAGTTCTCTCCTTGTTGTGGTTTGCTGGTTATTCTGGTTCTCTCGCGCACGTGGCTTGCTATTCATAATGGTTCTCTTTGAAGGGTGGCTTGCTAGTCTTCTTGGGTCTCTTGCTAGACTGGCTTGCTTAGCTCCGTGGTTCTCTTACCGGAATGGCTTGCTCCTTAAAATGGTTCTCTGATTAAATTGGCTGACTGCTCACTCCCTGCCCTGCATGGCTCAATTTCTTCTGGGGGTCCCTCTTACCGATGCCTCACTCCTTCACGTTGGCTCTCTGACTGGTGTAACTCACCAGTCTTTGATTAGTTTCGGTCCGATGTAGCCCTTGTGACTCTTGTAGTTGTCGACCGGGAGGTTGAGGGCTACGCGCATGATCTCAGCTGCGTGGCTGGCTAGAAGGCCCCATAGCCATCTTCGGGCCATGTTGTTGAGGTGTGCCCTGCATGACGGCTTCTTAGGTTTACGCCCCTCCCTCTCCGCTTTCTTTATGAGCTTTTTGGCGCACCCTAGGTAATCGGGGCAGAGCTCGGGGTTGTCGATGATGTCGTCGAAGGGAGGCCACTTGACGCCATTGATATCCCGTTCGGTTTCGGCGTAATATAGCTTCTTCTCGATGTAAAGGTCATAATACATTGGGTCTTTCTGGAGAATCGTGTTGTTCATAACAATGTAAGTTCGACCCTTAGCCTCAAGGTTGTACCCTGCGGTCTTGCCCTTCTTCAGTCCAGATCCCGGTATGATGCCTAGGTACTTCTTGAGTCGACCAGCCGTGTGGGCCTTGAATGGGTCGATATAGCCCATCCAAGTCATGCACGCGACTGGGCCCCAGCCCTTAACGATCTCGCAGTACTCCCAGAGAGGATGACTGGCGAGCATGATCTTCGCGTCCTCAAGGTTGCTAGTCTCCACGCTCTTCGTCCTCTTGAACTGGCGAAGCTGGGCCTTGTAAAGGGGATCGTCGCTCTCTATCCCGAGCTCCCGCATCCTGCGGAGCCGGTGTTCTGCCGATATCCTGGAATGCTGGGCGTCGACGTAGTTCCTGGCGATCATAGGTACGGCCAGGTATAGTTTCAACATCTCGGGGTCCGAAGGCGGAGCCCCCGTGTGTTCTGTGCCCTCGTGGAAAGCAACCGCCGTCTCGGCGTCTTCGATTCGCTGCTTAGTCTTTTTACTGGTTTCGCCTCTGATTCTGGGAACTAGAGCGAAGTGTCCACAACCCCAGCTACAGTTCACGTCCAGCCCGTTTATGGCTCTAACGGGCATTATTGTATTCTCTCCTTATTCATTTTTCCTCGTTAAAACTGGTTCGGGTTCCCGAACTCCCTTTTTAAAGTTTACGCCGATCTGGTTCGCATTAGCGAACCAACCAAGCGGGTGAGACAGCCTGGTAGCGTACACCAATCATCCTCACGAGCCCCACCCTGAGGAGTTCTCTCAGGACATCGCTCAGTTTCCCCCTTGAGCAGCCGACGACGCGGAGGATGTCGGTGAACCTCTGCGCCGTGCCTCCCTCCCACAGGATACGCCAGACATGCGCCTCTAAGCTGAAGCTGCAGAGGTTCTCGAGGAAATCCTTGGTGACCTCCTCTCGGCGGCTGAGCTCGGCGTAGGACCTCAGGAGTTTGCGGAGGGTTTCGACTATGAGGTCCTCTTGACTCAGGAGCTCCAGCTCGTTGAAGCTTCCCTCCCCCATTCCTCTCCAAACTCCAGACTGACCCGGGATAAACTGCGCGCACAAGCGTGCGTGTTTGTCTCACATACGCACTACATTTAACCTCGTAAGCGGTATAGCAATTTTCCTATACCGAAAGATTAAATTTGGGAGGTTCCAAGCCCCCCGAAAAGCCGTTTTCATGCACATGGTGAACATGGATATGACAAATATACATGAGACAATCCATGCTTATTTGGACATTTCAGAGAATTGGTATAAGACAAGGCCCGCGACCCTCAAATTGATGCGCGCTCGCAAGTTTTAAGCGGTGATGCGCCAGTCGCGCGCGCGAATGGGTGAAAGTGTAGCATACGCGCGCGATAGACGCTGACATGGAATAGGTTTGGGGTCCTAAAACTGGGGAACGGTCGAGGAGTTTACAGTTCGGACAGCGTTTCCTTGGTGATCTCTGGGAAGTCCCTCATCTTGCTCTCGATGATGGTCTTCAGGACGTACTTCTTGTAGCCTCTCTCGTCCATCAGCGGGTAGTAGATCCTGTGGTGCCCGCCCTTCCCCGTGGCATCCCTGAAACCGAGGACTCCCTGATCCACCATCCTGTTGAGGAAGAAGATCACAGACGCCCTCGAGATCGTCTTCTCCGGTCCCAGCTGCTCGTTGGTCTCCATCCAGGTCTTCCCTGAGCCGGCGCCCTCTTCGCCGATTGACCACATGTACCTCAATCCCAGCTCTTCATATTCTCTGAGGGTTTTTCTCAGACCTTTCTGAGATGGATCGAATTTGAAGCCTGTCATCTCATAAACATAAATTACAAGTAACATATAAAATATACTATAGCGGGCGCTCGTAACCTTTAAGCGGTGATGAGCCCAACTGCTGCACTCACTCCACCTTTCTGAGGCACTCACAACCCTTGCGCGCGCGCTCCTTCTCCCGGGTCCACGGTTCTCTAGGGCTCAGTGGGGGCCCTCCTGTGTTCCTCCAGCTCCTTCCTCTGATCCATCATCCTCTGGGCGACCTTGAAAGCCGGTATCATCATCTCGATCTGAGACTCCAGCTCCGCTATCTTGTCCTCCAGCTTCTTAACCGTCTTCCCGTTCACCCTGTTGAACGGCGTATCGCTGCTCATGATCTGGAGCATCGGCAACGCCTGAAGGTACTCCTCCCGCACCCACTCCTCATCCCGACACGCCTTGTTATAATACAGAGGATCCACGATATGCCCCATCATGAACTCGGCGACCGACCCCTTCGCCGGCGACTTCTCCCACTGGCTCCGGAACACATCCCTCATCTCATGAGGGGCCTTCCCGTAACGGTTCGACTTCTTCCCGTTCTTCTCGCGCTGGATGAAGCCCAGCTTCTGAAGGTGCCTCAACCAGTAGAGCCGGGCGCTATGCAAGTTGATGGGATCGCCATGCTGATTGATGAATATCTCCTCGGCGTCCCCGGAACGGACGGCCAACCAATCCTTAAGGGCCTTGATGGCATCCGAACCAATGAGCGTATAGTAGGAATCCACGTTCTTCCTCATCTTCCTCCCGGGCAGATCCACCCTGATCAACTCAGGATCTCCACGCAGATCCCGCCGAAGCTTCTCCCACCCATTACGATTCCAGTAATCGAACTCATTGAGACCCATCCCCCCCTGAAACATACAGAGGAACACCGCCCTGTAGACCTTGTTGCAGCTCAGAATCATATCCCGAACCTCCTCAACCCTGAGAATGCCCTGGACCGGCGCGTGCCGGCTCCGTATCCTGAACGTGGGATCCTTGGGAAGCGCAGCCCGGTTGTGGGCGAACAGGCTGCGGAGGCCGGCGTACTCCCGCTTCACGCTCTTCGCCCGCAGGTCGAGCTGCCCAATGTAGCCCTGGATGAGATCAAGGATATCATACTGCTGGCTGTTCTCGGCCTCCTTCTGATAGAGGACCAGCTGGTCGGGAGTATAGTCGGCGAACTCCCCGCCGTTCTCGGCCAGCCACCTCATGAACTTCCGGAGGAAGACCATGCACGTCCTCGCCGTCGACGGCTCCAGGCGCCCCAGCCAATTGTCCACGGTCCTGTAGCCCTGTTTCTGTTCCGCCATTTCGCTTCACCAACCATAGTATAACACCCCCTATTAAACAGTTATGGTACTTTTCATCTTGGTATACACCCACATAACTGATATGTTCACGGGAAAATGGGATGTTCTCACTGCTGAACACCGATAGAACTGTCGTTCTCATATAACGGATGTTCGCCTAAAATAACACCCCTATAACTGTCTATTCGGAGTGTATCAGCTGGGCGCATCACCGCTTAAATATTTCTACTTAGTGGTTGGATAACTTAACATTTTTAGGGTTGGGACAGGTAGAACAGATCATTTTCAAAAATTTAACTAATCATTATAGCATTAGTCCTTAGGCTTCTCGATCCAACCTATCTCCTTCAGGTAGGCGACCGTGGCGAACCTGACCAGGTCAGCTTTAGAGGTGAAGAGCCCGGTCTCCACGAGCTTGTTCAGCAGCTCATTCATCTTCTCCGGTATCGTAACCCTTAATTCAGGCATGTTTTATCCCTAAATTGTCCATTTCCTTGGATAGTGAATTAAAACATAAATACGTTTTGCACAACTTAGACGATTTGACGTTTATATAGTGTGTATTACATGGATACTCACAAAATTTTTTATCGTCTATCGCCTCCCATACTCTCCACCGCCAGTAATTACCAGAAAACGTGGAGGAGTGGAGACGGTTGCCTGAAGAGCCTGGGGTGAAGTTCACATGGTACGTGAGGAAGGATGGGCGGATAACCGTGCCCAAGGAAGTCATGAACGCCCTGGCATCAAGGAAGGCGACCTCGTGGAGTTCACCGTCAGAAAGGTGAAGGCGAAGTAGCAACCTGTAAGCCACGTGGCCTTGAACCGCGTGGTCGGGAGCCAACCCCGGAGGCAGGATGAGGCTGCCTGAAAGAGAGCAAAAGAAAAGAAGATGAACAAGATGAAGAAAGGAAAAGTGACGATAATCGCAAGCGTACTAGCGATTGCATTGGTTGCTGTCGGCATCGGGATGGGAACCATGGCCTACTTCAGCGACGTAGAGACAAGTGATGACAACTTATTCACGGCTGGAACGCTGAACCTAGAGGTCAGCGGTGACGACCCACTGGTTGAGGCCTTCGCCGTAACCGATACTTACGGTGGAGCCAGCGGCTTCAAAGATTGGGCTCTCAAGAACACCGGAAGCATCGAAGGCTCTTTGGACATCACATTCTCCGAGCTAGTGGATTTGGACAATGGTGGTAATGAGCCTGAACGCGCTGCTGTAGGTGACAGTGGTGAAAGTAGTGGCGACCTTGCTGAGGTTCTTGATCTGCTGATCTACATCGATGTGGTTGAGGACGACGCTTACGTTGCTTTAGACGATGTTCTAGTGTACGACGGTTTCGCCTCCGGGATCGTGGGTGAGAAGCTTAGCAACTATACAATGGCTGCGGGCTACGCCAAGTCGATCCGCATTGAGTGGAGCATTGCCGAGGGTGTAGGCAACGAGATCCAGAGCGACAGCGCTGGATTTGACATCGCGTTTGAACTGCTACAGATAGAAGACGTATAGACTCAGGAGTGAACTAACTTCATAATCTTTCCCCCTTTTTTATTTATAATCTACGGATAAAAGAAAATGAAGATACGAAGTTTGATTACAAACGCGGCTTTGACCGCCATATGTTTAATTTTAGTTATCCCCATAATTGTTTATGCTTTCCCGATTCTAGCGGGCGCGGACGGCTCCTACACCATCATGAGCGGGAGCATGAGCCCTACTTTTGAACAGGGAGATCTTGTTATAATTAAGGAAACGGGGTTGGATGCCATAAATGTAGGAGACATCGTGACCGTCAAACCTGAGGAATTTATCTACACTCACCGCGTGGTGGAGATGCTGGAGGGAGGCTTTTTCAGGTTGAAAGGGGACGCCAACGAGGAACCTGACCAAAACCTCGTTGATGCCTCTCAGATTATCGGGAGGGTGGTCCTCGTCTTCCCCTTCGGACACCTCTACACGCCGTATGGATTCGTCTCTGTTCTGCTTTTCCCCGCCGCCCTGATCATCGGGAAGCAGATGTACACCATCCACCAGTTCACGAAGAGGAGGAACAAGAAGGAGACGATGAGGTGGAGGAGGAAGAATCGTAGGACCTCTTTTCTTGGGGTCAGTACCCTTCTCCTAGCCATGATATTAATTGTGAGTATCACACGTATCATAGTCCCCCAGTTCATTGGGGGTAGCAGTAGCTACTTCTCCGACACAGAGCGCGGTCTGGGCCTCTTCTCGGCCGGAATCTGGAAGGTTCCCAGCGAAATAACATGTTCGGTTTCACCGGTAAACATTCAACTCGGTCAGAACGTCACAATCTCAGGGAGTATCGACCCAGCTCGTTCCACAGAAGTCACTATAGAGCACTCGCGTGACGGGGGCTCATGGACTTTATTAGCCACAACAACCTCAAACGCGGACGGAAGCTATGAGCATGAGTGGGAACCCACAGAGGCTGGGTCATATGAGATCAAAGCAAGCTGGGAAGGCGACGATAGCTACTTTGGGGATAGTTCGGGGACTGTAACTATATCGGTGGAGGAGACACCTTAAGGAGGGTTATGATGAAGGTCAGCAGGTGGATCGCGGTCTCAGCCCTCCTTGTCGCACTCTTCACCTTGTCTCTGTACGGTTGCTACTTCTTCATTCGGATGCCTTTAACACGTTACAGAACCAACGTCGACCTACGGTATACGCAGAGCGCGGATTACAGCTACACGGCCTTCGTGAAGCCCTCTCTCCTCTACGACAACAGGACGGAGGTCTCCGAGGGCGACCCCCTCTACGTGAAGCTAGTTGAGCGGCTGAACGTCACCTTCCAGTACGAGCTCACCCAGGAACCGAACACAGTTAGCATGACCGATAATAAACTGAAATACGAAGTCTCGGCGTCCCTGAGCGGCGGAGATTGGGCCAAGATCTATCCCCTAAGCTCTAGGAGGACAAATACGACCGGTTTCATCGAAACCTATACACTGAACATTACGGAGATAGAGGGGATCATCGACACCATAGGGGAAGAGATCGGAACCCGGGCCCACAGTTACACCTACGAGATAAGGCCCCTAATCAGGCTCGACGCCTCGGCGGGAAACGAGTCTATAGAGCAGGATTTCAACCCCACACTCACGATAAAGTTTGAACTAGGTCAAATCAAGTTCAAGGGCCTTACGAACACGATGATGGGCTCAGTCACCCACCGCGAGAAGGAGGCGGCCACCTACAAGATCCTCGGATTGTCCGGGGAGGTCAGTGACATGCGCGGCATATCGATTATAGTGGCTATAGCGCTTTCAGTGATGCTGTTCTACTCGGGAAGGAGTGCCCTTCGGGAGAGGGAGTCAAGAACCTTCAGGGAGAGGCTGAGCAGGGACATCAGGGAGAAGATCATAGAGGTTCAGGAGCCGCCGGAGCGCATAGAGAGGTCCACGATAGTGGTGGACTCTCTGGGGGACCTCGCTAGGGTTGCCGAGGAGGCCTTCAAGACCATAATCCATCATAAGGGGGTCTTCTACGTGCTCGACGGCTACGTGAGATACGAGTTCAAAATGGAGGCCGAGGCCGATGGAACGGGAGAAGAAGAACTACAACGTCAAGAACTACTGGTGTAAGCTCATGGGCATATGTTCCACAGCACCAAAGTAGGCCTCAATACCTGTGAAAAAGTCATTGAAGGCCGTGATGATGGCCGTGTCTACGGTGGAGAGCTTAAGATGAATAGACGAATACAAGTCCAGGTATCGGCCGGGGGGAAGCCCCATTTAAAAGGATTATTATCTTACCATTTAGAGGTTGCACTACCGCTTAAAGTATGTATGGAAAACGTTTACTTGCTGATGAAAGAGGGCATCATGGGTGGGGAAGACCCAGCGTAACCATGGTCCCTTGCGAGACCCGCTTAAAGAATGGGTCAGATCCAGAGCGGCTACCTGATTGGTCCCGAGAGACCCGATAGGAGGATGCCGTTTGCAAACCACCCAAGGTGATACCCCGTGAAGTATGTAGGAATAGACGTTCATAAAAAGATGTGCCAGGCAGCCGTCCTCGACGATGAGGGAGAGCTGCTGGACCAGATCCGCTTCTTGAACGAGAAGGAGGACATAAAGGAGTTCGCCCTGAAGCTGACCACCTTCCGTGACGGTGTGAAGGCCGTCGTAGAGTCCACGGGCAACCTGTGGATTCAGATCTACGACATACTGGAGAAGTTCGGCTTCGAGGTCTTCCTGTCCAACCCAGGGAAGACCCGGTTGATTGCTGAGGCGAAGAATAAGACAGACAAGATCGACGCCAAGATTCTGGCCAGGCTGCTGAGGGCTGACATGCTCTTCACCTGCTACGTTCCAGGAGAGGAGATAAGGAACCGCAGGGAGTTCCTGCGTGCGAGGGTGGATTTCGTTAAAAACAAGACGCAGGTCAAGAATCGGATACACAGCATCCTTGACAAACATGGCCTGCGTTTCCCCGGTACTCCTTTCTCCAAGAAGTCCATCCC